>Ga0075444_10001854_pt1 | contig 12927 bp, 9 predicted proteins | sample CoawatmetaG01DNA_FD_76836 | JGI IMG/M metagenome (GOLD analysis project Ga0075444, IMG submission 76836) | Marine microbial communities from the West Antarctic Peninsula - Coastal water metaG017-DNA | ecosystem: Environmental > Aquatic > Marine > Coastal | place: Atlantic Ocean: West Antarctic... | reverse complement strand
GAATCTTCTTTATTTATACAAACTGTAGGACTTCCATCAATATATACATCAAATAGTCCAGCGATTTCTCCTTCGCATAAGGCATAAGCTATAAATATATTATTAGGGTCGTTTGATTTTGTATCAACAAATATAGGTAATCCTGCAATTCTTTCTACTCCGTATACTACTGGTAAGTATTTGCCTTGTAGAGAGAAATTAAGATTTACATCTCTTTCTACCTCGACATCTACCATTTGTTGATTTACTTTTGTTTTAAATAGTTTCTTTTTGGTTTTTATCTCTAGTTCTTGTTCTATAGCAGTATATACAGCTAGTATGTTTGTTGTTTGTTCTGAGTGCATGAAGCCTAAGTCATTAGCATATTCAGGTCTTATAGCTGCTTCAGGTTGCCCTCTGTTGTTTGCATCCGCAGCTCTATGAATCTTATCATTAGATATTCTTCCTCTTACTGCAGCAAAGTCTCCCCAGTGACTGGTAAGTGTCCATTTTACTCTTATTCCACTACTTGGGTTATCTTCAATGGATGTTTGATTAATTATACCTTTAAATACCATTACAGGATTACCTATTATAGCTCCTGTATCTATATCTAAAAATGCTTTATAAACGAATACTTCTCTATTGTGGTAAGATTTTAAAGAGCCATCATTAGTCTCACCTAGTGGGCCTTTTAGTTCGTCTGAAGCAACTTTTAAAGTAATTGATGTTCCAGAACTTTGATTAACAACAGCATCATCTAATACTGTTAATTTAAGAACTGTGTTGTTTGTTTTAATACCAGCTATTCTATAATGCTTTCCATTCATAGTACCGCCAGTAATTAGTATTTTATCTCCCTCTCTAAATCCTTCATCAGATAAGTTTATATGTGAAGGAACAGTTAAAGTACTAGCACTAGCATTTGCAGTGATAGCATTACTTATTAGTGAGTTGTTTAGAGCTTCCCCAGAAAAAGTTAGTGTCATTCCTGATGCTCTAGCTTCTACTGTTTCGGAATAACTACTTATGTCCATTATTTTATCAGCTATGTATGTTTGGGCACCGTTTGCGTCTCCGTCCATATCTTTACTTTGGTCATCAAATGAAACATTATGAGTTGCGTCTGTGTAGTAAGCATAGCGTACTGCATCAGTACTGAATGAGCCATCTAGTAAAGCCTTACTAGGTCTCTCGAACTTTATTAAATGACAATAAGAAAACGGCTCATTGTTTATAAGTAACTTTTTTAAGTTTGTTGATAGATTTCTTTCTGCCATGTTATGCCTGCGCTTCTTCTAGATTAAGTGAAAATTGGTATAAATTATTAGTACCAAGACTGTATTGTTGAACATCTGATTTTAACATCACTCTTATTAGAGGACGATGGTAATCAATGCCAGCTCCTGATGAAGCGGCACGTTGTAAATTGGGGGTGAAGTACACAATTCGTTGAGCCGTAGTAGGCTGAGAGTGTAGTCCTGAATGATAGTCAGCATTAGTCATTACACGTGTAACCCTATATGTTTTAGTATGTAAACTATCGTTTGTATCTGTTATGGTAAACATATCCCCTGGTTGAGGACTAGTTGTTTGAGTTGCGGAGTGGCCTGCTTGTAGCATGAATTCTGATCCTGCATTTAAAGCTGTGCCCGCTGTAGGAGTGTTACTAGCTGTATGAGTAGTAAAGGCAGCATTTCTTGATGTATACTGATTTGGTAACTGTACAAAGAAAGGTTTTAGTCTGCCCTTCTGTGCTAGTAAGAAATTATAAATTGGTTCAAATTGGTCTCTAGTCATTGGGTTGTAAGAAATATTTATAGTCCATTTATGTCCTGCTCCAGACCTTGTTATTACACGACCACTATTAGTTCTTGAGACTTGTATAGGGGCTTGAGAAGTAAATTCTACTGATGAAAATCCTACTCCATTAGTACCCGTAGCTTGTCCTCCAGCACCTATTGCATTATTAGGGTCTGGTAGTATGTTTTGAAAACTAGTATATGCTCCCATTAGATTGACTCCCCACCATAAGAATTAGTATTTACGCTTTCCATAAATTCTTCTCCATGTTCATTTGCTGCTTCTCTTATCATTCCTATTATATTCCCTCTTTGCGCTACTAGTAGTTCTTGTACGCCTGCGGCATCTACTGCATTAATTGTAAAGTTTACGTTTGATGTTCCACCACCTATTTTATCATTTGGTATTACATTATAACCATTTGATGTTGGACTCACTACCTCAGGACCTCTTTCTCCTACAAGTATTTCTCCTCCAGAAGCATAAGACTTCATTCCTGCTGCTCCACTAGACCTAAAGTTATTAGCGTTGGAACCTACACCGTTTTGTCCTCTTAAATAAGCTAGTTCGCCGGATGATGCTCCCTGTGAGGTATTAACTTTATTATCTCGTTTACCCACACTAATAGTAGAAGGAGCTGCATTTGGTGTGCTAGCTGCACCACCTTGGAAAGATTGTGATTGAATTGCTTTTATTTGCATAGCAGTCATTGCAAGAGCCATACCACCCATAGCAAGACCCATAGGGAAGAAAGGCTGAGTAGCAAAACCACTTTGAATTGCTGCTAATCCGTTTATAACGGCATTTGCTAATTGAATCTTTTTGTTTTGTTCAAATGCTTTTCTTTCTATTGCTGTTTGTTTTGCTTTTAAAGCTTTAATTTTTCCTAAAGATTTAGCTGACTTACCGTCTCTTTTCTCTTCCATGTCTATTTGATTTTGTATTTCTGCAGATTGAGCTTTAGAAGAAGCCATAATAGCACTACCTACAGCTGCTAAAGTTCCTGAGATTGCTTTTACTTTCTCTCCTGCAGTTGCACCTTCTTTACCGAACACTTGTACCATGCTTGTCATAGCTGACATTCCGCCAATAAAAGCTTGCATTTTTTCGCCTTCTGGTCCTAGTCCTTCCATTGCTGCTGAGAATCCTGACATCTGAATTTGAGCTAAAGCGAATCCTTCTCCTGCTGTTATTGCAGCTCCACCAATACTATCACCATCCATAGCTGCAGCCAAAGCTGTTTCCATTGCTAAGAATACATCTCCACTTGCGGCCTGCTCACTTGCATTGTTAAATCCTTCCATTATTGCAACTGTTAAGTCTGTTCCTGCATTTGCTGTAACTTGTCTTAATGAGGCTTTAGCAGCAGTAGCTACAGCATCAAAAGACGTGTCCATACCTGCAAAGTCAACACCTGTAGTATCCACACCTGCGAATTCCATTTGAGCTTTTAATAGTGCTGCTTTTGCTTTATTAATTGTTGCTTCTGCATCTATTACTAGTAGCCTGCCTTCCTGCTCAGCAACTGCAATATCTCTAGCTTCTCTTGCTGCGTCTACTTTTGCTTTATTTGCAGCTATAGGGTCTACTTTTAATCCGCCACCACTTGAAAAGTTATCTAATTTAACTTGGGCAAGGATTCCCTTTTGTTGTAAATCAAATAGTTCTTTTTCTCCTTTTAGTTTTTGTTCAATAGCTTTTTGAGCTGCTATTTGCCCTTGTGCTTCTGCTGTATTTGTTTGATATTCTATTTCTAACGCTATTGCTTTTTGTTCTGCTATAAGTTTTCTAAATGTAAATACGTCTTCTGCACTTACAGCTTCCGCGTCTGCTGCGGCTAATAAGGATTTTAAGTCTGCTCCTCCGTCTTTTAGAGATGTAATAAAGGCGGAAGGGTTATCCATTTTTGAGAAAGCTCCTTCCGCGAGGGTTATGTATGACTCATTTATTTCTTTTTCACCCTCTAGTCTTTTATTAGTAGCTTTTAGTTGAAGCTCATTAGCCTTAACACTCAAGGACTCAAACTTAGCTCCTTGTTTTAACATAGAATTTATTGCTTTTAATTCAGTCTTTCTTTCTATAGTCTGTCTTTGAATGGTTTTTAGTACGTCTGAAGTATCTTTATAAGATTGAGTATGTCCGCCTAAGGTTTGTAAAGCTTTATCTAGATTACTTTGTTGAGTATCTGAAATGTCACCACCCTCTTTCTTAGTATCGTTTATGCTTTTTTCAGCTACTCTTACAGCTTCTAAGTCTGCTTGAAAGTCAGCTCCCATTAATTTTGCCATCTGATTACCTGTAGCTGATAAACTTTTTCCTATTTCTCCTAGAGTGAATGGGTCGGTTGCTCCTGTTGCAAATGTTTTTTGTACAGTACCTGATAAAGTGTTTACTTCCTTTATTATACTATCTACTACTTTGATTATATCATCTGCAGCTGTTTTAGGAGATAGCCCTCTCATAAATGAACCTGCTTGTTTCTCTCCGGCTTTTAACTGTGCATTTACACTAGCAGCTGATTGACCTAGTAGCATGACTCTAGTATTAGCTTTATTAATAGCATCTGAAAAATCTTGTTCAGTTATTGTTGCACCCGTCATAATCTTGTCATTAATACTCTGAAAAGAATCTGCTGTTATAGTTACAACATTAGGTATTTCTGAGCCTAGTAACTGTCTAAAAGCATTAACTCCATCACTATCTTTTATTTCAAAGATTGAAGCAATACTATCTTGTGCGCTACCTAATGTAGAGGCTGAGAGTTTTGAAAAGTCTGCAGCTCCTTTACCTAGTAAAGCGTCTAGCCCACCCTGTCCTGTTGCTTTTTCAGTAACGGTTTCCATCGTACTGCCACCCATAACAGACCCTAAAGGGTTATAGCCCCCAGGGGCAACTTGCCTAGTAGTAGTATCGTTAAAAACTCTATTACTAGCTTGACCTGCCTCGAATCCAGTTAATCCTTGCTTAGATAAAGGTATACCTGAAGGAACTCCATTCCTGTCTTTAAGACCCCTAGATGCAGCAGCCTCCTTGTTTAATTTTATTTGTTTCTTTACTTTCTCATTAATTTCTGTAAGCGTTCCTTCTATGATAGAATAAGTAGTTATTTGCTGTCCTGCTATAGGACCAGCTCTTTGCATTGCGTCAGTATAAGCTTCTGCTTTATCTTTTAACTGGTCAAATATTTCATTTAGTTGGTCTTGACCTTTTAAATATGCTTTAAATTCTTTTGTATTATAAGCTTTATTATACGCTACAAATAGTAATCCTAATCCGGTTACCGCTATACCTATAGGTAGTGCAAAACTTAATAAAGTTGCTCCAATGAGTCTTAAAGTTGACATAAATGCAGTACCGAAAGCACTACTTCTTATCATAGCTTTACCAAAATTGCCCACCTCTTTACCACCGCTAGTTGCTGCTTTTGAGACTTGTACTATTTCATCACTCATATTAGCAAAAATAGACGAAGTAGCCCCACCAAAACTCACAGCTCCTGCTGTAAATAAAGTAGTTACATCTGATATAGCTTCAGCTGAATTTGCTTTTGCCGAAGCAACACTAGCTGCTACAGCAGCTCTGCCTCTGTTTTGTTCTAAAAGTATTTGAGTTTCTAGCATTGCTATCTCTCTTTGAGTATCTAGTATTTTTTGATTATGAGCTGCTTTATCTATAGCTGCATTTCTAGTTGTTTCTGTTGTTAGCTGTCTTAAACTATTTTGTAAAGTCTTTTTAGTTGCTATTAATTGTGTGTCTGATAAGACAGCTGTTTGGGAAGCATTTGCCATGTTTACATAGCCAGCTGCAGTTAAGTTATTATTTTTATTTAAGAATAGTTGAGCACGCCCTGCTATTACTGCTGCTTCTGCTGCCTCTAGTTGAGCTGCTGCCATTGTTCTTAAACTAGCTGCTGTTTGAGAAGCTCCTACAGCTGCGTTTGCTAATCCGGGTAACATTGTATTTACAATCGTACTTCCGAAGATTACCATAACACCTGCTAGTACCATAGTGTTATCTGCTAAAAATCCTATTACTTTATTTAACTGTAGCCCTTCATTAACAAATTGAAATATATCTTTTGTTAAATCTGCAAAAGTTGCTCCTAGTTTGTCGTATACAGTAGGATCAACTTTATCTGCAATAGCTCCAAACTTAGCTTCACCCTGTTCTAGTATAGCGTTCATAAACGCTTGTCTTCTTTCTGCTTGAGACATGGCTCCTGAAGCTTTACCTAATGTAGCTGCATAGCTATCTACTGCGTCATCAAGACGTACCATAATACCTAATTCATCTAAAATTTCAGGTTCGAGTTTAATCGCACCTCTTGTTAATCTATCAAAAGCATCTGCTAAATCTCTTCCCAAAGTTATAGAAGCACCCCTAGCAATTTTTGCTAGTCCTTCTAGTTTTTCAGCTCCGAATCCGCCTGAAACCCCTAAGGCAGCTCCTGTCATAGCTTGTTGTGCAGATAGTGCTCCTCCAGTTACATCTCTCAAACCTTCTGCCATTACGGACAAAGTTCTACCTGACTGAGCTCCTAAACGAACTAGTCCTTGTTCTAACTGAGCAAATTGTGCGGCATTTTTGAGTGCCAAGAATGCTGCGGACGCAGCAAATACGTTAGCAGCTAATGTTGCATAAGCTGCTACTAAACCACTTGAACCCCCGGAGCCAAGCATTTGATTCATTTTTGAGAAACCTTTTGCAGAAGACAAGCTACCTTGATGGATGCCCTTCTGACCTTTTATTACAGTTTCCTGACTTCTACTATTTCTTTTATTAGCGTTTGTTGCTTTATCTGTAGACTTAGCAAGTTTTTCCGTATCTTTCTGTATAAGAGAAATACTCGAACCTTTCTGTACTACTTTAAATTCTACTAATACTTGACCATCTGCCATTTTATTTTTTTCTCTTTAATCTTTCAACTTCTGATTTTAAGGAGTCTTGAGATTTCTTTATTGTATGCCCTTCTAGCCACAATAGTAGTTCGGTTATCCAATCTATTTCTGATTGGTCTTTTATGTAATATAGTTCAAATAATAAATTTAAGTTACCAAAGTCTTTTCCAGTAAAGCCTACATCTGGATAAACCCTATCTCCTAAAGAAAAGAATATGTTTAATGCAATGTTTACGCTTTCTGGAAAATCATCAATTTCTGGTGGGCATCTATCCCAATCTATCTCTTCGCCAGTTTGTTCGACCATACGTAAGTACTGGTCTTTGGTCATTCCTATTTCATCATGTTTCAGAAATAGATTCAGTTTTTCCTTTATCTTTATTTTTGACTGTTGAACGAAAGTTGTCTAAGTCAAAGACTACCTCATTGAGCCAGTTGTCAAACTCATTTGAATTTTCAACAAGTTGTTGAGCATTTTCATCTGTATAGTCTAACTCTAAATTAGTATCTTGTCCTTTAAGGTCTACTAACAATAAGTCTTCTAGATAAATAAGTTTTAGTCCTCTCCAACCTTTTATTGTTGCAGAAGTAAATTCTTTTACAAACTTAGTATCATCTAAAGACTCTTCAAAAGCTCTTGTCTTTCTATTAAATTTATTTTGTGTGCATCTTTTTCGTAGTGCGACGAGTTCTTTTCTGGCTAAGTTTGCTAGTTCGACTTCGAAGCCGTCTAGACCGGGAAACTCTACCCATGTAGATTTAGTATCTACGATTAAACTTTTAAGTTCCATGTTTATATTCTCCTATGAATATGTTGTGATTCTTGTTCCTAATGCCGTATTATCTAGTGAGCGATAATCATAAGATTGACTGTATACTTCTCCTACTTGGACTCTTGCTGTATACATTGCTGGATTCATTTGGACTTGCCAAAAGAGTGTTCCATCAAACTTATTTGCTTTTAGAGTAATATTACTATTAGTACTAAAGTCATCAAATTGTGTTATATTATTATCCTTTTGGTATTGGTTTACTGTTCCCGAAACAGTTCTATTTCTTACCGTGTATGCGCTTGGAAACATAGCATTACTAGAATTTGTAACTGCTAGGCTTTCGTGTAGTGTTTCAAAACGACTCCATTCTATGTCATTCTGAATTTGTAGTGTTGCACTTATGATACTTGACATATCTAAGCTATCAATACTAACTACAGGGTAAACTAAAAGAGGGGTTCTTGTGGAAGATTCAGATTGAATCGTTCCGAGATTATAACTTTCGTTACCCAATCTTGATAGTTTTACTCCTTCACCTTCTAGCTCTACTGAGAATTGCTCTCTTGGATTGAGTGCAAAACTAGCTGATGCTATTATACAACTTTCTATTTTGAAAGTGCTGCTTCCTGTCTGAACATACATATTAAATGATTTAAGTTGTTGTGTTTCTATATCAGAATCACTAGTACTAACTAAATCACTTAATAAGTCCATGACAATAGACTCATCTTTCTCCGCTGTTAAAGGTACTGTAAAACTAAATGATGCCGGGTTGGCTTTAGTTATGGTTGTTCCTGCTAACATCTTTGTTTGATCGTGCAAAGTCTTTACTGGGTACGAATCTTCCGCAAATGTTTGAGAAAAAGAGATGGCAGTAGTAGTATATATTCTATACTTGTTACTGCCATACTCAATGTATAGCTTACTCTCCTTGAGAAAACTATAGGACATGCTACTTAAGCGTCTGCAGCTCTAGCACCCGAGGCGGCATAACCAGCCTGAGTGTGAGAAGTTGCTGCTAAGTATTTAACCTCTATTTCATTACCTGTTAATAGGTCTGTTCCGTGAGCTGCAAACTCTACAGAAGCTGAAATTAAGTCACCCACTTCAACTGTCGGAACAGTTAAATGAGCTCTTGGCATATTAAATTCTACGCCTGGAGCTGTAAAGTCATCAGCCTCCATGCCTTCTCCGTCTGTATCAACAGCTCCTGCTACACCCATGAATAAACGCATATCAAATACGTTAGACACAAGGTCAGTTGCTCCTGCTAAATCAGTTAAAAGCTTATTTGAACCGTTGGCTTTGGTATCAAGGTACATGGTTAAAGAACCACTTACTACCCTAGCACCTGTAAATGAGCCAATAGGCTTATCTACAACACCAATAGTTTCTGGTGTTACGTAAGTAACGTTATTTGCGATAGTTAAAGAACCACCTGTAATATTAATATCATAAGTTGTTCCAGTCAAACCTTGTGAGGCTGCACCGCCACCTTGATCTTCAGTATCAAGATATAAACTTGAAAGTTTATTTCTTAAGTAATCTGCATCACTTGGTCCGGTAGTATCTACATAATTAAACGTTTCCGCGTGTGTATCTATATTACCGTTGGTTGGAGCTGCTTCTGAAGTACCCTGAATAATATGCTTAGAAGGATCTTCTAAAGCTTCAGATACTTGGTCAATAGTAGTAGCATTACCAGACCATGTAATCTGTGCTATACCATCAATTGAGAAGTCAACTTCTGCTTGGTTAATCTGTGCTTGATTTAACCTATATGTTGTATTTTCTAGTGCGAAGTAAATACTTAGTTTCATAAGTTCATGGACGTCTGATTGGTCAAATTTACATAATGAACCAAACTGAGCACCAGTTGTTACGTGTACACCGGCGCCTGAAGCGTCTGATGCATTTGGTAGTCCTGTTCCTGATAGAGCTGCCCATAAAAGGTTCTCACAACAGTCGAATGTTCCGTCTGCTCTGAAACTATTTGCACCATGTTTGAAAGGTCTGACATATGTGCCAAATGACCATTCTGCAGGTGGTAAAGAATCATTGAATCTTTTTGAACCCCTGTTTGGTGTAGCACCTGCTTCTGAAATTGTTACGTCAGTAGAGTCACTTCCTTGTGAGAAGCTATACCCGTCTAACACACCAATTCTAAAAGTATTTGCGTCTACTTCATTTCCTTTGAACTTACCTGTTCCTGCTCTTACACCGTCTGCTGTTGTAGTTGCTGCGATTGAATCGACAGTTACTACTAGTCCACTTGCTGAGCCGTTATTTGTTCCTGCGTAGTTTTCTACAGCAGTTTCTGTTGCAGTTTCGTCTACGGCGAACGCTGCTCCCCTAAAGTTATTAGGGATACCAATAGTAGCGACTGGTCCAGTTGCTGAACCGCCAGTAATACTTAGAACAATTACTTTGAAGCCGGTACCGCTACTAGAAGTTGTTCCTAGTGTTACGATATCACCCACAGCGTATGCTGTTCCCGCAGTAGTTACATGGCAAGTTTTCACTCCACCAGTAGCACCAACTCCATTTACTGAGCTGACGAATACTTTGGTATTTCTCGATAGATTTAAAGCCATTTGCTTTCTCCTATTATTTTACTTTGAAAGTACTTAGCTAGACGTTTATCAGCTGCGTAATTTCGTTTAATACCTACACTCTAAAGTCAATTCGCCAATTCCGAGAGGTTCTAATACCCCTTCATCTGTTGACATAGACTGTAAAGTTAAGGAAGTCGTTGTTAGTTTTGGGCTTACAGTATCATCGTAAGTCAAAACATCATTGTCGTCTATAACTCTTTCAATATCTTCCATTAAAATAGCTAAGACTTCTTGTGAATCGTCTTGGTCTTCGACATAAACTCTTATGTCTATACTCAAAAATCTCCACTTAAATTCATTAGGTTGGTATTCTCTAGTTTCGTCTCCAGCTACCACGCATATTTTCGGGAACTCTTGGATATCGTCTAGGAACATCATACCATTATGAACATTACTAAATACATTTGAATTGAATGGATGATTACCATCAATTAATTTAATTTTTTCTACTATAGCATCTGTAACTCGTTTTCTAGCTGTTCTGTACTGTGATGCCATTATGTCCTCCTAAGACGTGTTATTCTCTTATCTGTATATATCATTGCTAGCTTTCTTATACTTTTTGCAATTAGTGGCTTAGGATTATACCCTGAAGGCCATCTTCCATTCTCAAATGTTTTATATACGTTTGTTCTGTTTTTACTTCTTCCCCCACCACTTAAAGTATATGTAAAAGAACCACTTAGTCCTTTTGCTGTCGGGTGCAGTTCTAGTAGTCTGGCGCTATTTGAGAAGTCCCCAGTTCTATTAATTAGTGCAGGTCTTCCCATATTTCTTCTGACTTCAGCTCCTAACCTTTTATTTATTTGATTAGTTATTTTTAATACACTGTCTACTGCTTTTCGTTTCTTTTTTGTTAAAGCTCTAGGAATCACTACTTTATTTATATTTAAGCTTCCACCTTTATGTGCTTTATACGTTCTGGATCTTCTTGCATTTCCTCCAGTTATTTTTTTCTTAGGCTTAGTTACTTTTTTACTCTTTGTAACTTTTGTACTTTTTGCCTTTTTAAATTGTTTTGTTAGGTTTGTTGATATTACATAAGCACCTAGTTCTGCTTGCTTATCTTTAAAGTTCTTACTACTTTCGAATTCCATTGCAAACTTTGGGTCCATTGCTTTAATCTTACTTAATCTGTCCGCAATTACCTCTTTTATTTCTTTTTTTAAGTATTGTAAGTCGTCTTTGTTACCTCTATTTCTCGATACTTCTACGATCTCTACACTTACTACTCTTTTCATATCTAATGAACCAGTAGTATAATTAGGAACTTCTTCTTGCTCCCAGTCAACTGTTATAGAACTCATTATCTTCTCTTTAACATCTACTGTTTCTGAGGCACTTACAAACTGTCCGAAGAAACTATCTTCTTCATTCCTTTGGTCTATTCCCTCAAATAAATCTCTGAAATATTCTAAAACTACAGCTTGTCCTAGAGTATTTTTATGTGCTGAAGGTAACTCGCTACCTACATCTGCATTATAGCTGCCTAGTACGCTTTCTAGTCCTGTTGCTTTTAACCACTCTACCCATATTCTTTTTCTAAATTTTGTATCAAAGCCTTCTTTCTTACCACCTGAAGCTGTTGTTGTTCTAATTGCTGAAGAAGCTCCTGTTCCTACGTCATTCATAGGTACTGCTAATATTACTTTTCTCTCTGCAGTATCTTCTTCTATGTATAAACCTTTATTATCTCCTAACTGTTTTAATTCGTTTAGAGTTCTCAACTGAGGTTTAGCTCTCATATCTTTTCTTTCATGGCTCCAAGCAGCTGCAAAAGCCTCTCCCCATTGCTGCTTAGTGTTATAAGTAGCTATTTGAGAAGTACTTATCTTTTTCTTACCTGCTCTCATCTCAGCTGCATTCTGAAAACCTTTTATAATGTCTGATTTTTTTATAATCAATCTATGATATCTTGTTTTAGGAAAGGCGAATCTTTTTGTACTAGTTTCTAAGGAATCAACAGCTTCGTTAATCTGTTTTATCCAATTACTTTTAGCCACTAGCTATATAATTTATACATATCAAGTATACGCTTAATATGGTCTGGGAATCCTATGTTACCTGCTAAACTAGAAGATAGTACATTTTCTACACTAGCTCCTGATATAGACTGTCTTTCTTTTCTTTCGTCTTTCATGTAGTATTTAATTAAATCAAATACTGCTAGTTTTAAATCTTCAGGAGTACTTGTGTACCCTGCTTTGTATGTTACCTTTACCGACTTCATACCTTTAGGCCAGCTCTTAGTGCCTGTGCCTGTTGTTCGTGTAATACTGTCAGATTCGTCATCAACTATGTATTCAAATTTACCACTATTATTAGAATTTTCTGTAATTAGTGTAACGTATGAATCAGCTTGACCTGTTCTTTCTTGTACTGATACTACCTGTATCAAGGGAGACTCATTAAGTATTATAGTATCTACTAGATTATCTCTTATATTTTTATATTCGACTTTATTAGTGCTAGCGTAATCTACGATAGTACTCCCGCAATAAGTCTTAACGAGTTGGGAAACTTGGTCTATAACTACATTTATACGAGCATCGTTCTTTATGCTGCTCAAACCTGCAAAGTCCTTGTATTGTTGTAATGTAACTAAATCTGCCATATGTTTTCCTTAAAAAGTGTGGTGGAGTTTCCCCCACCACGTAATTACAAAAGTATTAACTACCTTTATACTGAAGACTAATACATGCTGTTGAAGCATCTATCATGTCTGTGAATCCTAGTCTCTGTGAAGCGACTAGTACTCTTCTTTGATTCGCAACTTCGTAGTCGGACTCAATAGTAACACCTCTTAATCTAGGCATTACGAAGTTCTTAACGTTAACAGCAACTGCAAAGAATTTGCTT
>Ga0075444_10001852_pt1 | contig 12930 bp, 14 predicted proteins | sample CoawatmetaG01DNA_FD_76836 | JGI IMG/M metagenome (GOLD analysis project Ga0075444, IMG submission 76836) | Marine microbial communities from the West Antarctic Peninsula - Coastal water metaG017-DNA | ecosystem: Environmental > Aquatic > Marine > Coastal | place: Atlantic Ocean: West Antarctic... | reverse complement strand
TAACCCACCCAGACCCATTAGGTGAGCCGACACTAGCTGACCTGGCGGCGGCTGTAGATAGAGCCAGACACACTCGTAAAAAGATGCTTGAAGCGTACCAGTGTGCCGACCATAAGCTAGATCGATGTTTAGCCGCTTACACCATCAAAATGTTTAACCGTGAGGAGGATTACACAGAATGAATATGCCAAAGTATGGAATCAACAAGGCAACCCCTGCCGACTGGGATAGAGTGCGTAAGGCTCACCCTGCCATTGAAAAAACTACAGTGCTAGACGGCGCACCACTAGATGACGCAGTGAACAGCCCTAAGCATTATGGCTTTGGAAAGATAGAGTGCATTGTGGCTATCCAAGAGAGCATGCCACCAGAGGCCTTTAAAGGCTATCTAAAGGGCAACTGTATGAAGTACCTATGGAGGTATGACTATAAGGGTAAACGCTCTGAGGATCTAAACAAGGCGCTCTGGTACTTGTCTAGGCTATCAGCGGAGGTAAATGCCGATAGTAATAGCTGATTGTAACAACTGACTGTAAAACTGGGGAGTCCTTACTCCCCTTTAGTGTCATCTAGCCCATCAAAAGCAGTATTCATCTGCTCATTCACACGCTCGAATACGAGTCCTTTCAGTATCAACTCAAAGCGGCGAGGGTAAGCCTCAGACCATCTAATGAGGTTCATTTTGTTTTCCCCTGATAACTCTGCCGCTTCACCTAAACTTTTAAATCCTAATGCTTTAATCTTTTCGCTTGGTTTCATTTACTAACTAACTCCTTAAGACACTGAATATACTCTTTAGTATCCTTATGTTTAAAGTAATCGTGGTGGCTATCGCTATACATATACATCCACGGTTGATCTTCTGCTATTAAGCCACATTGAAACGCATTTAGAAACGCTTGGTTGGCTTGCTGTTGCTCTAACTGGTAGCTGTTCATTTGGTCACCTCACGCCTTGTCGATGTATCCTCATACTCATGATGCAGATAGTCGTTGCTATTTCTGCCCCTCCTTTTGTCAGACTCTTCCTGTATCATTTGCTCCGATTCGCATACAGCCCACAAAGCCCCAACGATGAATGCAATACCTAAGATTATACTGATCATTGCTTGTTACTCCTTTTGCTATCTAGATAAGTTGCTACTTGGTCGGCTATAAAGCCAACTAGACCAAGCAGACAGAAAGTGACGCTGATTACTACTGCTAAGAGTTCCATTACAAAGCCACCTCTAAAGGTATTCGGTAGCCATCAAACAACTGGCGCACCTTGTTAGCCATGAAACTAAAGTAGTTATCACAGATTTTATCTTCTTGCTTTGTGGTGGCATTCTCTGGAATAGACCCCCAAGATTTAGCAAGGTCGATGATGTCGCAGTAGGTGTACTCAATGGGTAGGGCTAAACCCTGTAGCCATTCTGTCAGGGCTACCATTTCACCATCACGCGCTATTAACCAGCCTTGCTCGGCTAAGAACCTACTCGCACAAAACTCTATAACTTCTGCGGTAGTCATTGGCTTGGTGTCGCCGCCGTCGTATCCGTCCAAATAATCGCGCATGGCTTCTATAAGGTATAGCTTTGCGCTTGTGTCTAACTCTGTTGATTTACTCATGGTTACTACCCCTGTTGTCTATCTGTGTGTGTGTGTTAACTATTGAATGAGTTACTAATATAGCAACATATAGTTACTTAATCAATAGAATAAGATACAAATAGTAGATAAATACAGTAGATAATAGGATAGTGAATAGATAGAGCCACCAAAACGCCACTAAAAGCCCTGTAAGCCCCTAGATATAGGACTAGAACAGTAGCTATTTATTAATGGTGACCTATTAGAGTAATACGGTGTGTGTGTCGTCGTAATTCTTAGGTAGTAGTCAGCACCTGGTTAAACAATAGATATACATAAGTAGCACCATATAGAACAGTCAAAGGTTAGCCGGTGTGTTTCCCCTGGCATTGTGGCTAACCAATGTCTGACCATATGGTGCTACTTATGTATACCTATAGTTAACTAATGGTGCTACCAATGTACTTGGCTGCAACGATGGTTAGACAGTGGTTAAACAGTGGTAATACTAAGGTTGTAACTAAAGGTGTTACCGATGGTTGTAACTATGGTGGAAACTAAAGGTTTCTAGCCATCACCCCATTTGTTTAGAACAATCTAGGCCTTGTCCCAATAATAAAAACTAATGTCCAAAGATCTAACCATTGAATATCTATTGATACCCTTCGGATAAACAATCCGTTGCTGATATTCCCTATAGATATCAATAGGTTAGCAATAAGATCAATGGTTTCTCTAGTTTTGACCCGGTAAAAAGTGACCCCATAGGGTCTAATGGTTTGACACTTCAAAAAAGCCGGTAAAGACTCTTGTTGTTGTTGTTATTGTTAGACCTTTTCAAGAGGAGTAATAACCTTGAGATTCACCTTTAGAAACGACTATAAGTCATTCGGCTACTTCCATGTGTTACCAGAGTTTGAGATATCGTTAGGTAACCCCCCAGATCACATACGGTATATACGATTAGCTTTCCTTACTCATGAGTTGTACATAGCTATATACCCCCAACGTTAGAACATAGGAGCGTCCATTAGATGGCACTTGAAACAGGTAGTTACATCGACAGTCTGGTTACAGCTAATCCTGCTGCCACTGATGCGTTATCCCAAGCTGATGACCACCTAAGACTTATTAAGTCTACCCTTAAAGCAACATTCCCTAATATAACTGGAGCTGTTACGGCTAACCAGAGTGACCTTAACTCCGGTAATGCAGCCATACTCACAGATGGTTCTACCCCCACTCTAGCCAGTGGTATTACGGCTGTTGAAGTTAAGACTCTGATAGAGGTCACTGATGCGGCTATAGGGACTACTACAGCAGAAGACGGTGAGGTTACCCCCACGTTAGCTACAGGTATTACGGCTACAGAAGTTAGGTCACTCATAGGGGCAGCAGATGCCTCTACAGCAGCCACTTTACTGACAGCGTACCCAGTAGGTTCAATCTATACATCTGCGTTAGCAGCTAACCCTAGTACCCTCTTTGGAGGCACTTGGATATCCTTTGCCCAAGGTAGAGTATTAGTAGGTAACGATGATACAGGTAGCCCAGATAGTGACTTTGTGGCTTCTAGTGCTGACGGTAGTACCTTCTTAGTGGGTGGTGCTAAGACACACACCCTAAGTACTGATGAGATACCTAGTCACACACACAGTATCTCTAACTTTGAGAACCCCGCAGGCACTGGAGCTACAGGTAGTGCCAACGGTGCCTCTAGCTTCTCTTCAGTAGACACTAATGCTACTGGGGGTGGACTAGCGCACAACAACGTACAGCCTTACATCGTTGTCTACATATGGTTGAGAACAGTCTAAGCACCAAGCACTAATGGAGTATGTAGCACTATGGGACAATTAATGCCTGTAAGAGATGTAGGTAGCGTAGGTGTAGTTACCGATGTACGCCCCGCATCTCTACCACTCAATGCTTTCACTAGAGCTAAGAACGTACGGTTTGATGAAGGTAGAGTCGGTAGGTCACCTGTCTTTAGAGTGATCGAAGATACTTTAGGTTTCAACCCTAGGTTCACCTACGGTATCCCTGCAGCAGCTAGTGGTGGCTTTGCAGTCATCGTTATGGTGTCTGATGCCCTTGATATCAAACAGTACGCCAATGGCTCTGTATCATCACTACAAGGCTCCATAGCGACTACCGCAGCTAACCCTAGTGCTATCACAGGGACTTCCTTAGCTGACATGGTGTACATCAATAGAATAGACCAAGTACCTGTATATATGGCTAATGGGGGTAGTTCCTTTGCTGCATTACCTAACTGGACAGCCACCTGGAGAACAGAGTCCCTCAGAGCCTACGGTGACTTCTTACTAGCGTTAAACACTACAGAGAATGGCACTAACTACCCCTCTAGAGTACGCTACTCGAACCTTACTTTAGCTAACTCTGTACCGGACTCATGGGATGCAGGGGATGCCACTAAGTCAGCAGGATTCAATGACCTAGTGCAAATGAAGACAGGCATAGTAGACGGCTTAACCCTAGGGACTAACTTCATTATCTACGCCAAAGACCAAGTATGGCTCATGGAGTTCGTAGGTGGCACATTCATACATAACTTTAGGAAGCTCTTTAGTGACTGTGGTGTTATCAACCAGAACTGTATAGCTGAAGTAGAAGGTACTCATTACGTCTTTGACCACGAAGATATCTATGTACATGACTCACACACTAGGCAATCCATCTGTGATGAAAGAGTTAAAAACTATATCTTTAGTGGCTTAAACACAGCCAAGACTAATCGATGCTTTGTACACCACAACGCAGACCTAGATGAAGTAATGTTCTGTTATGTCTCTGGTGATGATATGGCTGAATACACCCACGGTGACCGATGTAACAGAGCCGCAGTATTCAACTATAAGAATCAAACATGGTCATTCACTGATCTACCTAACGTAGCTAGTTCTACTGTAGGGACTATCAGTTCTTCAACAACGTACGCTAATACGTCCGCTATCTACAGCACCATAGGTGGTAGCTACTACACCCAAGAAGCAGGCTACGATAGCCACAGCTTATTTGTAGGTGAAAGCAATAGTACTGATGGTTTAGCTACAGATAAGCTATACGGCTTAGACTTGAGTGACTCAGGTTCCCTAGCGTTCCCACTGGATGTAACGGCTAACAAGAGTCCCTTCCTAGAAAGAGTAGGGGTAGACCTTGATGAGTTGTCACCTTTGAGTGGCTACAAGGTAATCAACAAGATATTCCCACAGATAGATACCCAGAACGCTGACAAGACATTCACCTTTACCTTTGGTGCATCTGACTTGTTAGGAGATGCGACTACCTATGGTTCTCCAGTGACTTTCAATGGTGCTACTGACCACAAGATTGACTCTAGAGCCTCTGGTCGCTACCTGTCTTATAAGCTAACTGTGGATGACAACAAAGACTTTAACTTCATTGGCTTTGATTTAGATATATTGGCTACTGGTAGGAGATGACAATGGCTGACCTTCCTATATTAGGTTACAAGCGTCACCCCCTACCAGTACTCACTAAACCAACTAAAGTAAAAGCTAACCCTAACCCCAACCATGTATACCCAGGTAAGACTGGTGTACAAGATGACCCACAGAAAGTCTATCTGGCTGATGAACTTCAGCGTATTGAGAACTCCCTAGTTACTCAGAAAGAAGCTGTGGATGTTACCAAAGCAGCTACAGATTCTCTAACAACAGGGTCAGGTGTTGGTGTAGCAACCACTGCGGCTATAACTGCTAGTTCAGATAATTTGGCTGCAACCATTACCTCTACTGCCGCTACTATCACAGGTGTAACTGATGGCCTAGCAGCCACAATCATAAGCAACGCTACAGACATCACCAGTATTACCGATGGACTAGCAGCAACTATTACATCCAACGCTACCTCTATAACCTCTGTAACGGATGGACTAGCGGCCTCTATTATCACGCAGGCAACTGACCTTACAGCGGCTAATGCCAATGTCACTGCTCTACAAGCCAATGTTGCAAACATACTGGCAGGCTCATTCACAGGTACTGGTCTACAGACTCTGTTTACCAACGAGAATACCCAGAGGATAGCAGGCGATACTGCACTAAGCTCCACACTGGCTTTGATAGGGGCTACTAACGGTGATGCAACTGCATTCGTACTAGATACAGCAACAACTAAAGTAAGTTCTACAGAGTCTCTGGCTACTAGGCTTACATCCATACAGTCAGACATTGGTGGTAACACTGCTCAAATAGCAACAGAGACTACCGCTAGGACTACGGCTGACACTGCAATAGCAGGTAGCTTGACTACACTTACATCCACAGTAGGTACTAATACTTCAGCGATAAGCACTGAGACAGCGACTAGAACTTCTGACATTGCTGCCTTAAGTACCCAAGTCACCAACATGATTGCTACTGTAAACAATGCGTCAGGCAATCAAGCAACCCAAGTTAACGCAGCAGCTATCGCAACAGAGACAACTGTAAGAGCAACCGCTGATGTTGCTATAGCCAGTGACATTACAGCCCTTACAAGTACAGTAAGTGGTAACGCTGCGGCTATTGTTACTGAGGCTACTACACGAAGTACCCAAGATACCGCTATAGCTGCAACAGTGACTAGCCTAGCGACAGTCGTGGGTAGTAACACTTCAGCAGTACAAACTGAAGCCACAGCCCGGTCTACAGCAGACACTTCGTTAGCCAGTGACATTACGGCTCTAACAGCGACTGTAGGCACTAATGCAGCAGCTATAGTGTCTGAAGCATCAACTAGAACCACTGCTGATTCTGCCATTGCCTCTGACATAACAGCCTTAACGACTACTGTCGGTACTAACACCGCAGCTATAGTCACAGAGACTTCAGCTAGAACCACGGCTGATACTTCTATAGCTTCAGATATTACTTCTTTAGCAACCACAGTTGGCACTAATTCATCGGCTATCACTACTGAGCAGTCAGCTAGAGCTTCAGCAGATACTTCACTGGCAACTGACATAACAGCACTGACTGCCACTGTAGGTACAAACACAGCGGCTATCGTCAGTGAAACTTCAGCTAGAGCCACTGCTGATACCTCATTAGCTAGTGACATAACAGCATTACTTACCAGTGTAGGCACTAATGCAGCAGCAGTAGTAACCGAAACTTCAGCTAGAACTACAGCAGATACGTCTATTGCTGCTGACATCACTGCTTTAGCGGCAACGGTAGGTACAAATACTGCGGCCATACTTACTGAGTCTTCAGCAAGGTCTACAGCCGACACCAGTATCGCTTCTAACTTAACTGCGCTTACTGCCACAGTAGGCACTAATGCAGCCGCCATAGTGACTGAGGCTTCAACAAGGTCTACAGCAGACACTAGTATCGCTTCAGACATCACAGCAATGCTGACAACTGTAGGTAATAACACGGCGGCTATTGTTGCAGAAACTTCAGCCCGATCTACAGCAGATACATCAATAGCTTCAGACATTACTGCTTTAGCGGCAACTGTAGGCACTAACTCAGCGGCCATAGTGTCAGAGGCTTCAGTTAGAGCAACAGCAGATACGTCTGTAGCTTCCACAATATCTGCTTTGGTTTCAACTGTGGGTAACAACACAGCGGCTATCACTGCGGAAACTACAGCACGTTCTACAGCCGACACTAGCATTGCCTCAGATATTACTTCTTTGACAGCCACTGTAAGCGGTGTTGCTGCCTCAGTAGTCACTGAAGCTGCTGCGCGTGTTTCTGCTGATGGAGCGATGGAGACTCGATACGGTGTGTCTTTAAACGCTAATGGCTATGTAACAGGCTTCTCTCAGAACAACGATGGTACTACCGGTACTTTCAAAGTAATGGCTGATAAGTTCACTGTAGTTGACCCTTCAGCAGCAGCGGGTACAGCAGGCGTAGAAGTCTTTGATGTATCAGGTGGCTACGCAACTATCAAGAACATCCGTAGTGCAGCCACTGGTGCAAGGCTCCAGATTGATTCTGATGTAATGACAATCTATGACTCTTCAAACAATGTGAGGGTTAAACTTGGGAATCTAGCGTAATGGCCTATGGACTTGAGGTATATGCCGCTAATGGCACAAAGGTAATAGATCTTGCTGACAGGGTTTCACGCTCTGTCACTAGCGGTACAACTCCTACTATTAATAGTGGTAGTTACTACGATGTGTCCATTACAGACATGACTAACGGTGATGATTGGGCGGTCTTAAGCTACCCAAATTCACCCCCTAACGGACTCGATGCTCGACATGTAGATTGCACTAGAACCACTGGTTCTTTTCGTATATCCCAAAGTATGGGAGTCAGTAGTACGTTTGATTACTTTGTAATTAGGACAGGATAATGGCATACGGACTAAAGATACTTAACAGTAGTGGTAGGACGGTCATAGACAGTGAGCGTAGTGAATCTTTACTGTATGCAACCACAAGTAATACCGCAACAGGTAACTCTGACTTCCCATCAACAGGGTGGACTGGAAGTAACCTTATCCTGGCAAGACCCTCTACTACGGCTACTGGTAGTCAAGGCTATGGTGGATTTGCAAAGTTAGGTCGAAAGTTATCTAACAACAAGTGGGGTAGAGGATTAACAGGCTTCCCCACAAATAACAACGGTAATGGGGGTGGTAGTGTTGTCTGGCGTGAGCTTAAATCACAACAGTCTTCAAACCTAACCCCTGCTAGTTACGGCTTAGTGGTGTATGACGGTACAGGAACCTCATCGTCAGACATTCTTTTTTCAGCGACTGACCTGGACATCACTGCAACAGTTGTTGCCCAAGGAAAGTTCGATGGAACATCCGGGTCAAGTGGCTCTGAAGGTTACTACCAAGAATTTACAATGGATAGTTCTCTAGACCAAGGCCGATACTACGTCCTAATGACAAACTCAGCGTCTGTCTATGTATCAGGGTCAAGCCAAGGACAAAACAGTCGTTTCAACTTCAACTACCAGTTCAACTACTCAGCAGGAACTATAAGAATGCTGAATTTCATGGGTGTTGGTAGTACTAGAACAGCACTCACTAGCAGTCTTGATTGGGTGATTTTCTATGTACGCAATGGCGGCTCAGTTGACGATAATTTTGCTTAAGGGGTGTACTTAGCTATGAAAGTACCAGTCATAGAAACCCCTAGTTTCACAATATCCTTAGAGTTTGATAGCGGATACACGTTAATTCACTGTGAGGTCTTTGTGTACAACAAAAAGGTTAAGCGAGAGCTACAACACGCCTTAAATCTACTCTTAAGTATAAGGCAGACTCCGTTGTTGGCTGTACATGACCAAGGTGACACTAAGCACCTTAAGTTTTTAACTTTGTTAGGCTTTGAATTCTTAACAACAACTGAATGTCTCGATGACAACCAACGTGACATTTACATAATCGATTAACACAAACGTAGGAAGGTATTGATATGGGATGGGCAGCAGCAATTCAAGGTGCAGGAGCAATAGCAGGCGCAATGTCAGGCCGTAAATCTGCAAAAGAAGCTAGGGCAGGAATGGCGCAAGACCGCGAAGATCAAATGGCTTCGTATAACTTCTCTAAGCCGTACATTCAGCGTAGCTACGACAGATCCGAAGGTGCTCTGAATGACTCTCTAGACCAAGGCGCATACACAGGCCAAACCTACGCAGACCAGAACCCATACTCGACCGCAGGCAACAACTACATGGGTCAGATGGGCGCACAGGGCGGCCAAGGTGCTTGGGATGTAACTCAAGCAGGCCAAGGTTTTGCTAACAACTACGCTGATCTCTATAAAGCAGGCGGTCAAGACCGTATGCAGCAGGCACAAGACTACGCAATGGACAACAGCGGTGGTCTAGTCGATGCAGCAATGCGTGACGACAAGCGTAATCTACAAGAGAACACTCTTACAGGTATCAACCAAGGTGCAAGTGGTTCAGGCAACATGAACTCATCTCGCGCAGGCATAGCCGAAGGTGTGGCTAATCGTGGATTTGATGACCGTAGAGCCGATACTACTGCTTCCATCCAACAGGGTCTTATGGGTCAATCTTTAAGTCAACAGAACCAACAGTTCGCTGACCAAATGCGGGCTAACCAAGGTCTTCAACAAGGCTACGGACAAGGTATCAATGCTATGGGTCGCTTTGGTGACTTCATGACAGGCGCAGGCAACAATATGCGTAACTATGAGCAAGGCTACCTGAATGACCAACGTGGTCGCTATGAAGACCAAAGAGACTTTGGCCTAAACCAGAACATAAAGTACCAAAACGGTATTCTTTCAAGGGCGGACTACGAGTCTCCACAGCACTCCATGTACAGAGAAAAACCCAATACTTTGATGAGTACTATAGGTGGTGCAATGTCAGGTTTTGGCATGGGTAGTAATATGTCAGGGTACTTACCGCAAGGCGGCTTTAGTGGTGGTGGCTCTGGTGGCGGTGGCTACAGCGGTGGCAGCTACGGCGGTGGAGGTGGTTTCTAATGGCACTCACATACTCACAGCAAATCTCAGAACTGGCTAGACTCAATAGACTGTCAGCCTCACGCAATTCCCCAGAGCAGATAAAGGCTAGGAACGAAGAGAGGCTTGCGGCCCAAGAGCAGAAGAAGCAACTGGATAGATTACTCCAAGTGCAGGGCGGCACAGGTGCATTGAATACACCGCAGGATAAGTACTCAAGGCAGGGCGCAGGAATACTGGGCTTAGTTGGAGGAGGTGGCCCTTCAGCGCCTGTTACTGCACATAAAGCAGGGCAGGCACTGGGTGATGGGTCAGGCCGTGTTTGGGACGGAATGCAGTGGGTTCAAAAACACTTATACAACGCAACAGCGTCTGCCGCAGAGTCTGTAGGTAACTTCGGGCGTGGTGCGCTAGGCATGCCAGAAGACAACGAACAAGGCTTTAGATACCAGTTTAACGGACAACAGCCCGCTAACACACAAAACGCAGGCGCTCTATCACCACCGCAGGATACACAACAAGTAGCACCACAAGGTACACCCCCAGTTCTTGATCAGCCTATAGAAGAACAAGCTCCATTAGTACCCGGTCAAGAGGGCTATGTTGCTCCAGTGGAAGAGGGTGTACCTATGTCACCCCAAGAGCAGTACCAAACACGCGCTTTAGCAGCAGCCCAACAGCAGAGTCCTCGCATTTCTTTAGGTGAAGCTATGGGTCGCTACGGTGGCGCAATCATGAATTCAGGAAGTCAAGGCGGTATGGCTCAAGTTGGAGCTATGGGTTCTACCACTGGTGAGATAGGTGATAAGAACCGTGAACTTGAGCAACAGCAGTACGATAATGACCTTGCTAGAGACAAAGCAGCGCAGGCGGCTCAAGCAGCCCAAGCTAAGAACACTGCTGAGAGCTTTGGTTCTCCTGCTGACATTTATGCCGCTGAAGACACTGCAAATAAAATCAGTGACCTAAGAGGCTTGTTGTCTAACCCCGATTTAAATGTTGTGGGTGCTACTAAGTGGTCTTTCTTTAATGCTATAGGATCTGCCTTTGGTACTGATGAAGCCTCTATACGGCTACGTCTACAAGAGCTAGTAGTCGATAAGACTCTATCTAACACAGCGTTCACTAAGGGTGCTATTTCTGATAAAGAGATGAAGTTATTCCGATCTGATATCCCAGAGTTTACTTCCGATGAATCTGTATGGCTTAAGTGGCTAGAAGATTACGAGGCTGCCTCTAGGATGATGGCTCACAACCTAAGAACTGGCTATGCCCCTTACAAGGCGCAGAACTCTAAAGGATACGCCAGTGGTTCTACCCTTAGTGCAGAAGATGAAGACGCTTTTAACAACCTGTAAAAAAATCAAAAGGTATATAGCATGGCTGTCGAGATTGCCCAAGTAAAACAAGCATCTATAGACGCAATGAGAGCAGGAGACATAGAAAAGGCTAAGAAGTTAAAAGCCTTATACATGAAGTACTCCGACTCACAGCCACAGGGTCAGCCATCTATACAGCAGTATGATGTACCTAAGAAGCCCGACAACGCCTTTGAGTACTCTGTAGACCAAGCACAACGTCTAGGTGGTAAAGGTATTGAAGCTATAGGTAGGGCTGTAGATGCACCACAGGTAGAAGAGTACGGCTCTGGTGTTGTTGAACAGCAGGACAAAGATATACAACAAGGCGGTTACACTCCATCACACACTAAGTCACTCAGAGACACCTTTAACCAAGATGGCGTTGGTGCAGCCGCAAGTTGGCTAGGTGAGAAGACAGCAGAGAACTCAGTGTCTGGTGGAGCAGCTTTGATTGGAGGTCTAGGAACTGCGGCAGTAGCCACAGTATCTGCTCCTGCTGCGGCTGTACTAGGTTTAGGTACTTTAGTTGCAAGTGGCACTATGGGTGCAGGAGAAGCCGCTTTTGAGCAAGAAGATAAAGTAGGTGACTATGACGCTCAACTAGCAGTAGGCCAAGGTATTATCATTGGTATCCTAGACAAGTTTGGTGCAGGCAAAGTAATACCTAAGTCCAGACTTCTCAAGATGTCTTCTAAAGAAATTATTGATGAATTGAACAAGAAAGGCTTTGGACAAGCCGCTAAAGCATTTGCTAAAAAGACAGCCTTTGAGGGAGCTACAGAAGTAGCCCAAGAGGGAGTCTCTATTGCGGGTGCAGCCTCAAGAGGTGGCGAGTACGACCAGACTGAGGTAGAAGATAGAGCTATAGAGAGTTTTGCTCTAGGTAGTACTAATGCAGGAGTGGCTCAAACCGTTGTTGGTGGAGCTAGTCTAGTCTCAGGTAAGCCTGCAAACTTAGGCGATAGAGCCTCACAAGCAACCTTTGCACAACGCCTAGATACCCTATCAAAAGAGGGTACTGCTGATGGTACTCCTTTTAATCTTACTGATATAGACCCTAATTCAGCTACTGGTGTAAGGGCTTTAATTGACCTTTCCCATGCAAGTATTAGAACTGACATACAGGCTCTTACTCGCGACCTAGATGACTCACTGAACACAAGAGATGCAACCCTATCGTCAAAAGAACTAGGTGAAAGACAACGAGTCATCTCTATGCTTAAACAGGCTGTTAACAAAACTAAGTCTGTTGTAGGCAGTAGCGACTTCTCGCTTTTACAGAAGCTAGTAGGTAACACTCCAGACGGTAAGCGGCTGATCAACCTTGTTAAAGAGAGCCAAGAGCAAACTAAAGTCTGGAACGCAGGCATGAAAGGCGGCTTATCTAAGTTTACAGACCAGGCTAACCCATTCCCACAGGGTGGTAACTACAGCGGCCAAGCAAACACGGCTAACGCTATCAGAGGACTTGCTTCTACTGGTGCTCTTATAGGCACTGGGGGTGCTTCTCTTGCTCCTCAAGCTGCTGTATTCGCAGGCGGTAGGATGATTGATG
>Ga0075444_10001838_pt1 | contig 12986 bp, 13 predicted proteins | sample CoawatmetaG01DNA_FD_76836 | JGI IMG/M metagenome (GOLD analysis project Ga0075444, IMG submission 76836) | Marine microbial communities from the West Antarctic Peninsula - Coastal water metaG017-DNA | ecosystem: Environmental > Aquatic > Marine > Coastal | place: Atlantic Ocean: West Antarctic... | reverse complement strand
GATGTAACAGGCGACGCCAAGACCCTGGGCAAGACCCCAGGTAAAGACGAAGCCAGCAAAAAAGCAACATGGGTGCGTGCCATCGGTGTTGATGGTGCCAGGCAAAAATTGAACGAGATGGAGAGCGAAGGTGTGACTTTAATTGAGGAAAGCGCACTTGACATCAAGGGAGCCCCGGTACTGAAAGCTCTACTAAAGTATGCTATCCACAGACAGAAATAGAGCAGTTATAAATGGAATTCTCTTTACTAGACCCGGGCCTTCTTACTTTCGCCCAAACTACAGCAGCACTAAATGTTCAAGACGCAGTGCAGAACATGCAGGGGCGCGGCTGGCAGGTAATAGCTGTGACGGTATTTTCCAGCACCTTTGCCCAGGCCCTGAAAGTAATTACTAAATTGGTCACCACCGGCAAACTTGATTTGCGCATGATTGCCACCACTGGCGGCATGCCCTCATCACATTCGTGCTGCACAATGGGCATGGCAGTTTCGGTTGGCTTGATTGAAGGGTTTAACTCCGTCTCATTTGCCATCGCTCTTTGCTTAGCTTTTATCGTCATGTATGACGCTGCTGGAGTAAGAAGAACCGTGGGCTTACAAGCCAAGGTGCTCAATCAGATGATGGTTGAGCTATTTTCAGAACACCCAAAGCTATCTACTGAGCGTATTAAAGAATTCCTCGGCCACACTCCAATAGAAGTTTTTGTTGGAGCTACATTGGGCTGTGCTATCGCCATAGTATTCAACAACTTGGCTATCCATCAACATTGGCATATACCTTAAGCGGTTGTCATGAGCTGCCAGAGCCACTTGTTATGAAAAGATAGTAATACATGACTACTGCATCTTTCTCGTAACTTTGCTCTATAATCAAGGTCTTGGAAAGGGTTGCCAGGACAAATCGAAAAACCACCCAGTGACATTTTTTGAAGAGTCCAAGTGCGAGGGCACGGCAAGAGCTTTCTAATCGACTTAGCGGTCGGTAGCTTAAAGGCATGGGCCCGAGAGCAAAACAAGAGACAAAACAGAAGCGTTGGTAACCAGATGGCATTGGCCATCAAATTCAAAAAAGACTCAGTCTTATATTCGTACCAGAAGGTCAGTTCTTTCAGAAAAGGAGGAAAGGTAGAGATTCACTAAAGACCCTAAAAAGTTGATGGAAAAATCACTGCCATAAGCTAGATGAACACAACGGTCCAGATAACACCAGCACCTGCCAAGACCACTTCGCCCAGGCGCTCGCGCTTTCCTGGCAAAGAGTCCGGTTCGGTTTCGTTCAACCTGACAGCCCTAGGTCGTCAGTTGCTCAAAGAACAAGCCGCTTCCGCCAGCGTTTCGAATGGCGATTACGTAGAAATGCTTATTCGTGAACGCGCTGGCTTGGCCCCCTTGAGATTACCCCCTCAAGCTAAACAAACCGGCCCTAAAGGTGGTGCCAAATCGTTCTTCTTTGGTAAGAACCGTGGAACCACAACTGCCGTTTGTGTAACCCCTATGGCCCACCGTTTGCTCGACGAACAAGTCGCAGCTTCACGTATGAGCCGTGGTGATTACATAGAGTACTTACTGCGCGAAAAAGCCGGTCTCATCGAAGAGACCTTCAGAGCTTATGCCGCTCAACAACAAGCCGCTGCTGCAGCTGCCGCTGCCGCCCCTGCTGTTGCTCAAGCAGTACAAGCACCTGCAACGCAAGTAAACTTCGCTCCCCCTGCTATACAGCAAGTACAACAACCAGTACAACCTGTACAACAACCAGTAGTTGAAGTCACTTACGCTCAACCAGTCATCACCCCAGTGACCGATTGGAACTCAGGCAGCTAATCTAGCAAACGCTATTAGTCCTCCTTTCGATGGAATCTCTCCCCCGGGAGAGGTTCCATTTTTGGTTTCAGACTCAGCCCAGCCCTGCTTTAAGTACTGGATTAAGGTCTGGTTTAAGCTCTTGTCTAAGGTCTGCTTTCACGACTTTTTCATGGGCGCCTGGGTAGATTAGAAATATGTCAGACGCACCCACCAAAGAGCAGCCCAAAGCAACCGACGCCAATCCCGGCGTAACGGCCAAATTTGACCAAGATAGTGGTCGAAATGGCGGCCGTCTTTCGGGAAAAGACATGAACCAAGACTTTGGTCCCGAAATCGGCAACCCTGGCACTACTTCGGCGCTCAAGTTTGAAGGCTACAAAGTACCGCTTACCAGTGACCAGAAGCTGGCTTCGGCCGCTGGTCATCCTCCAGAATTGGGTCTGTCGAATATGTCAGACCAGCTCAAAAATCTGCAAATGGCCCAACTGTCGCCAAATGACGGTAAAAAGAGTGCCAGCGGTGACAAAGCCAACGGTGACCGAGTAAATATCGGCGACAAGGCCATGGTCGGCGACAAACAAAGCGCCAAGACTATTCTTGAAGTGCAGAACAGAGGCGCCAGTGCAGCTTTTGCCCAAGAAGTAGCAAACGGTGTCGCCACTTTGCCCGAAAAAGTAGCCCAGGAGCTAAAAGACAAAGGCGTCCAAGTCAACGTTTTCAAAAATATCTACGAATACGACAAAGCCATGGGCACAAATAAAGCCGACATGGTCGTCAACGGCCAAAAAGTCTCGCTTGATGCTCCTTCTTTGTTTGACGGCAAAGGCAAACCACCAAATATTGCCGTCTTTGAGCAATTGGGTGACGGCACTCCGGTCAAGTCTCTCAAAAATACTGATGTAGCCGGCCTAGCACGGCATGAAGCAGGCCACGCCTATAGTGCTGCCCACGGATTCCTTTCAATGCAAGACAAGAAGTTCCAAGCCGCTATGGTGAATGACGTCAACAATATTTCGCCCGCCCAAATGCAGCAGCTTATGAAAGAAGTTCAACCTGGTGGACCAATGAACTATTACCTGGGCTCACCAGCCAAAGAAGAATTCTTTGCTGAGGCCTTCGCCACAGCTACCGGTCAAGGCAGCGACAAATATGCGGCGCGACGCATGCAAGAACTTTTCCCCAACGTCATGAAATACATGAGAGATTCGACCAAATAGCGATAGCTCATTTGTGGCTTGTGGTGCATAGCGCTATTTAGACTATTATTTGATCTATGAGCGGAAATAGGCGATTAGTCAGATGAATAGCAATCCAAAATTACTAGCTGCTTCCAAATTAGCTCTTTGTGCGCTTTTGCTTCTGCCTATATTTTGCTGCCTTAAAGCCATTGCCAAAGAGGTAGTGGTGAATAGACTTTTCGCAGAGCAGACTTTTGACGATCTCTTCGGTATGAGCAAAAACGACTTATTCAAGCGTTTTCCATCGCCTAACTTCAAGCATAAAGCCAACTTTTCGCAAATCACATGGCACGGTACAGACGTCTCATCGGTATTAGAGCTGCGCTTTAAAAAAGGAAGAGTCTCACAACTCCGCCTCTCCACTCATTATGGTTATCCGCGCCCCGGCACCACTAGCGATGTGGAAGTGGGTCAGTGGCTTAGCGCGCCTATCAAAAATTCACGATAACGGCCCCGAAAATAACTCTTTTGGGGTCATTCGTCCTTTTCGAAATAGTTGAGTACTCAAGTATTTTGACTACAAAGTCACTACGGTTTCGAACCACTGAAATAGTTGAGTACTCAAGTATTTTGTATATAGACAGCAATCGAAAAATAAATCCAAAGAATCACTGGTGCTTGCCACCTTCCAATCAAACTAGAGGTATTGGCGAAGTTGGCCAAGACCACTCCAAAGCAATTACAGAAATTAACCCAGGATGGACTTTGGCGTGATTTAGAAACGGCTCCTGCAATAAGGCGTTAGCAGGATGAATAAATAGGCAAAAGTCACCATCTATGTATTCATTACCATAGTCAGCATCAACCCCCTCTATCCTGCCAGCATAGTGAAACCAGCCTGCTCTGTCACCGCAAACGGCGGACTCACTAAAGCTGTAAGACTCAGCCTCTTTGGTGTAATCAATACCGAGGCGCTCTAGAAGTTCACGAAATTCAGGCGGAAAAATCCGATCACGGTGCTCGTCAAAATATCGGCAATCATTACATGCGAGTGCACATGCAGCAGCGCTCCCCTGTGGTATTGCCCTGTAGAATTCGCGAGTGAGTTCGACGTCAGCAAACAGTCGCCAACTACGAAACTGAACTAAATTCATTAGCCCAGATTACCCTGGATTAGCGGCTTGAGTAGCAATTGCACTGGAACCAGCGGTGGTTGTTCTGGCATGTTGAGCGGCATAAGAAAGAATGGCCTCAACCTGACTCAAATAGTTAGCAATGTACTGGGCACGGAAACCACGTTGAATGAAGGCTTCAAGGCGCAACCACTCACGCACTGTGGCGTGAAGCGAGGTGACATCTTTAAGCACAGCATCAATTTCTTCAGGCTTAGCATTGCCAGACAAGTTGTGCAGTGATTTCTGCACTGAATCGAGTTGATTGACCACATCATTAGTACTGGCGGTGTCAGACATGATGCGTTTTTTCGGGTCTTGGAGATAGCGATTGACCATGGTGGAGAAATCGTCGAACAATAGACGACTGGCTTTGATTGGATCTGACTGAGGAGTCATAGTGGTGGGCCGTCTGTAAGGACCAACCTTGAGCATGTTGACCTTCTTATCATCAAGGTGAGCAACGGCAAACATGGTTGTTCCGAGAGTACCAATCACACGAGCAGTGTCTAATTGCTCAACCAAGCCTGCAGTATCAAGCTGTCGAATCGATAGACCGGGATAAGAAAGAGCCTTATCAGCGGTCGATTCCCGCACGAATCCAGCAGCATCGTTTAGTTCTTTTGCGGTGCCAACGTAAGTCATCGGATTGAGAGTATCCACCCAACCATTCGCTACCCATACTTCCCACTCTTGTTGAATAGCGTTCATGCGCATACGCTTAGGCATGCCATAAACAGCGGCTGAAATGCGGATACCAGGCTTAGCAGCTCGCAAAGACTCAGACATTTCTTTGACAAAACTACTGACGTTATTGGCTTTCCAATGAATCCACATCGTTCTTGTGTCTTCATCAAGGCGATCGAGCGATAGACCGGTCTCCCGTTCAAATTTTTGTCGGCCGAGCCAATTGAAGCCCATCTCTGAGCCTTTATTGTTGAAGGGATAACGAATGTAATCGAGCTGAATGCCATCAACAGGATAACGATTTACCACTTCAAAGACCAAGCTCTTGATGTAAGCGCGGCATTCAGGATTAGACGGGTCAAGCCAATACTCAAACTGACGGGGTGGCAAAAGCGCACCGGTCTGGGAGGACAGGGCCCAAGAAAAATCGTGAGCAGGTAACACTGGACCAGGATAATCTGACTCTTTACCAACGATGGGGTTGTGCTTAGCATTGCCCACAGTAAAGGTCCAGAACCAGGCATGAAATTCCATGTTGCGCTTCTTCGCTTCCGAAATGGCACAACCAAGCGGGTCCCAGCCTAGAGTCTCTGGGTTCTGAGTGCCAACCTTAGAAGGGAACATAGTGAAACCAGCATTGTTGGTCTCGAAATAAACCACGTTTATGTTGGCGGTCTTCAACTTATCAAAAAGCTGCGCCATACCTTTGGCACCACGGGTGGAGACAATCGTTCCTCTATCAAGCCATACCGAACGAGCTTCAACTGGTCGAACCGGCATCGACTGAGCAAAGGCCATAGCAAAGTCTTGACGGGCTTTCTGTACATGCTCATCAGCTTCTAAGAAACGTCTATCGCTGTAGGCTTGCTGGAAAGATTTGACGTGCTCAACGGCCGAATCATAAGAGGCTTGAATGGTTTTAAGAGGCACTGAAAACTCAGCTTGCTTAGCGGTCTTTATCGCTTCATCAGTACGCTTAGCAAGATAATCAAGCTCTTGCGAAATGGTTTGATAGTCAGCAAAGCTAATTTGAACCGCTGCTGCTTGAGTGATACCAGGAGACAATTCGTCTAAAGCTTGCGAGAGCATCAAAGCATTGCTTGATACTTCACCCTGAACACCAGGTGCCCAGCCCATGAAAATTACATTGCCGGCCCGAGCAATACCAATGCCTTGCTCCTGACCATTTGCATCTTGCCAGGTAGCCATACTGCTACCGGTGCCACTCAACGCCAACTGGGAGATAACGCTAGCAATGGCGAACTCAGCAGTTGGTGCGTTAATTGCACCAGGCTTGCTCCAAACTAATTTATTTACTTCTTTAATCGTTGCTTGCTTAGCTGAAGCAACCCCAGCCAGTGCTTCCAATGATTGAGCACCGGCACCAGGAACACCAGCACCATCAGTGATGAGAAGCTTGCCGCCACCGCGAGCAAAATCAGAAAGAGCTGAAACTTCAGCTGCCGGTAGGTCAACGAGCAGTGGCACCACGATTACTTTATAGCCAGAGAGCCGGGCCACACCAGCATCGACATCGCCGTCACTCAGTTCATCGTAGCGAACGTTGGCACCATCTAAGGCTTTGCGAAAAACCTTATAGTCGTCTTCAAAGGTTCCGATGTGTTGATCTTGATATGTAGCACCATTGCGTCCACTTTTGAGAATGGCAACAGGAGAAGCGGCCCAGACTGGAGCAACGAGAGCTAATTGAACGAAACCTTGAAGTAGCCCCGACATTAAGAGCAAACTTAAGACCGAGCTTTTAACTTTTGCCATTGACCCTCGCTGAAATTCTTTGTTGTCCGATTCCGTGTTATCTGTTTTTCTGCAAATGCTTTTTTTGCTTACTGCTTTGTCTTCTGCCTACTGGTTTTTAGTGACTTTTATTCCAACTAACGACTGTTATTGCGAGACTTTGTAAGACGGTCAAGATCGCGCTTAGTCTCTTTCTTGGCAATATTTTCACGCTTGTCATATAGTTTTCGACCTTTAGCCAAAGCCAAGTCAACTTTAACCAAATGACCCTTGAAGTACATTTTAAGCGGAATCAGGGCCAGACCTTTCTCTTGCATGTTCGATTTCAACTTAAGAATTTGCTTCTTATGAACCAGCAAACGGCGCTTGCGCAGCGGTTCATGATTGAATCTATTGCCAAAGTCATACGGAGATATATGGCAGCTATATAGCCACAGTTCTCCGTCTTCTACCTTTACGAAGGCATCGGCTAAATTAGCCTTGCCAGCACGAATAGATTTAACTTCGGTACCAAACAAGGCTATACCGGCCTCTAAGGTATCGAGAATTTCGTAGTCATGCCGCGCGCGACGGTTATCGGCCACTGTCTTAAAGAATGGCTTCTCGTCTTTTGCTGTCTTCTTAACTGGTTGCTTAGTCGGCTGAGTCATCTAAATAGTACGGTCGGCATCTCAGTATAGCCGGGTAGCAGTCACTTAGCCAATTGGGCAGAAGGCAAGCAGGGCCGCTTGGCAAGCGTGGTATCATCTTAATTATGATCAAAATCGAGCCCCTATTTGCCACAGAATCAACCCAGGTTCGCGCCCTATTGCGCTACCAGGGCGAGCCTGTGCCTTATGAGAGCTTCTGTGCTGAAGACCGCTACATGATTACCGGTCTGACATTCTGGCAACATTGGTTACCCTGTCACTGGCATATTTCGCCATCTGTATATGTAGCGAAAGAAGACGGCCTTGTCATAGGCATGATTTCGCTGCATCCTATTGGCAAATCAAAAAACTGCTGGCAAGTCGATCATCTTGTGGTGCATCCCAATCACCGCGGTCGCGGCATCGCCCAAGAATTACTGCGCTTCGCCTTTGCTCTTTTTGGCAGTCAAGGCATTAGCCATTTTGTTGCCGAAGCCTCAGATCAAAATCAGGGCGCTCTTGCAGTGCTTGCTAGCTGCGGCTTTCGTCGCTCAGCCCGCATAACTCACTACCAAGTGCCGGCCGACCTTAAGTTAGACCTCAAAACCGAGACAAAAGCAGAGCAAAGTGCAGAGCAAAATCTAGACCCGAAAGGTACTGCCAAGCCAGAAAGCAAATCCGAAGATAATTTTCGCCTGGCCATTCCCGAAGACCAGGCCAGTCTCTATCAGCTGCATCAAGACGTGCTGCCCGCCGATCTCAGACTGACTTTTCAATATTTACCAGAAGACTTCTATGTTTTCCCCTTAAAAGTAGAGAGCCTGGACAAACTGGCTCGCCGTCTAATCAGGCGCAAGAGTTGGTTCTGGGTTGCAAGCGACCCCGAGCGTAAGGTCATTACTTCAGCCTGCCGCGTCACGGCCCACCGCGAAGGTGACTATCATCTCGAATTCGCTGTGCATCCAGGTTGGGCCCATACAGCTCGCGACCTTGTCAAATTTGTACTTTCAATCATGCGCCGGGCTGGCATGAAGGGCATGGTCATTGCCAAAGCCTACGATTATCAAAATTCAGTCATCGAAGCCCTTGAAGAAGCGGGCCTAGAGCGGGCTGGCCATTTCTCACTGTTGACCAGAGACCACTGGCTAAGAGCGAAGTCACCGCCCAAGAAGCTCTCCCTAGAGCGCACAGTCAGCCTCAACCCCTTGGGCAAGCCTGCCATCAATATTCCCCGAGCCTCAATCAATTTGATTGCCGAAAATTCTTATGGCATCAATTCTTTCAATGGGACCAATCAATTTAAGAGCAATAACAACTGACTCTTCCCCTTGAAAGCCAGGCAGACTTAACCACCTTTTGTGATAAGCGCTTAAGAAATGGTCGTTTTAGCGGGGTTTCGTCTAAGAATTCGATCATTTGGCTTTTGCTTTGTAAAGGATTTTGGAAAGTCCGCTATATCACCTGGGCTCATCTGATAATCTGAAAACTTGCCGATACCCATGTTGGTTAGTTGTCTTTGCAGCTGTCCAATCTTTTCTGGGTTATCTGCTAGTTTTTGTCCTGCCCGTTTAAGTTTGTGTTCAGTAGTCGTAGTTCTTAGGAGTGCAGTGGTGCCTACCATCAATCAGTTGATCAGACGCGAAAGAAGCAAGGTGACTTACAAGACCAAGTCTCCAGCGCTAAAGTCTTGCCCTCAGAGAAGGGGCGTTTGCACCCAGGTGAAGACAACAACCCCTAAGAAGCCGAACTCAGCACTTCGCAAGATTGCCAGAGTCCGTCTTACAAACGGTATTGAAATCACCGCCTACATTCCAGGTGTTGGCCACAACTTGCAAGAGCACTCAGTCGTACTCGTAAGAGGCGGTCGGGTTAAGGATCTTCCAGGCGTTCGCTACCACATCGTCAGAGGCGCCCTCGACACAGCCGGCGTTAAAGACCGCAAACAAAGCCGCTCTAAGTACGGCGCTAAGCGTCCTAAGCCAGGCGCTCCAGCAGCAGCAGCCGGCAAGAAGAAATAAGCCTCAATTTCCAACCTGAACTAATAAATAGGAATAGTAAGAATGTCTCGCAGAAAGCAAGCAGATAAAAGAATTACCGTAGCTGACCCTGTATTCAACAGCCAACAGGTTTCACGCTTCGTCAATCGTATGATGCAGCGCGGTAAGCGCAGCACAGCCCAGAGCCTCTTCTATGATGCTCTCCAAATTCTCAAAGATCGCACCAAGCAAGAGCCTCTCGATGTTTTCAACAAAGCATTGAAAAACGTCACTCCTCTAGTAGAAGTTAAGGCCCGCCGCGTTGGTGGTTCGACCTACCAAGTTCCAGTTGAAGTTAAGTCTTCACGTGGATTCGCTCTCGCTTCACAATGGCTCATCGCCAACAGCCGCAAGAGACCAGGTCGCACTTTCGCCGAGCGTCTTTCTGCTGAACTAGCCGATGCCAGCAACGGTACCGGAGCATCAGTTAAGAAGCGCGACGAAACACACAAAATGGCTGAAGCCAACAAAGCCTTCGCTCACTACCGCTACTAATTAAAATTAGATCGTCGGTATAAAGTGTTATTAAAAAACGCTTCGGCCACTGGTCGAAGCGTTTTTGTGAAAACTGTTGTACAAAGTCTCATAGAGACAAAGTTATATCTGTTTGTAAAGAATGCTCAGTCAATTCTGAATATCTTTATGAAGGATATAAAGATGGTGCGATACCAGGTGGTAACCTAAGTTTAGTCTTTTCAAGAAGAGCGCTTCTCAACGCGTTCTAAGAGAAAGGTCGTCAACACCAGCGGTTGAGCACGGCAAGATAGTACCCAGCTAGTTATATTTGGAAGGTTCAAATGGATAGCGTTAAAGAGAGGAAAACAGGGACAGTGGCAGGAAGACAAATTCAGCTTCAAGACGTCCGTAACATGGGTATTGCAGCTCACATCGATGCTGGCAAAACTACCACAACAGAACGGATTCTCTTTTATTCCGGTTTGATCCACAGAATGGGTGAAGTGCACGAAGGCACATCCTTCACCGACTGGATGGAGCAAGAGAAAGAACGCGGCATCACCATTACAGCAGCTGCTATTACCTCCCAGTGGAGAGGCAAGCGCATCAACTTAATCGACACCCCCGGACACGTTGACTTCACCGTAGAAGTAGAACGTTCTATGCGTGTGCTCGACGGCGTTGTCATCGTGCTTTGCGCAGTTGGTGGCGTTCAACCGCAAACCAACACAGTTTGGAAGCAAGCCAACCGTTATGAAGTGCCCAGAATGATTCTGGTCAACAAAATGGACCGCACTGGCGCTGACTTCTACAAAGTAGTCAAACAAATCAAAGAGCAGCTTCCTGGTATGTCTACCACTTGGGCTAATGCTCACCCTCTTCAATTGCCAATCGGCGCTGAAGGCGATTTCAAAGGTCTAATCGACCTAGTTGAAATGAAAGCCCATATTTATGACGAGAAAGATCCTATGGGTCAGAAATTCAACATCGTCGACATTCCTGCCGACATGCTTGAAGATGCTCAAAAATATCGCAAAGAACTTGAAGAGTCAGTTGTTGAAACAGACGACGCTCTGATGGAAATCTACATGGAAACTGAAACTGTTGAAAACGAAGCTTTCAAAGTAGCTTTGAGAAAAGCAGTTTGCACCAACAAAGTTATTCCAATTCTTTGTGGTTCAGCTTTCAAAAACAAAGGCGTTCAACAGCTTCTCGACGCAGTAGTCGATCTGCTTCCTTCACCAGCTGACGTTTCTGCTATCAAAGGCACCTTGCCAGATGGTACTGAAACTGAAAGAGCTCCTGACGATAACGCTCCGTTCTCAGCTTTGGCCTTCAAAGTTATGAACGATCCTTTCGTCGGTAAACTAACCTTCTTGCGCGTTTACTCCGGTAAATTGGCAGCTGGTTCTTACGTTCTCAACTCCACTAAAGGTAAGAGAGAGCGCATCAGCCGTCTCGTTCAATTGCAAGCAGATAACCGCACAGACGTTGATGAAGCCTACGCTGGCGACATTATTGCTGCAGTCGGCTTGAAAGACACCACAACCGGTGACACTCTTTCAGCAGAAAATTCACCAGTAATTTTGGAATCGATGAACTTCCCAGATCCAGTTATCTCGGTTGCTATCGAACCAAAAACCAAAGGCGATTCCGACAAACTGGGCGTCTCACTGGGCCGCTTGGCAGAAGAAGATCCAACCTTCAAAGTGCGTGTTGACCACGAAACTGGCCAAACAATCATTGCTGGTATGGGCGAACTGCACTTAGAAATCATTGTTGACCGTCTACTTCGTGAATTCAAAGTAGAAGCCAACGTTGGTAAGCCACAAGTTGCCTACCGCGAAACCATCAAAAAGAACGTCAAGTGCGAAGGCAAATTCATCCGTCAGTCGGGTGGTCGTGGTCAATACGGTCACGTAGTCTTCGAACTAGAGCCTCTTGCTGCTGGAACTGGTTTTGAATTCGTCAACAAAATCGTTGGCGGTGTCGTTCCAAAAGAATACATCCCTGCAATTGAAGCTGGCGTAAGAGACACACTAGTTGGCGGCGTACTGGCCGGTTACCCTGTAATCGACGTTAAGTGCACCTTGGTCTTCGGTTCGTACCACGAAGTTGACTCGAACGAAATGGCCTTTAAGACTGCCGCTTCTATCGGCTTCAAGGAAGGCTTCATGAAAGCCAGCCCTATTCTTCAAGAACCAATCATGAAGGTAGAAGTTGAAGTTCCAGAAGAATTCATGGGTGACGTTATCGGTGACATTTCATCGAGACGTGGCCGCATTGAAGGCATGGACACCATTGATTCACTCTCAAAAGTGAAATCTTCAGTGCCATTGTCTGAAATGTTTGGTTATGCCACCGACATCCGCAACAAGACCCGCGGACAAGGTACATTCACTATGGAATTCGCTCACTACGAAGAAGTGCCAAACGCTATTGCTGAAGCAGTTATTTCTACCAAGAAAGATACTCGCCACTAAGCTCTAGATAATCAAGAGATAAAGAGCCCTCGCTAAACCATCAGTTTGGCGAGGGCTTTTCTTTTTCCTTCTTTTTCTTTTGGGCCTAATTTCTTTTCTTGATGTCTTTTCTAAAGCTGACAATCGAATTCTTAGGCTGACAATAGGGCTGCGCTCAATAAAAGCGGTAAAATTCTAGGGCAGGCGTAAGGAGAGCGATACTATGAAGTATCTGCACAGCGGGTACATTCTTTTCTGCCAAGGGGCCGACCACGAAGAAGATGGTCGCGTGGATGCCCGTGGTCTTTTTGATCTGTTTGTTCTCAAAGAACTACCGACAAAAATGAACTGCACCTGCGTCATTGGCTTTGGTACACCTTACGAGCGCCGCCAATACAAAGGTATCGTCACCATTGAAGATCCAGATGGCAACGTGGTCCTTACCAAAGACTTCAATGCCAATGACCCTGGTGATATCTTCAAAGGTCATTACATCTTCCAGCCCGATGTCAGCCTGACAAAAGAGGGAGCCTGGTCAGCCAAGGTCTCTCTGCTAAATTGGAAAGATGACAATATGTGGGACTGCGAGCGCAAATTCTTTGTCATGCTAGAAGGCGACGCTCCGCCAGACCCATAAAAGTTAGCGGCGGTCTCTAAACATAAGAACGAGAAATTTAGCAGAAGTCGAGATTATCGAAATTCTTGCCTAGAACTTCGCGACTATCGGCACCCAGCCAGCGGTCAAGAATAGTGGCATATACGGTGCGGAAATCAACATTGAATTTCAAGTCGCCATGATCTAATTC
>Ga0075444_10001831_pt1 | contig 13020 bp, 12 predicted proteins | sample CoawatmetaG01DNA_FD_76836 | JGI IMG/M metagenome (GOLD analysis project Ga0075444, IMG submission 76836) | Marine microbial communities from the West Antarctic Peninsula - Coastal water metaG017-DNA | ecosystem: Environmental > Aquatic > Marine > Coastal | place: Atlantic Ocean: West Antarctic... | reverse complement strand
TGGATATGTGGAGCAATGGCAGGCCAGCGAATATTTATTTCCGGATCATTCCAGAGCAATCCCCCTTCATCATCTGCATCATAAAATCTACTTACTTTATAGTGTAAATCAGCCCAATCACTAAGAACATAGAAACCGTGTGCTATGCCTGGCGCCATGTAAACCTGCCGTTGCCCGGTGTCAGCTAATTCAACACCGTGCCACTGACCGAATGTTTCTGAATTTTGTCGTAGATCTACCCCAACATCAAAAACACGGCCTCGCATAACGGTAACAATCTGAGCTTGTGGCCGTTTGACTTGAAAATGCATTCCTCTCAATACACCTTTTTTAGAACGTGATTGATTATCCTGTACGAATTGATCTGTTATTCCTGCCTCTTTGTAACGTTTCTCTTGATATGTTTCCAAGAAGAAACCGCGTTCATCTTGGAAACAATCAGGTGCTATCAAAAGGAATCCCTCTAATGGTGTTATCTTAACTTTCATTGTTGGGCCGGTTTGATTCAAAGAACTTCTTCTTCTATTTCAGATTGATAGCTATTAAATTGGGCAGATGGATTAGCACAAAGTATCATGATTGATTTATTTCAACTTTAGGGATATAGGTAATCCAATATTTTCCTTTAGACATATAATCCATTTCCTTTTTCATAATTAAGTTATTTTTTAATTTATTATTATTTTACTATTCTACAAGACCAAAAATATAATAATTAACCTCAAACTTTGAGATCTTACTTGGGAAATGTTGATTTCTGATCTGTTCATTCATGAGGTTTCTTTCGTGTTTTCTCTTTAAGACTGAGATAAGCGATGAGGTGAACCATTTCTTTCCTCTAAGGGTCTTTATTCCACTCTGATTCAACCATTGTGATATCTTTCTGTAACCCCACCCTTCTTTATCGTGAAGATGATTGATAAGAACATAAATGATCTGTTGTCGTTTAGTTTATTCTTTTTGGTAAGTGAGTTGGTTGGATTGGAATTCCATTGTGAATTCTAGACATGGAATTACGGATTCACTAAAGGTACAATACAAATTCATTCGGTCACAGTGGAGTAGTTTTGTTTAAACATGTTTACCAATCCTAATACCCTACCTAGAATTCAATATTAAGATAGAGTCTAACAGTATCATGTATAACATCATCTTTGGCCATAATAAATATAGGGTCAGATGCAATTGGCCCACCAGGTATCAGATCAATTAAATTATTGACAGGGAAAAGTTTTTTTATAACTTTTGTTTGGATTTTGTTATTTGGCAACAAAACTTTACTTTACAAAGTTTTTTATTTTTTCTAGCAAAACAAGATACCCTTTACCATTTAAATGGGTCCCATCAAATGAATACATTTTTTTTAGTTTACCTTGGCTAGATAATGAAGAATTAAGATCGATAAAAGTAATGTTATTATCAATGCAATAGTTTTTAATCCTTACATTCAAAGCATCAACCTCTTTCTTAAAACCAGGTGAATATAATGTTGATTTAACATATAACTGCATATCTTCATTTTTTCCTAGCTCTTCAATTATAGAAATGTAGTTGTTAGCAATTGTGTTAACCTCAATACCATGACCTATATCATTAATTCCAATCATAATGAATGCTTTATTAGCTTTAATCTGAGTTAACGTATCAATTCGGTTCAATATTCCTCTAGTAGTAACACCGCCTACCCCTCTGTTAGCAATTGTGTATCCTGGAAAAAGATCACCCCAATCTATATTAGCTATGATGCTGTCTCCGATAAAAAGCAAGTCATAGCTGTCTAGAAAAATTAACTCAAAAATACTTTGTTTGGATAGATAATAATGAGTATTTAAATTTTTTAAATAATCTGATCTAACATCGTTTTTGATAAAATTTTTGAAAGTCTTTAACTCTGAATAGGGGAAAATTTGATACAGTCCAACTGCCACACCATACGAAAAGGTCAAAAACAAAAGCAAAGAATAAAAAACTTTTTTTAGCAATATACAAAAAGAATATAAAAAAGATTTTAGTATAGAGCAATTTAGGCTATAAATAAATTTAAAAATAATAAACTAGCATTAAATTTATAAAATTTTTTAAATAAACTATATTATTTATTTATATTATGTTGTAGATGTCAATCCAACCTAAATTCTATCTAAATTATTATATAATGCTACAAAATTCAATCCATTTTGATAGGTGGGATAAAGAAAGCTCATATTATATTTAAACCTTAGTTAGATTTTTTTGTTATCTAGAAAAGTTATGTTGATCAAGAAAAATTTTACAATTAATTAAATTGAATAAAAAATTGATTACAAAATGTCTTTTTCCAGCTGCAGGATATGGAACTCGCTTTCTTCCTGCAACAAAAGCTGTCCCTAAGGAAATGCTACCAATTCTTACTAAGCCCTTATTACAATATGCAGTTGAAGAGGCTTTATCAGCAAATATAGCCAATATGGCTATCGTCACAGGGAGAGGAAAGAGGGCCATTGAAGATCACTTTGATAATTCTTTTGAGCTTGAATCTCAACTTAAAGGAACCCATAAAGAGAGTTATTTGAATGAAATCAAAAATGTAATTGAAAGAGCTACTTTTACTTATGTTCGCCAAAAAAAAATGTTAGGCCTTGGGGATGCTATTCTGACTGGTGAAACTCTAATAGGAAATGAAGCTTTTGCAGTTATACTTGCTGATGACTTATGCACAAACACTTCTATAAGTGTATTATCTCAAATGATAGAGGTATACGAAAAATATCAATGCTCTATTATTGCTATTGAGGATATTCCATCTTCAGAAACTAACATGTATGGAATTATTTCAGGTGACTTAATAGAAGGAACAAATTCTATTTACCAAGTTACTGACATGGTAGAAAAACCTGAGATAGAAAACTCTCCTAGCAACATGGGAATTATTGGTCGCTATATATTAACTCCAGATATCTTTAGAATTCTTGAAAATATTGAGCCAGATATAAATGGTGAAGTTCAATTAACTGATGCACTTCTTGCTCAAGCAAAAAAAGGAAAAGTTATAGCTTACAAGTTTAAGGGCAAAAGGTTTGATTGTGGAAATGTCAAAGGTCATATCCAGGCCATTAACCATTTTGCTATGAAAGAAGGAATAATTTAATTCTTGATAGCCCTCCATACAAATATTGTAATAAAAGAATAAATAATTGCAATAATAATAAAATAGATGAACATATAAAACTCAGCTATACCTTTTAGTTCCATTATTATTCCTACGGAGGCCATTAGAAGTGAAAATATTATGATTATCATCAACGCTTGCTTGTCTGAGTATCCAATAGTTAAAAATAAGTGATGTAAATGCTTTCTGTCAGGAAGAAATGGTGATTGGCCCACGCTCAATCTTCTAACTAAAATTGAAAATGAGTCCATCAACGGGATTGAATAGATCCAAAGCGCAGCAACCGGTGAGAAAGCCCTATCCTCCCCCTGAGATAAACTCACAAGGAGCCAAGCGATGCTAAGACCCAAAAACATACTGCCTGAATCACCCATAAATATCTTGAGTCTTTTAATTGCTATATTCCCTATATTAAATATTAAAAATGCTAGAATACTAGCTACAAAAATAATAGCAATTGATAGCCCGTTAACATTCTGAGCTATGTAAGCAAAAAACGCAATAGAACTAAAAGTTACCAAACTAGTAGATGCAGCTAAGCCATCGATTCCGTCAGAAAAATTTAGAGAATTAACAACTGCAACTATTGCTATGATTGAAAATAATAAAGAAAAGCCTCCTAAACCAATTTCCCCAAAAGATAAAATATCACCAAGATTTAAGAGTCCTGTATTTCCTATAGAAATTAGAATAAATGCAGCAGTGATCTGCAGTAAAAACCTTAAAGCGAATGAAATATCATGAAAATCGTCTACAGTACCCAGGATCACTAGAATAAATGCAGATAAAAAGAAAGCATAATAATTTGATAAATTATTAAACTCAAAAAAAAATAAAAATCCAGACGAAACACCAATAAACATTGCTATTCCGCCAACTAAAGGAATATTACCAAAATGAGATTTACGTAAAGTAGGAGTGTCAACCAATCCAAATCTAATAGCTATTGGCCTAATTAACAATACACTTAATAAGGTAACTAAGAAAACAAGAAAAAATAAAATAATCATTAAAAAAAATAGTTAAGTTAAAGTTGAAGGAAATAAATAATTTTAATAATACACAAGATAAACAAACAAAAATATTAATGAAGTTACTAAATATGCAAGCGTTCGACCAAAGACAATCGAATATAAGTCATTAAGCCAAATATCGTCATTCTTTATAAGATCAATTGATCGACTTAACATAGGATCAAGATAAAATGAGACTATTAAAGCACCTATTCCATGAAAAGCAGCTGTAAATTGACTTAAAGTTAACCTATATTCAATAAACTGAAGAGCTAATAAAAAAGATACAAAAAAACCAGAGGAAAGGAAACAATAAGCACTAAAAGATATTAGTACTTTTTTTGCTACAACTGAATCAAAGCTAAAATCAAAATGTAGCTTTAATGAAGTATTATCAGATTGTTTACGACTAAAAACTACCTTTAAAAAAGCTACTGGAATTGATGAATTTTGATAAGCCGTAAAAACTCTTTGGAAAAATAATTGAATTTCATTAAATTTAATTAGCACAAAAGAGGAGGCAATAAATGACAGTGATAAGGCGCTTATTACTATTAAGAAGTAACTCTTAAAATCTATACCAAATTCTACAAGAAAGCCAAGTCCAGGCAAAAGAAAAACAAGCATAAACCTGCTACCAGTATATAAAGAATAGTGAATAGTGGTGCCCAATGCCAAGTTTTTCGATAGCCTTCCAGCAGCTCTAGATCCAAAAGATGCAGTTTCTATCAAATGCATTACAATATAGCAAAAAACAACAATTAAACTAATAAAAATAGTCATGAAGTAGATTTATATTGAATTATTAAAAAATCATGGTATTTCAAAAAAAACTCTCCTTATTATTAGGTTAATAAACATAAATAATTATTTATTACAACTTATTTTTAAATCTTGTAACACTTTATTGTTAATGTGGCGTCTTTCTTTATCAAGAAACCACCCCCATTTATTGAAATAATAAATAGCAGATTTAATATGAATAGCCATAATCCTAAAATTTTTATAAGAATCTTTAGCATAATCATGATAAACATAGATTAATGGATAAAAAATAGTCTCAAAGTTGGAAAAAATTCTTCTATTTAAATCAACATCCTCAAAATAAAGAAACATATTCTCATCAAAGATACCAACTTCTTTTATGGCACTAGTTCTTAAAAACATAAAACAACCTGATAAATTAGGAATATTCATTTTTTTATCATATCCACTAAATTTTAGCTCATATAAATCATTTAGATTATTTAAGAATTTACCAAATAAAAAAAATCTTCTTATCATCAGCAAAAAAGGGCTAGGTAGTAACTTAGAAAGAAACTGTATCTGGCCATCAGGGTATAAAATTTTTGGAGAAATATTACCAATATTTGGGTTTAAGTTCATATAATCATAAAGCTTACTTAAGGCCTGATTATCAAATAGGACGTCAGGATTAAGAACTAAATGGTATCGAACCCCCTCATTAAGTGAAATTCTTAACGCAATATTGTGTCCAGCACCAAATCCAATGTTACAACTATTATGGATATATATAACCCTATCATCAACTTGATTTAAAATTTTAAGATAATCATTATCCGAATTATCAATTAAATATATTGCTACATCTAATTGAGTATCTAGAGCACTAATTACTACTTTCTTAATTTTATCTAGATCATTATGGAAAAGAACTATTGAAATATATACTTTACTCATTAAGAACACTCTCATAAAAAGAATTAGTTTGCTCGGCAGTTTTTTGCCAAGTATAGTTATCAAGAATAAATTCACTCATATTTTTTGGATCCAACATATTCCCTTTTGCTTTGTGAATTGCTTCAGCTATTTTTAAAGATGATCCTGGCTCACAATAAGTCGCAAACTCACCAAAATATTCATATGCAGAACCTTTTATTGTACTAATGATATTACAACCACAAGCGGCAGCTTCTAACTGAACCAATCCAGGTGTTTCAAGCCAAGAAGGGAGTATATGAATCTCATGTTTATTATACAAGTTGAGTAAATCGTGATGTTGAACATAATTATTTATTTTTGTATTCTTAGTAAGTAAATCATTAGCTTTAATAAGATAACTATTGTGGAGTGGGGAGTTATTTCCATAAATATCAAGTTTATAATTTAGATTTTCAAACGCCCTTATCAGGTTCAAAATATTTTTTCTTGGGTCTATTCTAGCAATCGTTAGGAATTGACGATCTCGTTTTACAGGTGCAGTGAGACTAAATAGCTTACTATCTACTGCGTTAGATACTACGCCATATTTAATATTTTTAGAAATTCTTCTTTGAATTATTTCACCTTCAATTTTAGAGTTTGGTAAAAATAAGTCAACTTTTTCTAAAATTTTTTTATAATCTTCTAGAAAAAAATATATAAACTTTTTTTCAAAACCTTTGATAATATTATGTCTCTTAAACAAATATTTAAGTTTTTCTACAAAAAATTCATCAAAATTCTGATAAAGAAAAGACAAGGAGATTGATTCCCTTCCAATTTTATTAAATTCATCAAAATCCCAATAAATACTGGACATCAAGATTTTGGTATTTTGAGATAATGCATTTTTTATAAAAAGATAAGTTTCAAATGGCCTCATAATATTAAATATATGCACCAAGTCATAATTTGATAAATCAACATTTGGATTTAAACTAATATCAACTATTACCCCTAATTTTTCAAGGTGTTCTTTTGTTTTTAACATCTGAGTCGTATCGCCGCCAGGAGTCAAATAACAATCAAATCTATTTTGAAATAAGATTTTCAATTTGACTTTCCTTAAAGTTTATTGTGATGAAAAGAGGGAAAAGAAATACAAAAAATAACGCATACCCGCCAAAAAAGAAGAATGAAATAAGAAGCCCTATAGTGCAATATGAGTATGAAAAGAATTTTTTAAAAAAGATAATTAATATTAGGAAGCCTATAACTCCAGTTTCACTAAGAATTTGAAGATACATATTTGTTAGATTAGATACTGAATAGTTATATAGCTCATTATGAACAGCAAAATCACCAATGTTACCTAACCCAATACCAAAAAAAATATTTTGACTAAAAATTTTTAATCCAATTAAAACTAAATTTACCCTTTCTATTGTTGAGCCATCACTATTTGAAAGATTAAGGAAGCCAACATCCTCTAAGAAGACTGAAGCAAAGATAAAAATTGATAAAACAGAAAGAAAAAAGACTATTTTTGCGCTTTTTACACTAAATATTTTTTCAAAAGAAATATACAATAACATACATATAAGAATTACTTCACCACTTCTACTTCCAATTAAATGTAAAAAAACAATATTTGCGAGTAAAAAAACTATTGGGAATTTTAATTTACTATCAATCCTATATAAAGAATATAAAGCGACATAAAATCCTAAAAAAGAAGGCTCAGCAAAGAAAGAGGATGGTCTAAATTTAGCATTCCAACCAGTATTAGGAGGAGATGGATTTGTGCTATAAAGTTCACTAGTTAGATAAAATCTATAATCAATTAAGTATTCAATTTCATAAAAGTGGTTTGCAATAACTTGAAGTAATGCATATCCCATGAAATAAAAATATAAAAAAGAAAATATCAAATAAATTTTCTTTCTATTAAAATATATTGTTTTAGGATACTCAATTATTAGAACTAAAAGGATAACTATGTATGTTGTAATTGAAATAATCTGACTAAAGTTACTTCCATTTAAATACAGATACACGTCAAAAACAAGCAAAAGTGTTGAATATATGAGAAATTCCCTCTTAATCACACCCTTCATAGTAATATTTAATAAAGCCATTAAAGCCACTAATACCAATAATAATTGATACATTGGTGGAATTTTAAGAGCTATACCTGGAATGGCCATCATTGGTAGGCCTAATAAAATTAGACTACTTAATATCGCTTTTGATCCCACTTAATACTCCAGAATAAAAAGAACTAAAAACTTGAATTTTTTTATGTTTAATGGCTATTTTTAAACAAACCAAAAATAAATAAATTTCGTAGTATATTAAATCAAATAATGAAAAATAATTGTGCTTTGCAAAAAGAATAAACGCATTTTTAGAAGAATAATATATTGCATTGAAACTTCTATTTTGGTCATTTTCAGATCTATATATTGATGTTTCAGTAGTTGAAATTAACTTAAACCCACTTCTTTTAATTCTTAATGATAGCTCAACATCCTCCCAATACATAAAAAAACTTACATCAAATAATCCAATTTTATCAATGAGAGCTCTATTTATCAACATGCAGGAACCAGCTAAATAATCAGTTTGGCAAATTTTGTTATTCGAAGTTACATACTTTTGCATAAAGCCCTTAAGTTTTATATAGTCATACATAATTCTTGTATCATTCATATGAACTGTTCTTGCCATTACCCCTCCAACATTACTTTTAAGAGCATCAAACATTACTTGAAACGTATTACTACTTATTTCAACATCGGGATTCAATATTATTAATTCACCTTCAAGGTTATTAGAAACTAAGTAATCATAACCAATATTATTACCTCCTGAATACCCATAATTTTCATTATTTAAGATTAAATGAATATCGCATATATCCTTATAATCCTCATAAATTTTGACAATACTTTTTCTGTCAGATTCTTTTGAATAATTATCAATCAAAACAATTCTATAAGCTTTATATGATGAACTACCAATACTTTTTATTAGTTTTGAGGCACTTCTACTGCTATTCCAATTCAATATAAGAATATTAATCATATAGTTAGCTTATAGGTATGAGTCACTATGGTTTATTTATCAGCATAATAATATATTTTTTATAGTCAATGAAAAAAGGAAAATCATAGATTTTTAGTGAATTTAACCACTTTTGCACAGGCAGTTCCATCGCCATATGGGTTTTTAGAAAAAGACATCTTTGCATGCTCATCATTATCATTAAGCAAAATTTCAGATTCTTTAATAATCCGCTTATATTCTGTCCCAACAAGTCTTACAGCTCCTGATAAAACAGCCTCAGGCCTCTCTGTGGTATTTCTCATTAAAAGAACAGGCTTACCAAGACTAGGGGCTTCTTCTTGAATACCTCCACTATCGGTTAATATAAAACACGCTTGACTCATTAGGTAAACAAAAGTTTCATATTGAACCGGCTCTATTAAATATATATTTGAAATATTTTTAAGCGCTTGCAAGACTGGTTTTTGGACATTTGGGTTTAAATGAACAGGATAAACAATATCAACATTAGGATTTTTTTGTGCAATAGCCTTTAATGCTTTAGAAATATTTTTAAACCCTTGTCCAAAATTTTCTCTTCTGTGACCAGTAACTAAAATTAGTTTTTTAAGGCGATTTACTTTGTACTGATTACTTAATTGAAAATCTATACTCTTTCTTAATTCTTTATTAGACTCTATTTTTTTTGACGTAAATAAGAGTGCATCTACAACAGTATTACCTGTCACAAAAATATTATCTTTATTGATATTTTCATTAAGTAGGTTCTCTTTACTATTCTGAGTAGGGGCAAAGTGGTAATTAGCCAAAACGCTAGTAATCCTTCTATTACCTTCTTCAGGCCATGGATCATAAATATTATTTGTACGGAGTCCAGCTTCAATATGAGCTACTTTTATTTTTTCATAAAAAGCCGCTAATGATGAAGCCATTGATGTTGTAGTATCACCATGAACAAAAACAATATCTGGCTTAAAAATAGAAAACACTTCATTCATGCCTTGAAGGACTCTTGAAGTCAGATCACTTAAAGTTTGATTTTTTTTCATGAGATTTAAATCAAAATCTGGCTTGATATTAAAAATATCTAATACTTGATCAAGCATATGCCTGTGTTGTGCAGTTACACAAACCTTAGTAATAAAATCATTATCGTCTTTAAATGCTTTAACAAGCGGCGCCATCTTAATTGCCTCTGGCCTTGTTCCAAAAACTAATAATATTTTTTTCTTCATAAATTCATTGAATTGTTGTAATAAGAATTAATAGAGTTTTAAGCAAATATAAAAAATAATAAAGTTGTAAAGAACTTTACTTCAAAAAAAGCTATTTTATTACTTATATTTTTCCTTCTTTCCAATTAAAATATGCTTTTCTAAGTCTTTCATTACAAAATATTTAACTTTAGTATTTGAGAAGAAATTCTTAATAAAACTAGATAGTCGAAGAAAAATTATATAAAGCATGAGATTATTTTGACTTTCAAAAAACTCTTTAAATTTATTTTTTGTAGGATTTGCATAAATAATTGAACCATGCAAAATAAACCAAGAGCTAAATCTATCAAAGATAGCATCTTTTTCATTTAAAGAAAGCTTTTCGCCAATATGCTCAATTGAGTTGCGTATCTCAGAACTAATATTATTATTTAAAAACCTTACAATAATATTACCAACTTTATTTTCTGATTTACTGAAAGTTGAAGTTTCTTCTTGCCTGATATAGTAAGGGTAATCTAACTCTTTTGTTTTACCAATGACATTAAAAGACATTTGTATGTATATTTCTAGTGAGACTACATCTTTAAACTGATACTCAGATAGAAAATTTAAAGTGTCTTTCACTGCAGAGGCTTTATGAATGAAGTAATAATTTAACCAAAGACAGCTTGTATCAGCCCGATTAAAAAAATCACAGACTCTAGCGGTAGAGTCGTTACTTTGAATTGATTTAGAATTATTTATTGGTCTAGATAAAGTATAACCATCACCAACGGTCTCATTCAAAAGTTTATTTCTGTCAGAATATAAAGATAAACTAGCTGTATTGCCACCACATGAAACTGTATCTTTATTTCTATCCAAATAATCGATAAAAATAGGAATACTATCAAGTATAAAAAAATCGTCATTATCCATAAACAAAATATATGGAGTTTTTACAAGATTAACCACATCCAATAATTTTTTATAATAAATTTTAAGATTCTTATCGTATGGGTAACGAATATACTCATAGTTAAGATTTGCGTATAAATTCCTATCAGCGAGAATCTTCTCAACTGAGTCATTAGAGCCGCCATCAGCAATTAATATTTTATATTTACATTTTTGATTATTCATATAGTTGAGCCAACGATATGTAAACTCTATGTTATCTTTTAGAGTAAGTATTAAGGTGATTTTATCGTTATGCATTGCTCAACTAATTTCTAATTACTGTAATTGACTTCATTTTTCGACACCATATTTCAAGAACCAAAGCTTTAAAATAAATTGGCGAAACAGTCAAAAGCCTCTTAATAAAATTGCCACTTGGGAAGTCACCCTTAGCAAGAAATATACCAGCAATGCCACACATAACTAAAAACTCCAGTAATTAATTAAAATCATTTCTCATTTTTATAATTTTGGCCGGCACACCAGCAATAATTGAAAATTCTGGAAAACTTTTTGTAACAACAGAGCCAGCAGCAACAATGCACTCCCTTCCTAATATTACACCTGGCAAAACTATTACGTTGTATCCTAGCCAAACATCATTTTCCAAGATAATAGGATCTAAAATATAAGTTTTAACTGATTGGTTATTAACTGAACCTGGCTGAGAATACGAATGGTTTCCTGAAATTAATTTACATCCTGCAGCAATTGCACAACCATCACCTATAGTAATACTATCATATGCAGCAAGAAGGACATTTCTACCAATAAACACATTAGATCCTATTTTAATATTTTCAACGTAATGCATCGTTACATTAAAGTCAATAGTCGAATCAACACCAATTTCAGAAAGTTGGTCAACTAAGATCTGAGTTTTAATCCTATTAAAGACAAAAACTAATTTATTAGTAATCCTATAAAAAATTCTTCCAAGCCAATTTATATTAGTTTTATTTGTACTAAACATGATTCTCTAATAATAAAATATTTTGATCAAATAGTTTTTTTAATTTAGTGACCTCTGCTAAATAATCTAAGTAGTTTAGATTTTTTTGTTGATATTTGGCATATAAAAGAAAATTTTGATCAATACTAACTCCAAGGATATTAATAGTCTGAATAAATTGTAGGATATTATTCTTTGAATTTGGCTTTAATTCAAAACTTGGAAACTTGGTATCATATTTGTTATATTTCTCTATAAAACTTAAAGCTGAATATTCTGCTGTTCCAACGATGATACCCCTTTTATTAGCAATGCATGCCTCTACAAGATTAGTACCACACATACTAATCACACCTAGAGAATTTTTAATTAACGCCATTGAATTGAAATTTGGATCAATTAATATAGCATTATCCAGCTTCGATAGATTTTTATAGAACTTTGGGGATCTGATACCAAGCATTTCAATATTTTCTTTAATTACAAGAAAAGTTCCAATTGGCATTTTTGAGGTAATCTCTTCAATAATATTCATTTCACTTAAATTATCTAAGGAATTGGTAAGTATTGAAGATTCAGGAATAACATGAAGTGCAATGTAATAATATTTAAGATCACTATTAATTTCCGTGACAAAGCTATTATTAATATAAATTCTTACTCTTCTAAAGATATTTCTTATTTCGCCCCGTAAACCTTTTAAGATATGTGAATCTAAATAATTACTTTTAAATAACCCTCTATAGTGTTTTTGATGAAATAGTCCTAAAGTAAATTGTCTAATACTTCCTTTTAAGATTTGAAAAAACTCAATAAAAAAATTATTAGATTCGATTTTTTTTAAAATTATTTCATGTGAATCGTAGGAGGCTTTATTTGAAAAAATAATATTTTTAATAAATTGTTTCGACTCATTTAAGAATGATTCACCCACATTTTCCATTTGATTTTTGAAATACTTATCGGTTTCAAATCCAAAAGTACTCGAGATTATAGATTTTGATCCTATTCGAGGTG
>Ga0075444_10001826_pt1 | contig 13026 bp, 17 predicted proteins | sample CoawatmetaG01DNA_FD_76836 | JGI IMG/M metagenome (GOLD analysis project Ga0075444, IMG submission 76836) | Marine microbial communities from the West Antarctic Peninsula - Coastal water metaG017-DNA | ecosystem: Environmental > Aquatic > Marine > Coastal | place: Atlantic Ocean: West Antarctic... | reverse complement strand
GGCCCACAAGCTCACCGACGGCAAGCGGATCTTGAAGGCGCCGACGTTCGTGGCGGCCTGCTGGCTGCTCAACCTCGGCAACACCGACGAGTTCGGCCATCACTTCCAGCAAGACGACGTGGAGCTGCCCAAGCTCACCGAAGTCTACCAGGCGGTGTTGAACCTCACCCGTTCGGCGGAACCGCAAGCGCACGAACTGGCCCACATCCTCCGCAAAACCGGAGAATCGGTGCGGGACAACCGCTTCGTGCAGATGGCCGGTGTGGACGCCTTCGTGCAGGAACTGCTCTGGGCGCTCACGACGATTACCAAACTCGGCACCTCGTCTGCCATCGCCGCTCTGCTGGCTCGCGAAAACGAGTCGGCATCGGCCGCTGCTCAGCTGTTTCGCGAAAGCGAGTCGGCCGCAGTCGTTTCTAAGTAACTCAATCATCAAACCTGAAACAAGGAGCTTATAACTATGGCTAAGAAAATCACCCACGTGTTGTTCGACTACGACAACACCCTCGGCATGACCGAGCTGCCTGCCTTCACCGCCTGCTGCACTGTCGTCAACAAGCTCCTCGCGAGCAAGGGCGTCTCGATGCAGTTCACCGTCGAATCGCTGATGGCGCGCTTCGTCGGCTACAGCTTCCGCCGCATGGCGACGGAACTGGCGACCGAACACAAGTTCACCTTTGCCGACGGCGAGCTCGACATGCTCGTTGCCGACGAAGTGGATGCCGTGGTCGCTCGTCTGGCTGTCGACATCCAGGCCACCCCCGGCGCCAACGCGCTGGTGGCAAGCCTGGTTGGTCGTTTCAACCTCTCGGTTGTCTCGTCCAGTGCTCTCCGCCGCGTCAAGGCCTGCCTCAAGGGCGCCGGTCAGGACGCGTTCTTCGGTGAGCAGGTCTTCAGCGCTGCCTGCTACAACAGCAGCAAGCCCGACCCCAAGGTCTACATCGAAGCGATGAAGGCGCTCGGCATCACTGTCGACGACTGCGTCGCCATCGAAGACTCGAAGACGGGCACGTTGGCTGCGGTCGGTGCTGGCATCACCACCATCGGCTACACCGGCGCCTATCCGGAACACGAGCGCGAAGAGCTGGCCAAGGTCCTCCTGGCGGCTGGTTGCGTCTCCGTCTTCCACGATTGGAGCGAGTTCGAAGCGGCCCTCGCCGCTCTCTGACTCAGTGGTGGAGTGCCTTGCGAAAACAAACGGCAAACCACCAACGGACCACGGCAGTCCGGAGCCACAACATGCCATCCACGACCACGAGCGAGAGGCTGCCAACCAGTGATTGCAAAATCACTCTGGCAGCCTCTCTCACTCTGGTATGTCTTTTTAACAGCAAACAGAAACCATCAAAACGAAAGGAATACCAGCCATGGCCAAGAACAAGACCCACGTTGTGCGTCAACCGAAGGCGAAGGGCGGCAACCTCAAGGTTGGCGTCATCACCGCCGAGCAGCAGCGCACCATGCAACGCGCCGCCAGCCGTCAAGCCCAAATCGATTCCGGTATCAAAGTCGGAAGCGGTGCGGGTGTGCACGGTGGCAACAAGGAACAGACCCGTCGTCGCGACCGTCGCGAAGGCAAGCGGGCTGTTCGCCAGGAAGTGTGACCCCCCTGAAAAATGTCGAAGAGCCCCCCAGCTCCTCGGCATTTTTCTTTTTTGTTTATTACTGTGCTATATAGTTAAACAGGTTGTTTCTTCTGCCGGATTCCAGTAAAAGCCTCAAACTGCGAGCTTCGGGTTTTCAAAAGCCATTCATGGTTTCAGTCCGCACCTTAAGCAGCGGTTCACCCAAATTAACACCTGGTTCGGTCACTAAATATTCATCAGATGCAATCTTAAAGTCAAAGCGTTGCCCCGTGGTGAGCTGACCGCGTCGCACTATCTTAACGTTGCCAATCGTTCGCAAAATCTTAGCAGTCTTCTCATAGACAACACTATCGGCTGTTAGCTCTGCATCTTGATCATCGATTGAAACTAACACTCCGCCACTGGCCTCAACTTTGTCAGCTCCTTTGATAATCTTGCCAGCGCGAATTTCCCAGGTTAAATAGGAAAGTGGTCGGTCAGAGGGCCAACTCATGAACGAATTCCAAGTGTCAATACCTTTTCTCCGTCTAGCCTGATACTCAGCAATGCTCTTCTTATTCTTTGCCAAGGTTTCAGGGTCAAACAGGCGCTGCAAGCACATTGAGCCGTTCAACAAAGTACTGGCAGAATCCGCGCCCCTAGAGTCTTGAGCCGAAACTACCTTGCCGGCCTTAAGCAATCCCAGTCCTTCGATCAGGCTACCATCAGGGAAATTATTACCGGCAACGAAATGACTATTAACTCTCAAATGAACATAGTTATCCGCTAGGTTTGCCTCCGAAGCATTTCTATAATCGTCTCTGGTAATAAAAAGGTGGTAGCACTCGTCACCAGGCATCGGACAGCAGCAGTGATATGAACGTTTTAGATAACCGACAAAAGCAACAACCTTGCCTTCAAATTTTTCCGGATTGGCAAGAATCGCATAGCTGCTTGGTCTCAGAATATCTTGCCGCTCGAAAGTACTTGGGTCGTAAAATTGTCTCGGTTGATGGCGCCCTAAATCACGCACAACGCTGAGATTGTTATATGCGAACCGCAGACGACACTGATTACGCATATTACTGCGCTCATCTTCAACAACGGCAATCTCGCTTTTCCCCACTTTTGCCTCAGCAATGTCGAAAAAAAATGCAGAGCCAAAACTACAAATGCTCAAAACCAATGCAGACAAAGCAAACACCCGGTTTTTTTGAGAAATCACAAATTTTCCCCTGGCAATCCGATGACAAGATGAAATAGCTGCGCTGTCTTTATCGTTTGCCAGCTCGGTCAAAATGCCAATAAATAAGACAGATACTAGCTAACAAGATTGAGAGTATACATGGCTCGCGGTTATGGTAAATGGCACTTTTTCTCTATCTGACAACAAATAACGGCTATAACTACTACTTTCATTCTCTGTTCACCACCCCTTCGGCTACCCCGCATCATCTGTGCATTAAATGCGCTGATGGTCTTATTATCACCAGCGACACAGTCGCTTCGATCAACACTATTTTCGAGAGTACAGCCATGACTGAAACTCACAGCCTAACCAATCAGTCTAGCCCACTGATTGACTACAACATGTACAGCAGCGACAGCGTTCTCACCGACCTGATGAACCGCTACGGCGCATCCTGGGCCACCGACCAACTTTCTGCTTTCGGCCAATTTGCTGGTAGCGCCCGCGCCATCGAACTGGCCGTCCAGGCTAACACCAACGAACCAGTTCTCCACACCCACAGCCGCTTCGGTGAGCGCATCGACGCAGTGGAATTTCATCCGGCTTATCACGAACTGATGAAAACTTCCATTGCTCACGGCATCCACAGCCTGCCCTGGTCAAGCGATAACGACGGTCGGCATGTTATGCGCGCTGCTTTGCTCTACATGTCTTTCCAGAACGAAGCTGGCCACTGCTGCCCGATTTCGATGACCTACGCTGCTGTTCCCACCCTGCGCAAGCAGCCCGAACTGGCCGCCATCTGGGAACCGATGATCCGCTCCACCCAGTACGACAGCAGCTTCAAGCCGGCTTCACAGAAAACTGGTATCACCATCGGCATGGGCATGACCGAGAAGCAAGGGGGCTCTGACATCCGTGCCAACAGCACCCAGGCTCGCCCCGTGGCTCAATCCGGAGGTGGCAATGCCTATCTTCTCACTGGTCACAAGTGGTTCTGTTCAGCTCCGATGTCGGATGCTTTTCTCATTTTGGCTCAGACAGCCAAAGGCGTGAGTTGCTTTCTTGTGCCGCGCTGGAAGCCGGATGGAAGCAAAAATACTCTGCGCATTCAGCGACTGAAAGACAAACTCGGCAACCGCTCTAACGCCTCAAGCGAACTGGAATTTACCGATGCCTTTGGCTGGCTTGTTGGTGAAGAAGGTCGGGGCGTACCGACTTTGATTGAGATGGTCAATCACACTCGCCTTGACTGCATGATCGGTGCTGCTGCTTTGATGCGTCAGGCCGTGCTGCAAGCCATGCACCATGCTCGGCAGCGCTCGGCCTTTGGCAAGAAGCTTGTGGATCAGCCGCTCATGGCCAATGTTCTCGCTGACTTGGCCCTGGAATCAGAAGCGGCGACGCGCATGACCATGCGTGTCGCTCGAGCCTACGACCAAGCGGACAAATCAGCCCACGAAGCAGCTTTCCGCCGCATCGCCAGCGCCATTTCCAAGTATTGGATTTGCAAGCGCGCACCAATGCAGGTGGCAGAAGCTCTCGAATGTTTCGGCGGCAATGGCTACGTGGAAGAAGGCCCCATGCCCCGTCTCTTCCGCGAGAGCCCACTGCTCGGCATCTGGGAAGGGTCAGGCAATGTCATTTGTCTTGATGTTCTGCGAGCAGTGAGCAAAGAGCCCGAAAGTCTCGATGCTTTCATTAGCGAAGTGGAGCGTGGACGCGGCCACAGCAAGCAGTTCGATGGCTTCATCAATAGCCTCAAGCGCGACATCGCCGCTCTGAAAAAGAGCGCAACAAGCAAAAATGCAGCGGTTGCAAGCGCTCGGGAACAAGGGGCACGCCTCCTGGTCGAGAAGCTCGCTCTCGCGCTCCAGGCCAGTTTGATGGTAGAGCAGGCGCCGACAGAAGTGGCTGATGCTTTCATCGCTTCCCGCATCATGAACCGCGGCGGCTTTGCTTTCGGCACCCTGCCCAAGTCGCTGAAAGCGAAAAACGTGGTCGAGCGCGCTTACCTCACTCAGGTGAAGTAAGTAAAAACACCACAATAAGTAAGTCTGTACAAGAGAGAAGAGGAATTGCTCCTCTTCTCTCTTCTTTTTCTGTCTCCTTTTTCTGTCTTCTTTTTCTACACAGACACGCAGACATACTAAGGCCAGAACCCCTAACTATTTTTTGAATTCACACATACTGCACTATATAGTGTTATACCCCATAAAAAATGATCCAAAGGAATTTAGCAAATGGATTATGTCAACTCAAAATTTGAGCTAAAGGGGAAGGGAAGAGAAAGGGAAGGGGAAGACCATCGGTCCTCCCCTTCTTTCAACGCTAAGCTATTTCAATGCCTCAGCGCTTACTTGCTGGCGCAACCGCAAGCTGTTTTCGCCGCTGCCGGAGCAGGCGCTGCAACAGCTGGCTTGACCTTGTCTGCGCGCTGCTTGGCATAGACTTCAATCTTTTCAAAGTAGCGGCGCCGGGCTTCTGCCGTGGTAGCAAATTCCGCACGGGCAATGGCCAAGGCCGCAGGAATTTCAGCGAAATGCCCCGCTTCACGCGCAGCAGCTTCATCTTTGCCAAGGGCCACGCTGCGGGCCGTCTCAAGCTGCTTGTAGAGCGCTTCAAAGGCTGACAGCGCGGCGGTCAGTTCAGCGAAACGAGCAGCCTCTGCCACTACACGCTCCTGGTAAGCGTCGATGCTCTCGACCGAATAGTCTTCGGCCTTGAAGTTGAACATTTCAGCCTGTTCGTGAGCCTGCCGCCAGGAACTGAATCCTTCGAAGTAGGCAAAGCCGCTATCCAGCAAGCTCTTCATGGCCTTGCTCAGCGCGTCGCCGCCAAAACCAGTGGTTTTGATTTCAGTGCGCCAGTGCGAAACCATGTGCAGCAGCTCCTGCACAGTCAGATACTGCGCGCCGATGCACTCGTTCAAATTCTTGCGAGTCCAGCAGATAGGGCAACCAGTGCCGGGATAGTCTTTGACTTTTGCAGTCATGGTGTTTACTCCAATTTCTATATATTTGTTTGCAACTAGAAAGAGACAGATTTTGCCGCTTGTCATAGTCAGTTCGGAAGAAAAATACAGCTAGTAGAAACTAGTCTAGAGGCCGTATTTTCTGGATAAATACTCAGCTCTCATCAATCCGAACAGGCCTAGAACAACACCAGACGAAGAGTCTGGTGCAATTTTCTTTGTGCTTGGGTCAGTTTTGTTTTTATCAGTTAAGGCGGTGAAAGGAGAGAGAGTTGAGATCCGCAACCTAACCCATGCAGAAGCCCCAAAACAATTGCTAGACAACCGATTCGATTAATGGTCAATAATAAAAGAGGAGATAAGGTGGCACAAGCATATGACCCCAACCGGGGGATCAGCTGACGATTTTGCTCAAGACTGGCCCCTTGACTAGCGTTTGGCATAGTCATGTTCTCGAATTTCTTGGTTTCAGCAATGCTGACAAGCACGCGCTTAGCTTGACAATCACGCGTACACAGAAGATTGACAGTGAACAGCTGGAAAAAATTGAACCTTACCAATTTGGTTGCTAGCATCTAGCAATGGATGCCACTCTAATAACTATTCTTCAATGTCTCTGTGTTGCCTTTGTCGCCATGCTTTATGCTGCCGTTGGTCACGGAGGGGCCACCGGCTACATTGCCTTGCTTTCGCTCTTTGGCTTGCAACACGAAGAGATTGCCACCACGGCACTAATTCTCAACACTGCAGTAGCCAGCATCTCGCTCACTAACTATTACCGCGCTGGGCGCTTCAATATAAAGCAGGCACTACCATACTTAATTCTATCTATTCCACTGGCGTATCTCGGCGCCCGTCTGCCGGTCGACAAACATACATTTGCCTATATTCTCGCCACAATGCTTGCATTAGCAGCCCTGCGCTTTGCCGCACTGCCAGACACAAATGTCAAAGGCCAGAGTAAGAAAGACACAAGTTCTTCTCTTGATTCATCAGCGCCAGAAGCAAGCGCTGATGACGAAACAATTCAACCACCTTCGGTAATTCTAGCCGCTGGCGCAGGCGGAATTCTCGGACTGCTCTCTGGCATTGTTGGTATTGGTGGAGGAGTATTTCTCAGCCCACTGATCATTTTCAAACACTGGGCGACAACAAAAGAAACCTCAGCAATCTCCGCGCTCTTTATAGTGGTAAATTCAATAAGCGGCTTAATTGGCCGCTTTAGCGATGGTAAAGGAGAAATGATTCACCTCCTACCGTTTCTCTTAGTGGCAGTCCCTGCGGCAATTTTTGGCTCCACCTATGGTGCCTCAAAGCTTACTTCTCGCAAGTTGCAGCGATTACTAGCCCTAGTTTTGGCCCTTGCGGCATTCAAATTATTTCAAACCAACTAAGAATTCAATCTAGTAAACTCTCAATCCAGTAATAAACGGCGGGTGGCCATTATTTTTGCTGCCCGGGCATCGGCTTTGTCGGCTTCGCTATTTCTATTCAATGCTCTTAAGGCCTTAGCATAGGGACGCAGTGTGTCAGGTAAAAGTATGACTTCGCCATCAGGCTTACTACTGCCGTCCATCAAGGCAATCGCTTGTTCTAGCACGAGGGCAGCTTCGCCAAATTTATGCTCAGCCAAAAGTGTTCTACCAAGCCAACTCTGGCAATTGGCCAAGGCATGCTTCTTTGCCGCCAGCTCACTTTCTTTCTCAGAATAAGCTGGTAGGTAAATGCCGCTTTCTGGAGGAGAGTTGTGCTTACCAGCCATAGATATCGCTAAACCTGACTGTTTTAGGGCAATCGCCTCGCGTAAATACTTCTCCGCTTCGTCTTGCTTATTTTGCTCGCTAAAATAGACAGCCAGAGTAAAGAGCACCTCACTTTCTGGGTAATGATCAGCTTGCTTAAAGCCTTGAGCAGCAGCCAGAGCCGCCTGCAGCTTCTGCACTTTCAAATCACCCTTGAGACCATAGGCTTCTTGTTGCAGGTGATACCACTGAGGCATAATGGTTCGCATCGGCTGAGCTCCAGCTGGAGAGCAGGAATTGAGAATTACAAGACTTTGACAAACCGCAGTCAAAACTAATGTGCGCAACGTGTTTTTCAATCTAGCCATGTTAATTTCCCCCGTGCTTAGCTTACAGCGCCGGGAAAACTTTTAGGGAGATATTTATCAACCACCACTGGATCAGTTGATTTTCACTATGCTTTTAGCCTCTATCGGCTCGTTTCTTGACAGATTGAATTTCAGGCCAACTAAAATTACCACTAACTGCACTGGTTACTGTCAATCGTTTGATGGTCTTGCGTGCACGCCATGCGACGAACGGATTCTCATCATCGGCTAACACAGCCAAAATATCGCAATCGATATTATGATTTTCAGCCAAAGCGAAACGCACATCGCAGCATGGGTCTTGCGCCAAAGCCCAGAGTGTCTCAGCATCTGAACAATATTCGGTGAGGTCAATGCGAGCATCGATGTCGCCGCTGCAGACCGCAAAATTATGACCTTTCAATTTGTCTCTTTCGTCGTTCATTTAAGCCTCATGGTCAGCAGCTAGATTGGCGAGGCCGGTCAATCTACTGACAGCGGTTTCTGACCAAAAACAGGCTGCCTTCAAAAATTGATAAAAACATTTGCTTCCTCTCTTCCACTATGACAGCTATTGCCATTATGAGAGTAAGCAATAACAGGTATTTACTTAGGGGTTGCCCATAATTAAACGGTTTACAAGCGAAAACAAATTCAGAACTTACTACACTATGTCGTTTTCGTAAACAAAAAAAGCACATAGCAAGACAACGCAGCATATGCAAAAGTGAGCAATAGAAACAATTTCAAAAAGAGCCCAGGTGCGGAGGACCTATTTCCTCCGCACCCTTCAGATTCGATCATTGCTTACTCCGCAGAGCCAACTCTTTGGCAGATTCTGCCGACATATTCGAGTTGGACTGCTCGGCAAGAGGTCGCAACCAAGCGAAAGCAGCAGAGCGGTAGTGCGGCCGGCAATCAAGCAGACGCTCCACAGCAGCAGCGATGTCGCCCGGTTGAATACCAGAAAAGAAGTCCTTCATCCACTGCACGCCACCTCTTTCATTGCGACCACGTTCAGCGTCAGTCGCAGCAATGCGACTGCCGTAAGAAACGACGTTCCAATGGGTCGGCACCACAGCACGAAAGGCAATCAAGGCGCGCTTGATGTGGAACGGCGAAGTGACAACGTAGAGCTTGCGAGCAGCAACAGGAGCCTCGTTCGCGAAGTAGCGAGCAGCAACCAAGACAGCATTGCCGATGGTGTCTTGCGACTGGTCTTCAAGAAAAATGCGATCAGCTGAAATTCCTTCGGCAAGGAGAATGGTTCTCATTGCTTCGGCTTCAGATGTGATGCCAACTTGCTTCCTTCCGTCGCCGGAGAGAATGAGCTTGACATTAGGATGAGCTTTTGCCAACCGAGCAGCAGCACGGACTCGCAAAACAGTGGTTCGTGCCGGTGTACCGTCGCTGGCAATGCCTGAGCCAAGCACAACGGCAACCTCCGAACCGAGATTGTAGTTATTCATTGTTTTGTCCTGTTCTCGAAAAGCAAAGCAATCTGCGAAAGCTCTGTCTCTCGTTCAAAATTTCAAAAACTAAAGTCTCGTTAGCTAGATCGATCCCAAACCGCAGAACCGCATATTAGGTTCAGCTATGACGTGCGGTTATGTAGGGTGGGAAGGGGGGATTGATGAACGCTGGTGAAACCTAGACTAAAAAGAGAAAGAAGTAATTGATATTTAGAGCTTATTGATTTGAAAGCTCATGATTCAAGCTAAAAGTAGTTAGTAAATCTGCTCACGCAACTGAGCCAACTATGTAGAGGCGGTAAAATCAAGCCTTACTGACATAGGCTCTCTTGACGACAAATGAAAATTGCAATTATGGGCACGGGTGGAGTGGGTGGATTATTTGGCGCCCGACTGGCTCAAGCCGGAATTGACGTCACTTTCATAGCTCGCGGGGCACACCTAGAAGCCATCAAAGCCCATGGCTTGCAAGTGGTTAGCGCCGATAGGGGAAATATTTTAATCAAAGACGCCCAAGCGGTTAGTGACCCTAAAAAGGTTGGTGTGGTCGACTATATATTCCTCACCGTCAAACTCTGGGATACCGATTCTGCAGTGCAATTGATCGAGCCAATGGTAGGGGAGCACACTACGGTGATATCCTTTCAAAATGGCATCTCCCGCGATGACGTCCTCAAGGCAAAACTAGGCGCACAACATGTTCTTGGCGGAATCAGCTATGTCGGCGCCACAATTCAAGCTCCGGGAGTGATAGAACAACGGGGCACGGTGCAAAAGCTTGTCTTCGGCGAATATGGCGGGGCCAAAACAGAGCGGGTCCTGGCCTTGCAGAAAGCCTGCGAGAGTGCAGCAATCGAAGTAGTTGTTCCTGATAATATTGAAAAAGCATTGTGGGAGAAATTTATTGTCTTGGTGGCAATGAGCTCTATTACTGCTTCTTGCCGCTCCCCCATTGGACCAGTACGAGAAAATCCAGACACTCGAGCCCTACTTGAAGCAGTAATGAATGAAGTAGCAGCAGTAGCAAAAGCACGAGACGTAGCCATTTCAGACGATATCGTCAAGCAGCAGATGGCCTATTTAGACAACCTTGGAAAAGATGTAACCGCCTCCATGGAACACGACCTGCGCCATGGAAACAAGTTGGAACTGCCCTGGTTAGCCGGAACAGTTGTTAATTTAGGCAGAGAGTTAAACGTACCTACGCCGGTTTGCGCCTTTGTCTGCGCCATTCTTTCGCCTTATATTGGCGGCGCCAGTCGCGAATAAATTTGAGAGAGCGGCTAGATAATTTTTGCTCCAGCTCATATTACACCATCTAGTAACAAGAGATAAAAAAGCAAGAACAAGCGCTCCGATCTAACTGGAAGTGCTGCTCTTGCTACAAAAATTTCCGACAGCAAATTAGCTGTTGCGCTTTTTGACCTTGAGCCAGAAGCGATAGGCCAGACATGGCGTCAATCCAGCCAGCCAACCCCAGTAGTAGGTGCTAGCCAGAGGTTCACCCCAAATCAGATAGCCGAGAGGCTGGGTGCCTATCAAAAACAGCATCAGAGCAGGAAAAGCCCAAGACGGATAGCGCTGAGCAATGTACAGCAGGGCAAAAAAAGCAGCACTTGCCACCACTGCCCCGCACAAGAAAATTAGGTGTATATGCACGCATTTCTCCTGGTAGAGACAAAGGAGGAGACCTCGACGAAAGTTCCGCCGAGGTCTCCCTTCTAATTTGTCGCGGTCTGACCTGCAGCAGCCTTTGCCCTAGAGCAAAAGCAGCTTAGCAACCGACTATTTACCGCTGACGATCTTCTTGGTGACCGGGTGCGCCAAGACAATGATGTTGATCAAAGTCAGCATCACTCCAAAAGCCAGCAAGCAGACGAGCAAGCTGGCCTGGTGCATGACCAGGTTGAAGATCAGGTACGGCACCGAGACGAGCGTCAGCGCCTTGAGCAAATCGAGCTCGTTGGCCGTGCCGCTGCGGCGCAGCAGAGGGACACGGTCAAGGGCGTCATAGACACCGTTGAAGAGTCCGAAGAAGCGCCGCTTGGTGGCAATCGGCTTCAGTGGCGCCGAGGTGTTGAACAATTGCTTGTTCGACTGGTAGCGCAGCCAGAAAATGGCTGCAGTGAGAGCCAGGTTTGCCACGACGAGCAAACCGGCCAGAATGGTCAGAGTCATCTCTCTTTCCCAGGTTAAAGTTTCTGTCTCCAACCGCGCTTCTCCAGGTTACGGAAATTGGCGTGGTTGGCTATTGAGACCAGATATTGAGCCAGATAGAGCAGCTCGCAATCATCGACCTCACCATTGAACTCGGAGATGTAAACCACCGAGCCAAAGTTACGCTCACTCTTTTGCGGAGTGTCGTCTACGATCAGCATGCGCTCAGGGTTGAAGCCCTTCTTGCGCACTTTCTTCAGGTCTTTGATGAAGTACTCCTGGTGACTCTCGTGGTCAAACCGACGAGTGCACCGATCAGAACTCCAAACAAAGAGTGGCGCAGGAAAATCAGCGAAGATCAGCTCGACCGTTGGCTCAACGTAGAGAGAACCAGCCGATGACCAGACAGCCAGGTCGTAATACTGCCCGACTATGGTCAAGAACTGGTCAAGGAACGGTCGGCGATAAACCTGATGACGACAGCTTCCCACCACATAGTCAGGAGTTATCCCGACTGGCTGAGGCTTATCGATCTCAACGGTGTGCACCAGAGTCTCATCCAGGTCAAGGATGAGCAGGGGCTTCGCTAACGGGAGGTCCTGCTGGGACGGGGACGGGGGCAGAGTCGTCAGCAACTGCTGGAGAAGCAGTTGCTGCGCCGCTGTCAGTGGCGGCTTCAGGGGCTTCTGTGGCAGCATAATACTTCTTCTCCTTGAGAATTACGCCTACGGCGTCGTGCACGAGATAGCGCACGTCCTTGCCTTCAGCTATCCACCGGCGAATCAAGGTGCTCGATACTTCGTTGGCCGGGCAGTCGAGAATAACCAGGTCTGCCTCAGGCAGCTCTTGCTGCCAATGGGCAAGCAGAGCCGCATCAGTCGTGGCCCGAGGGGAAACGACAAGACGGCAGAGAGAGAGGAACTCTTTGCGACGATCGTAGTTTTTGAGCACGACGAGATTGTCCTCGCCGATGATGAAATTGAGACGAACAGCCGGACCGTGTATGGCAGCGAGCTGCTTGAGAGTGTCAATCGTCCAGGTAATACCCTCGCGATCGATCTCCAAACGAGACGCTTCAAAGAACGGATTGTCAGCGACTGCTGCGGCCACCATTTCGAAGCGCTGCTCTTTGTCGAGCATGCCAGCCTTCTTGTGCGGTGGTTGACCAGAGGGCACGAACAAAACCCGGTCAACTTCAAGCTGATCGACGGCGCACTGAGCGACCATCAAGTGGCGAGAGTGAATCGGGTTGAAAGCACCGCCCATGATGCCTAGGTTTCTTATGGTTTTGTTTTTAGACATGACAACCTCCTGTTTGGTTAGGTCTTAAAGCCAAAAAAAACCTCCGGGGGTGCTTGATGCACGTCCCGGAGGCGCAGAGCAAATGCTCCGACTTTTTATCGGCGTAACCCTTTCCTGCAGAGAGGAAGGCTTACTTCTTGGCGGCGACCGTCTCGGTGGAGCTGGTCACGCCGAGGGAAACCGCAGCGGTGACGCCGGCCTTCTCGGTGGTGTCGCCTTCGGTGGCGCTCACCGACAGGGTGGCTTCGGCGCTGACAGTGCGATTGTCGGCGTCGCCG
>Ga0075444_10001821_pt1 | contig 13038 bp, 9 predicted proteins | sample CoawatmetaG01DNA_FD_76836 | JGI IMG/M metagenome (GOLD analysis project Ga0075444, IMG submission 76836) | Marine microbial communities from the West Antarctic Peninsula - Coastal water metaG017-DNA | ecosystem: Environmental > Aquatic > Marine > Coastal | place: Atlantic Ocean: West Antarctic... | reverse complement strand
ACAATTCAAGCAGGTTCAGTTTTAAAGATGGACGAAATCTTTGGCTGGGCTACTATGATTATTGAGTTTTATTTCGGGGCCCAGTTGGCCAAGGGGAAGTAGTATGCCTTATCAAACAAGTCCAGAGATTGATTTTTCATCCATTGGTTTAATGGTAGATGTACCGTCAAATGCAATACCGCAAGGTGGTTGGAGCGATTCTCTAAATGTTAGATGCAGAAATGGATCTGTGCAAGGTGTTAATGCTTTCGCTAGTGACATTTTATTACATCATAATGATGCTAACATTGCTAATGGAGAAGCTAAAGCAGTATGTCAATATACTCCTGCAGGAGGATCTAGTCTAGTTATAGCTTATATTGTTAAAGGAGTCAACGGTAACGGATCTGTATTATTATATGATACTGGAGGTTCAGGCAATTCTCGTTGGGACGACATAACAAATGCAACAGCAGTTAATGTATTTACTTTTGATGATGATTATCCTCCACAGATTTTTGTATTTAATGAATTAATAATTGTTAATCCTGGAACTGATGCTCCACCACAATTTACAACAGCAACGAATTCAGCAGGAAGTTTAGCTCCATTACCTGGATGGCAAGTTGATAGTACAGGATCTCCTATTATATGTAGAATTCTTAGACCTTACAATCAGAGATTGATTGCTATGAGTGTTAAAGAAGAACATGGTGCTGGAACAGCAGATGATGTATATCAACCGATTGATTTTTTATTCTCATCTCATATTACAACTATAGCTTCTTTGACTGCTGCACAATGGACAGCATCAACAACTAATACAGCTGGTGACGTATTTTTAAACGCTACGCCAGGAGCTATATTAGATGGTGGTCAATTAGGAGAGTTCTTTATTGCCTACAAAACTGACAGTGTAGTTAGAATTAGAGAAACAGGTGACACATATGTCTTAGCTGTTGACAGTATATTTGAAGATGATGGTATATATTCTACAAGATGTTTTGCTAATATTGGAAACTCACAGCACTTAGTTGTTGGTAATTATGGTATATATATTCATGATGGTCAATCAGAAAAACAAGACATTGCAAAAGATTTATTTCAAGATACTATGTTTGCTTTAGTTAAACCAGCAGAACGTAATAGGACATTTGTGTTTCAACAAACAAGAGATAAAGAGGTTTGGCTTTGTTTACCTACTAATAGTAACAGTACTACTGGATGTGACTTAGCTTTTGTTTATGATTACTCTTCAGGTAAGATTCATAAGCGAACTCTTCCTGGTGTTACAGATGTTTTTGAAACAGAGTTTGAAGGTAATTTAAAAATATATGCAACTAAATCAGGAACAACATTACAAACATTATCTAATACTGTTTTAGAGTCAGGTGGTTATTTTGAAAGGATCAATGATAATTTAACAAGTAATGGAGGTGTTAAGCATATAAGCAGAATAGAAGTCAACGCTGTTGGCAGTTGCTTATTAGCTTTAACAGGTACTCAAAACTTAAGTGATACTGCTAGTTATACAAACGTTACTTTTAATCCTGACACTGATCATAAAGTAGATGTTAGAACTTCAGGTAGATATATGAACCTTAAAGTAACTATGAACGGAACAACTAATCCACAGTTAAGCAAACTCCAGTTCGGTGTTAAATTGATGGGAGTTAGATAGGAGGCATTATGGCTAAGATTTCAGAAACAGAGTTACAGAAAAGATTAAGAAAATTAGAGTCAGGAAATGATGTTAATAATGATTTAGTAGAAAGAGTTGGAGATCAATACCAGTATACTAAAACTTTTATCTATGTAGCTTATGCTCATGCACTCGCTAATCTTTCTGCTGGTAAAATTACTAACCAAAGTGATGCTACTACTTTTCAGTACAGTCCTTATAATGCAGCTGGTTCATTGTTAACTTACAGAGGTTATTTTTTATCTAAGTCAGTGTATGCTTCAGGTGATCCAACGGATTATACTTGGGAAGCTACTTCAGGTAATGTAGGATTTACTTCTTCTGAAAGACAATATACAACAACAAAAGGATTAGAGTCTTTATTAGGCACTCCTACTAAACCAGGCGCAAGTGTTACTTGGACTGTTATAAATCCAGGAACTGCTGTACCTTCTACTGCTATATGGTTAGCTATCAGACATACTATAAATGACATAACATCTAATTGGGTTATTATGCCTTATGGAACTTATGTTGATACAACAATAATAGCTGATGATGCTGTAACAGGAGCTAAGATTAGTTCTGCTACGACTATAACAGCAGGTACTGGAAACAATGTAGGTGTCCTTGATGGTGCAGATTCTACTTATAGAATATACGCTGGTCACGCTACACCTGCTTCAGCTCCTTTTAGAGTTGCTCAAAATGGTACGGTAACTATTGAGCAGAGTACAAGCGCTGGCAAGCTAGTAATAGAAGGTGACGTAATTAAAGTATATACTACTTCTTCAGGAGTTGATACTCTTAGGGTAAAATTAGGTAACTTATCATGAGTTTTGGTATTCAGATATGGGATTCAGCAGGAACACTTACTTACAGTTCTTTAGATGTAACTTGGAGTCATATAGGTTCTTTTACTGCTCCTGCTAATACTACAATTACTTTTACAGGTATTGCTCAAACTACAGAGCGCAAGGTGATTCGTCAAATGATAAATCAATTATCCAGTGATGACGAAGCTTACATACATACTTACAGTCTTAGCGGAGGAAGTTTGGTATGTACTGCACCAGATACTAGTAATACAACAGCTACACTTTTTACGGTACTAGGGAGATGATATGGCATATGGATTAACGGTAAATAATGACAGCGGACAAGTGATCATTGATTCCGATATATCTCATTTTCATTTTGCAGGTAAATATAATTCGGCTTCAGATGTTGCAGGTGGAACGCTTCAAAATCATACAGGTAATACGGATAATGATGGTGGTAACTTTCCATACGCAAACCTTAATTCATTAGGTTCTACGGTAGGACATATATATAAATACAATATAACACAGGCTGATATAAGTACAAAACCGCCTATGTGTTTTATTAAACCTACTAGTACTGGATCATCTGCACCATTTGCAGGGATTATTAGAATGCACTTTGAATCTGGTTACTGGAAAGTAGAGTTGCTACAGTCAACTCATACTAATCCGGGTCCTGTATTGTATGTGTTTACTACTTTAGACCAGTTAACACTTGGCTCTGATTCTTATGGGCTTAGAGTTATGGACTCATCATCAGCTGTCACTTTTGATTCTCAGAACAGACCATTAAGAATAAAAGGTAGTGGAGATATAACATCACCAAGTTTAGCCCACACAGGAAGCTTAGGAAGCAGTTGGTTAGCTACTTTAGATGTAAATTGTACACCTAGTAGTATGACTCACTCAGCAAGTAGTATTGCTATTGATAAGCAAATATATTATGTACCTTCAGTAGCTCACTGCGCATTACAGTATACTCATAGTGCATCAGATTCAGGTATTCATGATTGGAATAGTTATGCTTGGGCAAGAAACGATATATATTGGGCATTTTACAGATCATCTTTTAGGATACTAAGCACGTCTACTTTACAATGTAGTTATGCAATATATTATAGAGGACACTTAGCAAGAACCGCAGCTGATTCTGGTTTTGTACTATCACTGTCAGCTTTATTTGGAAACATAGACGCTGACGTTGGTTCAGCAGGGATGGTGCCTTACACTAACTCTTCTAGAAATGTTGGAGAAAGCCAAGGTGTTATTATTACTAACTCAGATTGGTATGCTTAAAAAAGGATTATAACTTATGATTGAAGAAGTAGAAGCAGGTTGGGAGGTCAGTAAATCTGAAGTTATCGGTGAGACTCATTTAATTACTGTTACTATGACCTCTGTAGACCCTAATCAATTTACTGAAGAACTACATAATAAATTACATAATGATTTAACATCACATAGTCATCGTTTTTCTGTATCAACTAATTTGTTTACATTTGACCATGAACCTACAGATGAGGATATTGAAGAAGCTGTTACTAATAGTGGTTTCTCTCCTGATCTTTCACCTTCCCCAAAACCTTCTGCTATTAAGGCTGTTACCACTGGAGAGGTAGACATATTAGAATATAGTGCTACGATACATCCTACTAAATACTTAGAATTATTTAATATGATTCCTATTTCTATAGAGGAACCTCCAACTTCAATGTCTTTAAAAGGTGATTGGCTTTATCTTTATTATATTGTTGCTGATTTTACGCCACCAAGACAATTCTTTACCGAAGAGTTTTTTATTTACTCTGTACGCATCCATAAAGATACAGGTGTTGTTAGAAGAAAAGGTTATCGTCAAGGACTAGGATTATCTGAAGAAGTTACAAGTACTCTAGAGGGTTTTAGTTCTATTGAAAATATTCTTGGTACTGGATTTTATCTTGATGAGGATCTTGTAACCATATATTATATGAAGTCGTCAGATGAGAAAGACTATGTAGAAAGCTTTGCAGTTGTAGATACCCCTTATTATGGTACTACTTGGGAAGATGGTAATATAATTAGAACTAGAGAGTACAAGAGGAATGAGTAATGTATGAGATAAAGCAGATTGTTGGAGAAGATGTTCTCACAAGATACAATGAAATTAAAATAGGAATAAACAAAGCCATGGAACATTCAAGTGGTGAATGGACTGCAGTTGAAATAGTTGAACATGTAATTGCAGATCCAAATTTATTTCAAGTATGGGATATATTAAAAGATGGTACTAGTATTGCTATCAGTACAACACGCGTATTGCATTATGGAAAGTTCACTGCATTACATATTATTACTTTAGGTGGATCAGATCTTTATGATGAGATACCTAACCTAATAGTTCAGTTCGAGAATACTATTAAAGAACACGAGAGCATTGATGCACTTGAGTATACAGGCCGTAGAGGTTTTGTAAAACAATTAACTACGGTAGGGTGGGTAGAAAAATATACCACAATGCGTAAAAGTCTAAAGGAGAATTTTGATGTCTAAGATTAAAATCTATGATGGTGTTGTTATTGATATGGCAACAAGTAACATATTGAAAGAAGGTAAGATTAGTTATATTAATGCTGACGAAGTTGCGTATACTAAAGGTGGTGACAAGACTCAAGTAACAAACACAGGTGTTGCTTCTGAATTTAAACCTCAGATAACGGGTATGTTAAATACTGCTTCAGATTTGTACGGATCTGGAAAACTAGGCGCTGTAGCAGGATTGACTCCTGAACAGATAGCAGCTCAAAATCAGGCTAAGACCTTAGCTGGTCAACAAATAGGTATGGAGGGCGACCTCGCTACTCTAGCAGGCCAACCTGTTAACTTATCTGGTATGAGAACTGCTGCAAGCCAACAGGCTCAAAAAGCTCTTGGTATTAATGCTGCAAATGCAGGTAGAGCTGGTGGTTTAGGTGGATCAAGACAGATGCTTAACCAACAAGGAATATCAAATGATCTTGCTGCATCGTTTGCTGGTATAGACCAACAAGCACAAGCTGCTCAGTTTAGTAATATGCAAGGTGCTTTAGCTGCACAAGGCGGAGGAGCTAAGACATTATCAGCTCTTGGCGCTGCAACTCAACAGCAAGCTCAGAACGAAGCTGACTCTGCTTACAAAGGTTTACAACAGTATGCTAGTGTATTTGGTGCTGCTGCTCCAAAAGAAACTAAAACGACCTCTTCAGGAGGGAAGTAATGGCTAATTACTCTAAAGAGGAAATTGCTAAGATGCAAATGTTAGCAGATAATCAAGGTATTACTTTAGCTGAGATTACTAAAAGAAGAAATTTAGATGAAGAGTTTTCTACCTATGTTGATCCTAGATCAGAGAATGCTAGACAGGAAAGATTAGGACTTAAGGCTGCTACAGTCTCTGAGTTTGAACCTATACTAGGCTCAGCTCCTGGTGTTAAAGGAGTTGCTCATCAAGATACTAGTCAAATAGGTGCTGAAGAAAGAGCAACGGGTAAGGCAGTTGGATCAACAGCTGGAACACTTATTGGAACTCTTCTTGGTGGTCCAGTAGGTGGAGCAATTGGTGGAGCTGCTGGCGGAGCTATTGGTGGTGGAAGTAGTCTTAAAGAAGGTGCTATTGCTACTGCAGCTGGCTCTGGTGATGCTTATGCAAAAGAGATGATGAAGCCTGGCGATGAAGCTGATAAGGCTGGAAAAATGGCTACAAAGATTAAAGGTGTATTAAATTAAAGGAGATTTTTATGGTAGCTAACAAACAACATTTACAGGATTTAGAAGAGCAACAAAGACTAGCTGACATCGCTGCTGCTCAAGCTGCTGCTCAAGCTGCTGCTACTTCAACATCTGAATTTGATAATAATATAGATCTTGTACATAGTCAACAAGCAAGGATAGCAAATCAAGACCTTTCAGAGCCTTTACTAATGGCAAGTAATTATCCTAATGCAGGCAAAGTACCTGCACCAACAAAATCTATGGAATATGAATTAACACAAGGCTACAGTAGTAAGTTTGACGATATGGCTGGTGTTTTTGATTCAATGACTGATCTTGAAGGTATGCCTTTAGAGGGTAATACTTACAAATCTATACAAGCAGCTACTAATAAAGCAGCTACTGATTGGAATGCAAGGCCAAAAGATGAGCCAGCTATATATCCAGCTGAAGCTCCTAGAACATCTAGTGTTGCTTACAATAGAAACCCTGAATTATATAAAAGAACTTATGGTGAAGATGCTGCTAATGAACAACTAAGATTACAGAACTTAACTGCTAGAGATACTAGTGTATTTGATGACATGGTTGTCCAAGGACAAGAAATAAAAGCTAAAGAAGCTGCTGAACAAGCTAAAAAAGCTGAGCAGTTTAAAGATGATCCTGGTTTTAGTTTGTACTTAAGAAATCGTAACGCATATATAAAACAATATGGTCAAGACAAAGCTGATTTTTATGACATAGCTCTTGGTAAGAACAAGACTGTTATGGCTAAGCTTAATGCTGTAGCTGAAGAACAAGGATTTTTTGACGGTAGTGACATTGAAAATAATGCTTTGAATTTTAAAGCTGCTGCTACTAAAGAACTTGATACTGCTTCGACTGTTCTAATGAATACTGATATTCCTGCAGCTCAAGCTAATGCTGAAAGTACAGCTACAAGTACAGCTACAAGTGGTGGTATGGATGTATCTTTATTAGATAGAGAAACTGAAACGATTTCTGGTGATCTTAATGCAGAAATTACTGCTGTAGCTACTCAGATATCTGCTGATGCTCCTGCTGATGCAGTAGAAGTAACAACTGAATTAGCTAAAGTTCCAGAGCTAAAGACTGAAGATGACAAAAAGAATTGGGTTGATAACATAAGAAAATTTTATGTTGACCAACCAGAGATTGCTACAGCTTTGATTAGAGCTGCCTCAAATTATTTGCAGACAGGTAAGTGGTATACAGCTGCTGCTGCAGGATTAGAAGGAGCTTTACAAGGAGCTGGTGTTAAGTATGCTAAAGATCGTAACGATCAAGGAGATGCAGAAAGAGTTGCAGCACTTGCAGTAGCAGAGCAGAATAAAGAAATAAACTTAAGATCTAAGTACACTGCTGACTCTGTTGTTAAGTATATGAAGTCAGGTAATATCAAAGATCTTATTGAACAGAACCCAGACGCAGCAGATCTAGATCTTAGAACTAGGTATACTCCTGAATCTATTGTTGCTTACAGAGCAGGTGGTAGTAAAGATATAACACTTCTTAAGCATGACTTTGCTAAGGTTGATAAGAACAATGAGATATATCAGGCTAGAGTAAAAGCTGCTGGTGATGCTAAAAGAGCTACAGAAATTAGAGAGTACTATGAAAAACTAACTCCAAATAATACTGTAGCACTTCACAAAGAAGCTAAGATTATGACTGACGGAATGCTTGCATTGTTTGATAATCGTGCTGGTTCAGATGAATTTAAAAATTCAAACTTTGGAATTGCTCAGCCTCAAATTGAAGCAATGATTCTTGATCATGCTAAAAAGTTTTCAGTGGTTGATAATGCTGGTAATTATGATATAGAACAAATACCTCAAAGTGCTTTGATTGCTATGGCAAGTCTTGTTAATGAGTATGGAGAACAACAGTATCAACATTATACTAGAACAGGTAAGGTTAATAGATCTACGTTTGATTCTTGGAGAGAAGAGCAGGTAGTTAGACAAAACTTATCTAAATCTGGTATTAGTTCTGTAATGCTTCAGCATTATACTAATGATCCAGAAGGTGAGTATGCTGGTGAATCTACCATGATGGTTAAGAGTATAATCAATGATCAGATTCAAACTAACCCAAGCTTTGATAGTTCAACAGAAACAGTTGGAACATTTAATGAAGTAACAAGACCTAGCAACGAACAAACTTGGTCGCAATTACAGAAGCATTGGACTAGTATGACTCCTGATGACAAGGAAATGTGGAACAAAATGGCTAAGAAGCAAAAGAAGATTCCTACTAGTGGGTTCCTACAATTTTCAAAATTATGGGTAGAAAAAGGTGATGGTTATGAGTTCTTTAAGAAACGTAGTATGGAATTATTTCAAGAACCAAAGTAGATTAAACAGGAGATGTTATGCTTGAGATTAAAATAGACGGACCAAATGATCAACCAAGGTTTAACACTACTGGTTTTGTCGGCGCTGCGTTATATCAAGACGTTGACATAGATGGAGAGAACAGGACTGTTCGCTGGGAAGATGGTGATACTCTTTATGATGAAGTAGCAGGAGATCAAGGCTATAGAATAAAGGGTATGAATGCTTACGAAACAGAGCATGTTGGACTACCTGGTCAGGCTTATAAAGCTGGTGAGCCAGGTGGCGAGGTTCAAAAGAAACAATTTTATAAACTTGCTAGAGAGCTTGGCTATAATAATCTTGTTAAAACAGGAGAGAAGGATGAGTACGACAGGTACATAGCTGACTTACAAGATAGTAATGGTCAGTCATTTGCTACGTCGTTGTATTCTAATGGTATTCTTAAACCTAATTACTTTACTTCTGAAAAAGATCGTCGTGCTTATGAGACTAGGCATTTCAATACTCTTATGGGTCTTGATACTGAGACTACTCAGTGGGGTAAAGCAAAAGCTAAGATTGATAAAGACTTAGATGACTCTACTATAGTCGATAAGTATGGCAAAGAAATCACTCCGGTATATAAGAAAAAAGCTATGAATGAATGGCAGCTTAGTGAAGCTAAAATAAATTCAGATATTTATGGTTCTATAAATCGTTATATGGATAGATCAGTTACATACAAACATGACGACATGGACTTTGATGGAAATGCTACTAATGTTTTCAGGTCTGGGTTAGTTCAAGGCTGGTCTAGTATGAAAGAAGCTACTAGTGGAGCATTGTCTTTGTTAGGAAGTATTACTAATAATCAAGATTGGTATGAGCAAGGTATGTTAAATGCAGAATCTCAAGCTGAGAGTATGAAGAGACTACCTAAGTTTGTACAGAACATTGACAACGTAGAGTTTGGTGAGAATGCTACTGACTATGTATTAGGTTTAGCTGGTGTATCTATACCTTGGATGTTAGGAATTATTGGTGGTGGTGTTGCTGGTACGTTAGCTGTAGGAGCTAGTGCAACAGGCTTAGCGGCAGTAGCTGGTGCAGCAATAGGTATAACTCCTATAGCAGCAGCTTATGCTGGTGAAGTTTTCAACAATATGGAAGGAGATATTAATACTAAAGATCCTAAGGTAGCTGTTACAGCTGGATTGTTCATGTCAATACTAGATAGACTTGGTTTAAAAGGTATCATGAAACCGTCACAGCTAATGAAGAAAGACGGAATGAAACAACTAGAAGAACAGTACATTAAAAAAGAAATGGATGTACTAGAATCTTCTTCTAATTTTATTAAGTTCAATTCTACTCAGAAAGATATTGCAAGACAAGGTGTTATGGCTCGAGTTAAACAAGATATTGCTGATTCTAAAATAGCTGGAGTAACAGACTTTGTTAAAGCTATGGCTGGTCATGCTGATGTACAAATCAAAAAGAATTTAATACTAAAAGAGTTTGGACTAGGTGTTACTAAAGGCATGGGATTAGAAGGATTAACTGAAGGTCTTCAGGAAACTGGTAGTTATATTGGATCTGTAGTAGGTTCTGAAAAAGAAATGGACTGGAAAGAGTTTCAAAACATAGCTAAAAATGCTGCCATTGGTGGAGCAATTATGGGTGGTACGCTAGGTGGTACAATGAATACTGCTAGTGGTTATGGATCTATTAAGAAGATGCAATCAGATTATAGTACTGCTGGTACTAATGCTGAAAGTGGATTTTTTAATTATACTACTAATAAGCAAGGTGAAACAATTGGAAATGTTATAGACGCAGATGGTAATATTATTGCAGAAGGAGTTACTGAAGCAGAGCTTTTTAGAATGCAAAATCCTAAATCAAAAAGTAAGAAATCTAAGAGATTTAAAGATTCTACGTTTGAACCTGGATTTGTTGATGTTGAAGATATTCACCAAGAAATGATTGATGATTACGACAGTGGTTTTGCTGGTGCAGAGTCTACTATACAAGACCAAGTTAACAATGAAGTAAAAACAGGAGAGGGTAAAGGAACTGTTGGTGAAGATGGTGTTACTGTAGGTAAGTTATCTCTATGGGAGAAAGCAAAGAAATTACCTAGACAAGCATTTCAAAAGTATGGTTCTATCTTAGCTGGTAAACACTTGCAAGATCCTGACCTTGATAATACAGCAAAGAAATATTTATCTGCATTGCTACAAACTTTTGCACCTTCTAATATGGCAATGGCTGTTGGAGTAGGTTTTCAAAAAGTTAAAGGACGTTTAACACAAGGCTATAGAACTGAGGCTTCAAATTTAAAGCAAGCCTTACTTAGTACTCTTGGTAATGCTAATACTAGTAAAGGTGTTGAAGATGCTACTAAAAAGTTTAAAGAGTTTATTGATAGTAAAAATGCTGCAATGGATAAGAACAATCCAAGAACGATGGCAGAGCACAGACTACAATTTAAAGAAACAAATGGAAGGTTAGAAGCTATACATAAAAGAATGACATCGCTTACTGATATGTTACGTAATACTGTTGCTGCTAATACTGGTATGGAGATTGGAAGAATTGAAGATTGGTTTTTCAATTCAGCCAAGCTAAATACTTCTTCAGTACTTAAAGGTAAAGGAAGATTTATTGCTGGTTTACAGAAAGACTGGACACATCCTGATACAGGAGCTGTTCATAAAGGTTTGAGTAGAAAAAATGCTGAGAGTTTGTATAACAGACTAGTGTTTGAAGGTCAAGGTCAAATGGAAATACTACAAGACAATACTTACAACACTACTACTAGTGCGGGAGCAACTAATGCTGTCACATTAAATGTTAATAAAAACCCTAACATGCAGGAGTTTCTACACACTGATCACTTTGGAAAGTTAGAAAGCAATATACACGATATGATTAACTACTCTATGGATATGAAATATCTAGGTAAAGATGATATCAAGCTAAACAAAATGATCATGATGACTAAGAGAGCAATGGGTGATAAGTGGGATCCAAACATAGCTGCTGTTATTAAAAACTCTGTTGATACACAAAGAGGTAGGTACAAAGCTATAAAGAATCAAGCACTTAAGAAGGCGCAAGACAATATTACTTTCTTTAATACACTGACTCAATTAGATACTTCAATGTTAGCATCACTGCCAGAACTAGGTTTAGTTATGGTTGGTGCAGCTTACAATAAAGGTTTAATCAATGTTGTTAGACAAGGTGTTACAGATGTCTTTAAACATTATGCTGGAGAACTTAGAACTGGTAAGCAAATACTTAAAGGTGATACTGCTACTGATACTAACTTAAGTGATGTAATGCCTACACCTAGGATCTTACAGAGAAACAGTCAATCAGATCCAAACTTTGTTGGACCTATAAATACAGCTCAAGATATTACTATAGAAGATATTAATATGAATAGGTTATCTTTCTATGGTGGTGAGTATGGATCAGTCCAGCATGGTGTACTAGGTGCTGTTGATATTGATGCAGCCTCTTATCAATCTAATAAAATTAAGACTCATATAATGGAATCATTTTTCCGTTTAAACGGTCTAAAGTTTTTAACAGATGGATCTAGGGTTGCTCGACTTGCTATAGCTAATGATGCTATCTTTACTGATATAGAAACTATTATAGGTTTTTATGAAGTTGGAAAACAAAATAGTAACTATGCTAATGATGCTTATGAAAGACTAAGAGAGATGAACGTTGATCCTGTAAAGACTGCAAGACAATTTAAGTTAGTCATGTCAGAGGTTAGAAAACTACAGGAATCAAGAACTGAAGGCTTCGTTGCTAAAGATGGTGAAAGATTAGATACAAAAGTAATGCATGAGTATATATTTAAGAATCATGCTGATCTTTATAATACTTTAGAAGATGCTAGAATATCTTTTGTTGACAACGCGTTAGCAAGACCAACGTCTATTGATAGACCGTTGTGGTATTCTAATCCTCATTTTAGATTGCTTACTCAGTACCAAGGTTTCTTATCAACATTTACTTCTCACATCATACCAAAGCTGTATAAGAGAGCTAAGAAAACAGATCCAACAATTAAGTATCAAGCTTTTGCAGTTGCTGCTACTATGATGGCACTTGCTTTAATAGGTCAAGAAGCTAAAGACCAATGGAAATTTGGTACTCATAGTCCTTATGTGGATACAAATTTGAAGACAGCTCAAAGAGGTTTAAGTGCTTCAGGTTTACTAGGTACAGGACATAGGTTGTTAGACTATGTACATCCTATATATACTAGTAATCCAAGATATAATGAAACAACGTTAGATAAAATGGGCAATTTCTTTGGCCATACTCTTGATGAGTTTGGTGGACCAACTGGTGGTACAATTAAGAATACACAAAGAGTTGTTGGAAACCTTATTGAAGGTAAGTACTCTACTGCTTTATACTATGGTAAGAACTTTATACCATTAGTAGGTAGACATTT
>Ga0075444_10001816_pt1 | contig 13054 bp, 6 predicted proteins | sample CoawatmetaG01DNA_FD_76836 | JGI IMG/M metagenome (GOLD analysis project Ga0075444, IMG submission 76836) | Marine microbial communities from the West Antarctic Peninsula - Coastal water metaG017-DNA | ecosystem: Environmental > Aquatic > Marine > Coastal | place: Atlantic Ocean: West Antarctic... | reverse complement strand
GGCGACGTCGACGTCGCCAGCGTCCCTGGCCGCGAAACGGCCTTCACCCTGTACCTGCCCCAAGCCGACGCCCCCGCCGCCGAGGCACCGGACACGCAAACGGCGGCGTCCGATGGCCGGGCGCTGCGCATCCTCGTCGTCGAGGACAACCTCGATGTCGGGCGGACCTGCACGCAGATCCTGGAGGAGCTCGGGCATTCCACGGTCTGGGCAAGGAACGGCGAGGAGGCCCTCTCCGAGATCGAGCGCGACCCGGACCGGTTCGACGCGGTGTTCTCCGACGTGGTGATGCCGGGGATGGGCGGCATCGCGATGGCCCACCGCATCCGGGCGATGCTGCCGGACCTGCCCATCATCCTCACGTCCGGCTACAGCGACGTGATGGCCCGGGAGGGCACGCACGGCTTCGACCTCGTGCGCAAGCCCTACTCGGCCGCGCAAGTCGCCGAGGCCTTCCGGGCGGTACCGGGACGGTCGGAGACCGGCCCGCGATAGGCCCGGGTGAAGCGACGCCCCGGGAGGGCGCAGCTTTCGCGCTCAGGCGGCGAAGCCACGGATGGCGGAGATGACCTTGTTCTCCCGAAAGGGCTTGTCGCAGAACACGCCCCGCGCCGGGATGGCGTCGAGGTCCGGTGCCAGGGCGCCCGTCAGGACCAGCTCGATGGGCGGCCACCGGTCGCGGATCATCGCCACCAGCTTCAGCCCCGTGGTCGAGCCGCGAACGTCGAGGTCCGCGAACACGACCCGGATGTCCGTCCGCCCCTCCAGGGTGCGGACCGCCGCCTCGGCGGTGCGGACAACGACGGCCTCGCATCCCGCCTCCTCGACGAAGTCCCTCATGATCCCCGCCAGGATCGGCTCGTCCTGGAGCACCAGCACGACCGGCTTCGGGTTCGCTCCGTCCGGCTGTCTCGCTGTCATAGACGCTGCACCTCGACCAGCGGCGCACGCATCGCCGCCACGAGCCCCTCGGTATGATAGGTCACGTCGACCTCGCCCGTTCCCACCAGGCCGGTCCGGATCAGGCGCGATCCGAAGCCGCGCCGCGTCGGGGCCACCACGGGAGGGCCGCCGTGCTCGCGCCACCGCAGCACCAACCCCGGCTCTCCCGCATCGCCGTCGATCCACCACCGCACCTTGACCTCGCCCTCCTCGCCGGACAAGCTGCCGTACTTGGCCGCGTTGGTCGCCAGTTCATGGAGGAGCAGCGACGCCGACAGCGCGGCACTGGGGCCGAGCGCCACGTCGGGGCCATCGAGCGTGAAGCGGCGCGCCTCGGCCGCGGTGCCCAGAACCTCCCGGCAGACGCTTCGCAGGTCGGCGGCCGTCCAGTCCTTGCGCAGCAACAGGTCGTGGGCCGAGGCCAGCGCCTGGATGCGCTTCTCGAAAGCCTCGACCGGTCCGCGCTCCGACACGGAGCGCAGCGTCTGGTGCGCGATGCTCACGACCATCGCCATCGTGTTCTTGAGGCGGTGGGAGAGTTCGTGGTTCAGCAGGTCCTGCCGCTCTTCCGCGCGCCGCCGCTCGACGGCCTGGCGGGTCAGCTCTGCGATCTGGCGGATGAACGCGACCTCCGGTTCCCCCCAGGAGCGCGGACGGTCGTCGTTCACGTACAGCACCGCCACCGTCCGGCCCTTCTCGACGATGGGCACGTTGACCAGCGTTCGCGCGGAGACCGCCTCCAAGGTCGCGGCGGAAGCGGCGGTTCGCGGGTCCTCGCGCACGTCGCCGATGACGACCGTCCGCCCCTGCCGGAGGTCCTCGGCGTAGAGGCCGTAATCGTCCATGCGGTAGCGGCCGGCGAGCGTCGGGAAGTCGGGAGCGGTCCAGTCCTCCTCGACCACGAAGCCCTCGCCGTCGGGGCCGACGGTGCCGTAGCCCACCCGACCGACTCCGAGCACACGCCCGAGGATGGCGGAGGCCGCCATCGCGATCGCGTCGGTGCCGATGGCGCTCCGCAGCCGCTCCCCGAACTCCAGGAGGCCGCTGCGCCGGGCATCGGCCTGCACTCGCTCCGTCACCTCCATGAAGATCACGCCGAAGCGCCCGCTCCCGAGCGGGAAGGCCCGGCCCTCGTACCACCGCGCCAGGGTGCCGACCTGCCGGACGAACGTTACGGGCTCCCCGGTCTCGACCACGTCGGCGAACTCGTCGACCCAGGCGTCCTCCACGCCGGGGATCACCTCGCGGACCGTGCGGCCGACGACGTCGGCCGGGGCGATGCCGACGAGACGGCCCCAGGCGGAGTTGACGTCGACATAGCGCCAATCCGTGATGCGCCCGGTCGTGTCGCGCACGACCTCACCGACGACGAAGCCTTCGCTCAGGCGCTCGAACAGGCCGCGCCAATGGGCCTCGCTCGTCGCGAGGCGCTCCTCGAACGACCGCCGCTCGGTGATGTCGCGCGACACGGACAGGATCCGCTCCGGCCGCCCGTCGGGGCCGAAGATCGGCGTCACCTGGACGTCCCACCACTTGGCGTTACCGAGGAAGGTGTCCGCGCGCCCCTGGAAGTGACCGATCCGCCCGTCCCGGGCCGCTGCCAGCGCCGCGAGCGCATCGGCGTTCCCCCGGCCCTGCCAGAAGCTCGGCCATGGGCAGCCCTTGATGTGATTGAAGTCGCTGACCTCCATCACCTTCCGGCCGCCCTCGCTCATGAAGGTCAGGCCGCCGTCGAGGTCGAGCACCTTGATGCAGTCGGCGGACGACGCCAGGACGCTGCGCATGAACTCGGCGTCGGCCTGTTCCTTCGTGGCGGCGTTGCGCTCCTGCGTGCGGTCGCTGAACGCCTTGACGAAACCCTGGTGCGTCCCGTCGAGCCCCCGCAGCGAGGTCATGTCGCCGACCGCGTAGAACCGGCCGCCGTCCTTGCGCAGATGCCAGCGCATGTCCTCGGCATGCCCCTCGTCGAGGACGAGAGCCATCTCTTCCCGGGCTCGACCCGTCGCCCTATCCTCGGGCGTGAAGATCCGCTCGATGGTCTGCCCGCGCATCTCTTCGGCATTCCAGCCCAGGATGCGTTCCGCCCCGACGTTCCAGTCGGTCACCTTGCCCGCGGCATCCGTGACGACGATGGCCATCTCGCTCGCACTGTCGAAGATCGCGCGCTGGCGCGCCTCGCTCTCGGCGAGACGGCGCCGGTTGCGGTGCGCCTCGGTGACGTCGATCTGGCTGCCGAAGCGGTAGCGCAGGCGGCCCTCGCCGTCGAAGACGGGTCCGATGAACAGGGCGTTGACGAAGGGCGTGCCGTCCCGGCGATGGTTGGTGATCTCGATGGTGAGGTCGCGGTTGTCGCGCAACGCCGCGCGGATCTCGTCGACGTGGTTGGGCTCGGTGGCCGGACCCTGGAGGAACCGGCAGTTGCGACCGACGACCTCGTCGATCCCGTAATCCGTGAGGTCGAGGAAGGCGCGGTTGGTGAAGACGATGGGGTCGTCGTCCTGGTTGGGATCCGTGAGGATCATCGGCAGGCCGGTCTTGTCGACGGCGGAGAACAGCACGTCGGCATCAGATACAGGAGAGTGGTCACGCCGGCTGAACGCTTCTGCGCCGTGAGCGGTCCGCTCGCCTCGCTCCGCCCGAAGGCGCAGGACCTCTGCCTCAAGTTCCTCGCGCGAGAGGCCATGCAGATCGTTGTTCATTTAAAACTACGCCCGCCCCCCGGCGAATAATGTCGTCCTTTGAGCGCGCTGATAGCGAAGGGCCATCGCAACGTCACTGCGGCGTTCGGTTCAGCGCTTTACGATGGCTCTCTGATCCACGTCGGAGTTGCCATGTGGCCCGCGGATGGCTGCTTTTGGGATGCTCCGGTGGACACCCGCACCACCGTGTTGGGTCGATAGAGGTTGGTCCGCTTGTCCGGCGTGGCCTCTCCGAAGCAGACCGACGGCTTTTGGCGAGACTACGCCATAGCGGATCGCCCGGCGCGCGAAACCTGTCGTTCGGCTTTGCGGCGAGTGCCGGAAGTCAGATGAAGCCGGCAGCCTCCCGGAAGCAGATGGAGTGGATGGCTCCCGCTCCGACTGACGGCATGTCGGTGCCAAGATGTGGTTGCTACCGAATCCGCAGCCACGCAGGTGCAGGAGCCATCCCCATGGAGATCACCACTGTCGGCATCCATCTGGCCAAGAGCATCTTTCAGGTTCATGCCGTCGATGCAGCTGACAGCGTCGCGGCCGCGTGCGCAGGCGCCATCATGCTGACCGGCGATAATGCCCGCACGGCCCAGGCCGTCGCCAGCGCGCTCGGCATCGGGGCCCGGGCCGAGCTCCTGCCGGAGGACGAGCTGCGCATCGTGCGCGAGCTCCAGGGCGCGGGCGCCGTCGTGGCGAAGGTCGGCGATGACATCAACGACGCCCCGGCGCTGGCGGCCGCCGATGTCGGGATCGCATGGGTGGCGGCACGGACGTCGCGTAGGAGACCACCGATGCCGCGATCCTGCACGGACGGGCCGCGGACGTGGCCCGCATGGTCGCGCTCGCCCGTTAGACGCTCGGCAACATCCGGGCGGATATCGCCATCGGCCTGAAGCTGGTTTTCCTGGTGACGACCATCGTCGGCATAACCGGCCTGTTGCCGGCGATCCTGGCCGACACCGGGGCGACCGTTCCGGTGACGGGCAACGCTCTGCAGCTTCTGCGCGCACGAATCTGACCGGCGGCCCACCCGGAGCTGCCATCCATGGCCCCCATGCGACCAGGGCGCCTCGCTGACCAGGCGCCGGCATCATCGGCGGGGACTGTCCATGGTCGCGCCAGCCGCGGCGCTGTGGGCCGGCAGCCCGGCGGCCTACGAACCGCGCGGAGCGAACAGGTTGAGGGTACCGCCGGGCAGGCACACCAAGCCGCGGGTTACGTCACACCGGTCTCGGCGATGGCCCTCGAAGACGCGGAGCCGGAAGATGGCCGCAACGATGCAGAAGCCGCCGTAGGCCGCGTCGGCGCGGCCGGCGGCCTCGCCTTCCACAGGCGTGAGCAAGTAGGCCAGCAGCGCCAGCGAGATCAGCCGGGCGCGAGCCACCATGGCGCTTTGTCGAGCCGAAGCCTACGCCCCGCTCGATATCACGAACCCTCGGAAGGGCTTGAAGTCAAAAATCTTGCGTGAGGAAACTCTTGGCATAGTGGCGCGGAACTCTGCGCGCGAAAGCATATTCCGGGGCCGGGGGCGTTGGCAGGATCCACGGAATCGACGCGTCCCAGTGCATGATGCATTCGGAAGGTTCATGCCGGGCTTGAATCCCACGGGTCCGCGGCATGGCTCAAACCGTCTGCGGGACCGCCGCCGCCGGACGGGATGACCCGCCTGCGGGTCTCCTCCTTCGCCGCGGCGACCCGCAGGCCGACCTCGGCGAGGTTTTCCAGGCGCAACTGGACCCGCTCCGGCGGCAGGTCGATCAGGTCCAGGTTGTGGCGCTTGATGAAGTAGAAGGCCATCGACAGACGCACCTCCACCTCCCTGGCGCCGTCGACCATCCCGTAGTCGCGCTCGATCGCCCGGCGCTGGTCGTCCGTCAGCCCGGGATGCGGCAGCACCCTCAAGGTGATCGTCGTGTGCCACTCGACGTCGTCGGCGGGCTCGTAGCTGGCGGCCTCCGCCCCCCCGAACTCGTCGATCCGGCTCAGGACGAAGTCCCGGAAATCCTTGTGGTCGCAAGCCCAGGCGCGCACGTGCCACCGCGCACCGTCGAAGGCGAGCGCGTGCGGCGCGATGACCCGCCAACGCGAGTTCGTCAGCGACTGGTAGCGGATCCGCAGGGCGCTGCGCGACCGCATCGCGCCGAGGATCAGCCGGAGGCACTCCGGATCCACGTGCCTCGCGACGTCCGGCGCCATGTCGATCGCCGGCAAGGTCTTGAACCACACGACGTCCCGGGGGAGGGCCCCGGACATCAGCGCCCGGAGCTGCAGCAGGAGCCTGTCCGCCGACGGCACGAGGAACCGGGGCCGGATCGCGGCGCCGGGCACGAACGACTTCGCCGTGGAGTCGTACTCGACGTTGCCCTCCGCCAGGCCGCGGTAATTCTTGAGGTCGACCGAGGCCTGCGGCGTCGAGATGTCGAAGGCCGCCTCCAGGTCGCTGCGGTTGAGCTGCCCTTCCCAGAACAGCTTCCATTCCATGAACTCGTATCGGACGTTCCTCGCCCAGACGCGCCGCTCCGGCTCGGCCATGTCTACCCCTCCGCTCACTTGACGGGTATAGCAACAATACCCATCTATGGACTAGACGGGTCGCCGATTCTCGCGCGGCGACCGACGGAAGGATGCCGGCGACCGGCGCGAGGCGGCGTCATCCGGACATAGGTGACACAGGCGGCGAGGCGAAAGGAGCGGCGATGCAGGACGGAAACAAGCAGGATCGGATCCAGCACGATGCGGCGGACATCGTCGAGGCGGCGACCGACATCGAGCGGCAGCGCGCGATCGAGTTGGACGCCCGTTCGGAGACGGCGCGGATCGACGCCGAGATGGCCGAGCTCGCGCGCCGTCGCGTCATCCAGGAGGACGCCGCCACGAAGGCGCACGCGGCGATCGCCGCGTGCGCCTTCGTGGCGGCGTCCTCCTGGATGACGCGACGGCGCGCGAGCTCGGCCATCTCGGCGTCGATCCGCGCCGTCTCCGAACGGGCGTCCAACTCGATCGCGCGCTGCCGCTCGATGTCGGTCGCCGCCTCGACGATGTCCGCCGCATCGTGCTGGATCCGATCCTGCTTGTTTCCGTCCTGCATCGCCGCTCCTTTCGCCTCGCCGCCTGTGTCACCTATGTCCGGATGACGCCGCCTCGCGCCGGTCGCCGGCATCCTTCCGTCGGTCGCCGCGCGAGAATCGGCGACCCGTCTAGTCCATAGATGGGTATTGTTGCTATACCCGTCAAGTGAGCGGAGGGGTAGACATGGCCGAGCCGGAGCGGCGCGTCTGGGCGAGGAACGTCCGATACGAGTTCATGGAATGGAAGCTGTTCTGGGAAGGGCAGCTCAACCGCAGCGACCTGGAGGCGGCCTTCGACATCTCGACGCCGCAGGCCTCGGTCGACCTCAAGAATTACCGCGGCCTGGCGGAGGGCAACGTCGAGTACGACTCCACGGCGAAGTCGTTCGTGCCCGGCGCCGCGATCCGGCCCCGGTTCCTCGTGCCGTCGGCGGACAGGCTCCTGCTGCAGCTCCGGGCGCTGATGTCCGGGGCCCTCCCCCGGGACGTCGTGTGGTTCAAGACCTTGCCGGCGATCGACATGGCGCCGGACGTCGCGAGGCACGTGGATCCGGAGTGCCTCCGGCTGATCCTCGGCGCGATGCGGTCGCGCAGCGCCCTGCGGATCCGCTACCAGTCGCTGACGAACTCGCGTTGGCGGGTCATCGCGCCGCACGCGCTCGCCTTCGACGGTGCGCGGTGGCACGTGCGCGCCTGGGCTTGCGACCACAAGGATTTCCGGGACTTCGTCCTGAGCCGGATCGACGAGTTCGGGGGGGCGGAGGCCGCCAGCTACGAGCCCGCCGACGACGTCGAGTGGCACACGACGATCACCTTGAGGGTGCTGCCGCATCCCGGGCTGACGGACGACCAGCGCCGGGCGATCGAGCGCGACTACGGGATGGTCGACGGCGCCAGGGAGGTGGAGGTGCGTCTGTCGATGGCCTTCTACTTCATCAAGCGCCACAACCTGGACCTGATCGACCTGCCGCCGGAGCGGGTCCAGTTGCGCCTGGAAAACCTCGCCGAGGTCGGCCTGCGGGTCGCCGCGGCGAAGGAGGAGACCCGCAGGCGGGTCATCCCGTCCGGCGGCGGCGGTCCCGCAGACGGTTTGAGCCATGCCGCGGACCCGTGGGATTCAAGCCCGGCATGAACCTTCCGAATGCATCATGCACTGGGACGCGTCGATTCCGTGGATCCTGCCAACGCCCCCGGCCCCGGAATATGCTTTCGCGCGCAGAGTTCCGCGCCACTATGCCAAGAGTTTCCTCACGCAAGATTTTTGACTTCAAGCCCTTCCGAGGGTTCGTGATATCGAGCGGGGCGTAGGCTTCGGCTCGACAAAGCGCCATGGTGGCTCGCGCCCGGCTGATCTCGCTGGCGCTGCTGGCCTACTTGCTCACGCCTGTGGAAGGCGAGGCCGCCGGCCGCGCCGACGCGGCCTACGGCGGCTTCTGCATCGTTGCGGCCATCTTCCGGCTCCGCGTCTTCGAGGGCCATCGCCGAGACCGGTGTGACGTAACCCGCGGCTTGGTGTGCCTGCCCGGCGGTACCCTCAACCTGTTCGCTCCGCGCGGTTCGTAGGCCGCCGGGCTGCCGGCCCACAGCGCCGCGGCTGGCGCGACCATGGACAGTCCCCGCCGATGATGCCGGCGCCTGGTCAGCGAGGCGCCCTGGTCGCATGGGGGCCATGGATGGCAGCTCCGGGTGGGCCGCCGGTCAGATTCGTGCGCGCAGAAGCTGCAGAGCGTTGCCCGTCACCGGAACGGTCGCCCCGGTGTCGGCCAGGATCGCCGGCAACAGGCCGGTTATGCCGACGATGGTCGTCACCAGGAAAACCAGCTTCAGGCCGATGGCGATATCCGCCCGGATGTTGCCGAGCGTCTAACGGGCGAGCGCGACCATGCGGGCCACGTCCGCGGCCCGTCCGTGCAGGATCGCGGCATCGGTGGTCTCCTACGCGACGTCCGTGCCGCCACCCATGCGATCCCGACATCGGCGGCCGCCAGCGCCGGGGCGTCGTTGATGTCATCGCCGACCTTCGCCACGACGGCGCCCGCGCCCTGGAGCTCGCGCACGATGCGCAGCTCGTCCTCCGGCAGGAGCTCGGCCCGGGCCCCGATGCCGAGCGCGCTGGCGACGGCCTGGGCCGTGCGGGCATTATCGCCGGTCAGCATGATGGCGCCTGCGCACGCGGCCGCGACGCTGTCAGCTGCATCGACGGCATGAACCTGAAAGATGCTCTTGGCCAGATGGATGCCGACAGTGGTGATCTCCATGGGGATGGCTCCTGCACCTGCGTGGCTGCGGATTCGGTAGCAACCACATCTTGGCACCGACATGCCGTCAGTCGGAGCGGGAGCCATCCACTCCATCTGCTTCCGGGAGGCTGCCGGCTTCATCTGACTTCCGGCACTCGCCGCAAAGCCGAACGACAGGTTTCGCGCGCCGGGCGATCCGCTATGGCGTAGTCTCGCCAAAAGCCGTCGGTCTGCTTCGGAGAGGCCACGCCGGACAAGCGGACCAACCTCTATCGACCCAACACGGTGGTGCGGGTGTCCACCGGAGCATCCCAAAAGCAGCCATCCGCGGGCCACATGGCAACTCCGACGTGGATCAGAGAGCCATCGTAAAGCGCTGAACCGAACGCCGCAGTGACGTTGCGATGGCCCTTCGCTATCAGCGCGCTCAAAGGACGACATTATTCGCCGGGGGGCGGGCGTAGTTTTAAATGAACAACGATCTGCATGGCCTCTCGCGCGAGGAACTTGAGGCAGAGGTCCTGCGCCTTCGGGCGGAGCGAGGCGAGCGGACCGCTCACGGCGCAGAAGCGTTCAGCCGGCGTGACCACTCTCCTGTATCTGATGCCGACGTGCTGTTCTCCGCCGTCGACAAGACCGGCCTGCCGATGATCCTCACGGATCCCAACCAGGACGACGACCCCATCGTCTTCACCAACCGCGCCTTCCTCGACCTCACGGATTACGGGATCGACGAGGTCGTCGGTCGCAACTGCCGGTTCCTCCAGGGTCCGGCCACCGAGCCCAACCACGTCGACGAGATCCGCGCGGCGTTGCGCGACAACCGCGACCTCACCATCGAGATCACCAACCATCGCCGGGACGGCACGCCCTTCGTCAACGCCCTGTTCATCGGACCCGTCTTCGACGGCGAGGGCCGCCTGCGCTACCGCTTCGGCAGCCAGATCGACGTCACCGAGGCGCACCGCAACCGGCGCCGTCTCGCCGAGAGCGAGGCGCGCCAGCGCGCGATCTTCGACAGTGCGAGCGAGATGGCCATCGTCGTCACGGATGCCGCGGGCAAGGTGACCGACTGGAACGTCGGGGCGGAACGCATCCTGGGCTGGAATGCCGAAGAGATGCGCGGGCAGACCATCGAGCGGATCTTCACGCCCGAGGATAGGGCGACGGGTCGAGCCCGGGAAGAGATGGCTCTCGTCCTCGACGAGGGGCATGCCGAGGACATGCGCTGGCATCTGCGCAAGGACGGCGGCCGGTTCTACGCGGTCGGCGACATGACCTCGCTGCGGGGGCTCGACGGGACGCACCAGGGTTTCGTCAAGGCGTTCAGCGACCGCACGCAGGAGCGCAACGCCGCCACGAAGGAACAGGCCGACGCCGAGTTCATGCGCAGCGTCCTGGCGTCGTCCGCCGACTGCATCAAGGTGCTCGACCTCGACGGCGGCCTGACCTTCATGAGCGAGGGCGGCCGGAAGGTGATGGAGGTCAGCGACTTCAATCACATCAAGGGCTGCCCATGGCCGAGCTTCTGGCAGGGCCGGGGGAACGCCGATGCGCTCGCGGCGCTGGCAGCGGCCCGGGACGGGCGGATCGGTCACTTCCAGGGGCGCGCGGACACCTTCCTCGGTAACGCCAAGTGGTGGGACGTCCAGGTGACGCCGATCTTCGGCCCCGACGGGCGGCCGGAGCGGATCCTGTCCGTGTCGCGCGACATCACCGAGCGGCGGTCGTTCGAGGAGCGCCTCGCGACGAGCGAGGCCCATTGGCGCGGCCTGTTCGAGCGCCTGAGCGAAGGCTTCGTCGTCGGTGAGGTCGTGCGCGACACGACCGGGCGCATCACGGATTGGCGCTATGTCGACGTCAACTCCGCCTGGGGCCGTCTCGTCGGCATCGCCCCGGCCGACGTCGTCGGCCGCACGGTCCGCGAGGTGATCCCCGGCGTGGAGGACGCCTGGGTCGACGAGTTCGCCGACGTGGTCGAGACCGGGGAGCCCGTAACGTTCGTCCGGCAGGTCGGCACCCTGGCGCGGTGGTACGAGGGCCGGGCCTTCCCGCTCGGGAGCGGGCGCTTCGGCGTGATCTTCATGGAGGTGACGGAGCGAGTGCAGGCCGATGCCCGGCGCAGCGGCCTCCTGGAGTTCGGGGAGCGGCTGCGGAGCGCCATCGGCACCGACGCGATCGCGATGGCGGCCTCCGCCATCCTCGGGCGTGTGCTCGGAGTCGGTCGGGTGGGCTACGGCACCGTCGGCCCCGACGGCGAGGGCTTCGTGGTCGAGGAGGACTGGACCGCTCCCGACTTCCCGACGCTCGCCGGCCGCTACCGCATGGACGATTACGGCCTCTACGCCGAGGACCTCCGGCAGGGGCGGACGGTCGTCATCGGCGACGTGCGCGAGGACCCGCGAACCGCCGCTTCCGCCGCGACCTTGGAGGCGGTCTCCGCGCGAACGCTGGTCAACGTGCCCATCGTCGAGAAGGGCCGGACGGTGGCGGTGCTGTACGTGAACGACGACCGTCCGCGCTCCTGGGGGGAACCGGAGGTCGCGTTCATCCGCCAGATCGCAGAGCTGACCCGCCAGGCCGTCGAGCGGCGGCGCGCGGAAGAGCGGCAGGACCTGCTGAACCACGAACTCTCCCACCGCCTCAAGAACACGATGGCGATGGTCGTGAGCATCGCGCACCAGACGCTGCGCTCCGTGTCGGAGCGCGGACCGGTCGAGGCTTTCGAGAAGCGCATCCAGGCGCTGGCCTCGGCCCACGACCTGTTGCTGCGCAAGGACTGGACGGCCGCCGACCTGCGAAGCGTCTGCCGGGAGGTTCTGGGCACCGCGGCCGAGGCGCGCCGCTTCACGCTCGATGGCCCCGACGTGGCGCTCGGCCCCAGTGCCGCGCTGTCGGCGTCGCTGCTCCTCCATGAACTGGCGACCAACGCGGCCAAGTACGGCAGCTTGTCCGGCGAGGAGGGCGAGGTCAAGGTGCGGTGGTGGATCGACGGCGATGCGGGAGAGCCGGGGTTGGTGCTGCGGTGGCGCGAGCACGGCGGCCCTCCCGTGGTGGCCCCGACGCGGCGCGGCTTCGGATCGCGCCTGATCCGGACCGGCCTGGTGGGAACGGGCGAGGTCGACGTGACCTATCATACCGAGGGGCTCGTGGCGGCGATGCGTGCGCCGCTGGTCGAGGTGCAGCGTCTATGACAGCGAGACAGCCGGACGGAGCGAACCCGAAGCCGGTCGTGCTGGTGCTCCAGGACGAGCCGATCCTGGCGGGGATCATGAGGGACTTCGTCGAGGAGGCGGGATGCGAGGCCGTCGTTGTCCGCACCGCCGAGGCGGCGGTCCGCACCCTGGAGGGGCGGACGGACATCCGGGTCGTGTTCGCGGACCTCGACGTTCGCGGCTCGACCACGGGGCTGAAGCTGGTGGCGATGATCCGCGACCGGTGGCCGCCCATCGAGCTGGTCCTGACGGGCGCCCTGGCACCGGACCTCGACGCCATCCCGGCGCGGGGCGTGTTCTGCGACAAGCCCTTTCGGGAGAACAAGGTCATCTCCGCCATCCGTGGCTTCGCCGCCTGAGCGCGAAAGCTGCGCCCTCCCGGGGCGTCGCTTCACCCGGGCCTATCGCGGGCCGGTCTCCGACCGTCCCGGTACCGCCCGGAAGGCCTCGGCGACTTGCGCGGCCGAGTAGGGCTTGCGCACGAGGTCGAAGCCGTGCGTGCCCTCCCGGGCCATCACGTCGCTGTAGCCGGACGTGAGGATGATGGGCAGGTCCGGCAGCATCGCCCGGATGCGGTGGGCCATCGCGATGCCGCCCATCCCCGGCATCACCACGTCGGAGAACACCGCGTCGAACCGGTCCGGGTCGCGCTCGATCTCGGAGAGGGCCTCCTCGCCGTTCCTTGCCCAGACCGTGGAATGCCCGAGCTCCTCCAGGATCTGCGTGCAGGTCCGCCCGACATCGAGGTTGTCCTCGACGACGAGGATGCGCAGCGCCCGGCCATCGGACGCCGCCGTTTGCGTGTCCGGTGCCTCGGCGGCGGGGGCGTCGGCTTGGGGCAGGTACAGGGTGAAGGCCGTTTCGCGGCCAGGGACGCTGGCGACGTCGACGTCGCC
>Ga0075444_10001812_pt1 | contig 13070 bp, 11 predicted proteins | sample CoawatmetaG01DNA_FD_76836 | JGI IMG/M metagenome (GOLD analysis project Ga0075444, IMG submission 76836) | Marine microbial communities from the West Antarctic Peninsula - Coastal water metaG017-DNA | ecosystem: Environmental > Aquatic > Marine > Coastal | place: Atlantic Ocean: West Antarctic... | reverse complement strand
TAGTAGAAGTTACCTTAGTAAGGTTTTGTTTTAATTTCCAATTTTCATGGAGAATCTCTCCAAATTGTTTTAAATTCTTACCAGTAGAAATCACATCTTGTAACTGAGCAACCAAATCCTTCATTTGCCTTAAAGAATCCATTTTATTTGAAGTTTCTTGATTCTGCACTTTTAAAATATCACTTGCATTTCGTTTTAATGAAGTATAGAAGACAAGGAGATTCTTATCTAGCTCATTTCGTACCTCAGAAGTAACTAGCACTGGTTCAACAATAACCCTTTCATCAGGCATAAATGTGAAAGTATTTAAATCTCCATATGCTGCAGCCCAATGATCTTGCTTTCCCATGTTTCGCTTAAGCAGATCTAATTCAACAACAGCTGCAGATTTCGCAAGATCATGCTTTGTTAAAGGTTGGCCTTTTAATGCATGAAGCGCATTCATTAAGCCCACAGCAAATGAACTCGAAGAACCTAAGCCAGTACCAGGAGGAATATCTGCAACAGTTGATATTTCAACTGGAAAATCAATCTCTAACAATCTCAATGTTTCACGAACAATTGGATGCTCAATATCATCAATTCGATTCTTAAATTCAACTTTACTCCAGTTGATTCTGTATTTGAATTCAACAATTCCTAGTTGACGTTTTACAATCACATAAATATATTTATTTATTGATGTGCTTAAAACTTGTCCAGGTTCTTTTGAGTAGAATGAACGAAGATCTGTACCTCCTCCTACAAAACTTATTCGAAATGGTGTGCGTGAAATAATCATTGAATTTTTAAATTGGGAATTGTTTCATAATATTTAAGTATAGTGTCAATCGATTCTGTCAAAGTTAGAGAAGCAAATATAGGCTGTTCCTGTTTTGTTAAATGTTTTAGCTCATCTAGCTCACCAATAAAAATTGAATTACTACCTGCTTTCTCAGCAGCCTGGCAATCCCTAGAGTCATCCCCAATAAATAATGTTTGATCTAATCGAAGCAAGTATTTTTTACTAGCTTCATATAGCATGCCAGGTTTTGGCTTTCTGCAAAAACAATCATCATCCCAATGATGGGGGCAAATGTATATATCTAAAATAGTAATGCCTTCATGCCCAAGTTCATATTTCATCTTTTTATGGATAAAATCTAAATCTTGCCACTCAACCATGCCCCTTGCAATTCCAGCCTGATTAGTTAGTATAATAAATTCAAAGCCCTTTTGGGCAAGATATTTCATTGCATCCAATGTATCTTTAATAAACTCAAAATCTTCCCATTTAGAAATATACTCACCACGATTTGCTTTATGATTAATGACTCCATCACGATCAATAAATATTACTTTCTCTGGGTTAAGATATTTTTCTGTCTTTCTCCAACGAATTGGATCAGAGATACTTTGGTAAGAGTCATGATGAATAAAAGAGCTGACTTGATTATCTTTGCTCATCTTTTCTAATATTGAAGAAAAATTACAATTTGATGACTTGTAATAACTTAAAACCTTAAATTTTTCAATAATCATATAGCCAATCTCAACATATTTAAGATGACTCGAAGTTCTTTTATTATCATATTTCATAACCATACCATCATTATTTAACTTTATATTGCCTGGTGACTTCAGAGACACCATAAATGTCAATGAAGCTTTGGTTTTTAAATGAAATATTAATAATTTTTCTAATGCAAATAGTGCAAAATTATCTGAATACATAAACATGAAACGATCATCTAGCAGGTCTTTTGCCTCCCATAATCTCTTGCCAGTATCCCACTCCACAGGCCCGTCAGAATATTTAATTTGCCAGCCCCATAAACTGCCATCTTCAAAATAACTTTGAATTTTTTCAGATAGATAGCCAGTAAGCAAAACAAAATGATTAATACCTTGTTTATTTAAATTATCAAGTAAATACCAAAGGAAAGGCTTACCATTGCACAAGATCATTGGCTTTGGAGTATCGAGAGTATATGGCCTTAATCGAGAACCAACCCCACCACAAAGAATGACGGCCTGACGAGGTTTCATTACTTTAATTTCATCAAGTCCCATGTTTTTTTAATTCCATCTTCTAATGAGGTTTTTGGATTCCAATCTAAATATTTTTTTGCATTAGAAATTTCAGCCCAAAAATTAATATCGCAGTTTTTATCTTTGGAGCGTATTATAATTTCCTCTGTTAGTGAAGAGGTACCTAAAACTATTTGTTCTGAAATACGACAAACTTCTAGAATTGATGATGATGAGCCTGAACCTAAATTATAATTGATTACATCATTCTTTACTGAAATTGCTTTTAAGAATGCACTAGCTACATCATCTATAAAAATAAAATCATGCGCACTTCTTGGAGTATTTATCTCTGGAAGCATACCTCTATTTAGATTTTCTAAGATTGATGGAATTAATGATCCTGACCTTTGTCTTGGACCATATACATAAAACATTCTTAGCCATAACAAATGAAACCTCCTATTCTTACTCATCATTATAAGCCACAAATATAATGAATTCTTAGCCCAAGTAAAATGATCATATACTTCAGATACTGAGTCTTCTAGACACTCTCCTTGTAATTGATTAAATTCAAAACAGCTTCCTGAGACAATTATCTTTTTACAAGAATTTAAATCAACTATAAAAGAAATGAGCGTTAATGATTGAACTAAATTAGCTTTGCATGTTTCTAGTGAAAAGTTTGGTATGTCCTGCCATGCTAAATGAATTAATACCTCAGGTAAAAAAACTTCCACTTCTTTTGAGTATGAATCTTGAAGGGATAAATTACATTTATGCCAAAATAAATTTTTTTTCTTTTTTGGTCCAATACTTCTTGAGAGTGCAAGAATTTGATGATCTTCTGATATTAACTTTTCCAGTACAGGGGTTCCTATAAAACCACTTGCACCAGTTAATAATATTCTCATTATTTATAATCTAGATGGTTAATATCTCTATCAGAAATTATCTCTGGTTTAAATGGCCACTTAAAATTAAAAGATGGGTCATCATATCTAATACCTTTTTCAGCACTTGGAGTATAAGATTGAGAGCAATAATAATGAATTAAACACTCATCTTCTAATGTCAAAAAAGCATTAGCACATCCCGGTGCAATATGAATACTATGATTATTTTTTTCATTTAATTCGAATGAAGTCCACTGCATATAAGTATCTGAATCAATACGAAGATCAACTACAATATCAAAAATACTACCTTTTAAACAAGATAAAGTCTTTCCTTCTTCATAAGGACTCTCTTGGTAGTGGAAGCCCCTTAGAGTATATGCAGCATTATTAAAAGAAACATTGCATTGTTTGATATCAGAAATAATTCCATTTTCAGAAAATTCTTTCTGGCAGAAATGCCTTCTAAATAGACCACGATCATCAGAAAAAGGCTCTGGTTCAATTAAATATACACCTGCAAGCTTTTGTTCATTAAATTTCATAATAACTCCATATCAGATATTAACTTATTTAAATATAACTTTTTATAATTAATATAATAAATCAAAAAAAACATTAGACATTATTTTAATTGAGCCTATTTAGAAAAACAGTTGTTAAAAAAAATTCATTATAGCTATGCAATCAAGAATCTATTTTATCAATAGTACTAATAATACGAGGATCGCCAGGAAGGGGAATTATAAATTCACCAGTAAATCCAAGCGACTTTAGTTCATCAATTATTTCTTCTTTGAAGTTCCAAGCAAGCAATAAAATTTTTGTTGCTGACTTAAGCTCTTCTTTGCAATCTTCTAAAGAGACGATAGGTATATTTGAACCAGCAGTTAGAAGTCCTTGTTTTAATGGATTCTTATCAATTATTACTGATATTTGATCTGAGTTAATTCCACAAAAGTTGAGCAACGTTGAGCTTCTTGCAGATGCACCATAAGCTATAATTTTATTATCATTATCATTTACAAGTTTTTTTAGTTTTTCAGCGTGTTTTTTTACATTTTCTGAAAAAAGCAACCAATGATCATAAGAATTGATCTCCGAATGTAATTCTTTAGCTTCTAATTCTAATATTTTTTTAGATTTTAATTTTTTATTTTTTGAAAAATATACGACCCAAGAACCTCCACTAATTGGACTGCTACTCAAGTCATAGCAAAACAAACCATGCCTTTCCAATAAATCTGACATCGTTTTTAAAGTGAAATAAAATAAATGCTCATGATAAATATAATCATATTGAACCTCTTCAAGAATTAGGTTTGCATTATGAAATTCAATAATTCCAACACCATTATTTTTTAATAATGCACTTATACCAGCAATAACTGAATGAATTTCTTTTACGTGAGGAATAACGTTTCTAGCAAAAATCATATCAGCTTTTCCATCTTTGCCAATTAACTCATTTGCTAAATCTAAAGTAAAAAATTCTGCTATGGTTGGTATTCCATTATTATTTGCTAACTCTGCAATGTTTTTTGCAGGATCAATACCTAAAACCTTACAATTACTGTCAATAAATCGCTTTAAGAAAGTACCATCATTACTAGCAATTTCAATTACATATGGTTTTTCACTTGATAAACCTTCAATTTTTTTGAGAGCTTTTTTTACAAATTGATAACTATACTTTTCTGCCCCACTAGCAGTTCCAGAAACCCATAAGTAATTATTAAAAAGATAGTTTGGGTTAACATCCTCACCCAACTGGACTGTCGAACAATTATGACAATAAAGCAATCTAAGTGCAACCTCAACTGCAGGGTCATCTCCCTTAAGATAAAGGCTGTTTGCAGGAGGTTGAGACTCTAAATCTAAAACGCTCTTTAAGTTATTATGCTTACATATCCTACATTTTTTTATAGTTTTATACATATTTTTTATTAATAAATCTAAATGTTTTATCTATCACTCTTGATTCTCTCAAGAAAGTCAAATGCTTAAGTCTTACTGTGTCTCGACCTCTAAATTGCTTCTCAGTAAACCCCACTCTATCAAATAATTTCACTAACTCTTTACCACCTTTATCAAGATCCCACTCTGGCTTATAATAATCTTTTAGCTCTGTTAGTATTCTATTAAAACTGACTCTATATGTCCTTGGGTCTGTATGTTCTCCAGTAAAAATTAATTCACACCCCGGAACTGCTCGCTGTGCTGCTTCAGCAATATCTCTAACAGTGAAGTTTCCATTTTGAATACCAACATTAAAAGCCCTTCCTGAGACAATTTTTGATGGTGCTTCAATACCAGCAATAAAAGCAGAACAAACATCCTTTATATGAACTATTGGCCTCCATGGACTGCCATCACTCATAATTTCAATCTTACCTAGAGTATAGGCACATGCAACTAAATTATTAAAAACGATATCGCAACGAAGCCTTGGACTTGCGCCAAAAACTGTTGATGGCCTAAAACTAGTTAGTACAAAATTTTTTGAAGTCATCTCATGAAGCTGCTTCTCGGCATCCCACTTGGCAATAGCATAAGATGTTACAGGGTTCTTTTTGCTGTCATCTTCATCTAACTCATTCCCAGTATTAGATACACCATACATACTCTGTGAAGACGCATAAACAAATCTTGATACTCCTGCCTCTCTTGCGAGCTCTGCAAGGCGTATTGTAGCATGATAGTTAATATCTTGAGTTAATTGAGGGGAGAACTCACCAAGAGGATCATTTGAAAGCCCAGCTAGATGTATTATTCCATCTATACCCTCTAAATCTTTTGAAGAAATATCTCGAATATCTTTTGTTATTTTTATATAGTCCTCATCATAATTTTCAAGTAAATTTTCTGCAAAATAGCCTGAATCATAACCAACAACAGAATATTCTTTTTTTCTAAGCATTGGAACAAGGATTGATCCAATATAGCCCCTATCTCCAGTAACCATTATTTTCATATTTTTCCCTTATCTAAGCTGCCTTCAACAATATAGTCTACAACAGAAAGCAACCATGATTGATGTGCAGTTTCAACAGCATTATAATGTTCACTATCAACCCAAAGGTTAATGTCTCCAAGACTCCTAAGAGGATTAGAGCTCTGAAAGCCTGAGAAAGTTATCAATCCTAAGCCCATTTTTTTAGCCTTGATTGCCGCATTAATAATATTTTCTGATTGACCACTACTACTAATTAAAATTACTAGATCACCCTTATCGGCATAAAATTCAATCGCCTTTTCAGCCCAATGTTCATAACCATAATCATTTGAAAAACATGTTAAAAAACTACCCTCATTAAAATTAATTGCTCGAATATTTGCCGCTTTTGTCAAATCAACTGTTACATGACTAGCTATTGCAGCACTTCCACCATTTCCTATTAAAATAACTTTTCTATTACTTAAACTAACTAACTTGATAAACTCAGCAACATTAATCAATAGTTCACCACTTATAGAAGATGTTTTAGCATGCAACAACGCAAAATACTTATCAAAAAATATTGTTTTTTTCATTCTTCATTACTCCCAAAGGTTCTTTTATGGATAACTTATTATCAGCAATCTCAACTATAAAATCACATTTTTTTAAAGTAGTTTGTCTATGAGCTATTATTAATATTGTTAATTCACTTCCTAACAAATCAATTGAATCCATCACTGCTGTTTCAGTTAATGAGTCAAGGGCGCTAGTAGCTTCATCAAAAACTAGAATACTAGCATCCCTGTATAGAGCTCTAGCAATACCTATTCTTTGGCGTTGTCCACCTGAGAGCTTGACACCATTTTCACCAACAAAAGTTTTATACCCATCCTTCCAGCTTTCAATGACTGTAGATATTTGTGCTTGTTTGGCTGCTAATTTAACTTTCTCATGATTAATTTCATTCTTAAGGATGCCGAAAGCTATATTGTCTTCTATGGAACTATCACTGAGGAAGACATGTTGAGGAACATGGGCAATATTTGACTGCCACGATCTTCTATTGTTTTCATCAATTACTTTTTTATCTATAAAAATTTCACCTTCTACTGGATGAAGAAGACCCATCATAATATCAAGTAAAGTACTCTTTCCACAGCCTGTTTGTCCAATAAATCCAACTCTCGAACCTTTAGCAATTTTTAAATTAATGTTTTTGAACACCCAAGGCAATTCTTTAGAATAGTGAAAACTTAGATTCTTCAACTCTATATGTTTTTCAAATAACATAGTTTTTTCAATTGGTTGACTTGCATAACTTGGCAAAGGCTGGTCTAATAATTCCAATACATCAATAAATGAAGCTTTAGAAGATTTCATCTTAGTATAAGCAGAAAAAGCTACTTGAATAGCTGGCAAAAGTCTTTGGGCGCCCAATGCAAGTGCACCTAAAACAGGCAAAGCACTTAGAATCCCAGTTTTTTGAATAGTCAATGAATATGCAAGAATTGCAATCAAAGACATACCTATAGCTTCAACAATAAATCGAGGACTTCCCCCTATAAATTCATTATCTCCCATAGCAATTCGGTGCTTATGAACAGATTTAATATATAACTCTGAGTAAAATTTCTGTGAACCACTTAAAAGTACGTCTCTTATTCCTCCAAAGCCTTCCTGGAGTGACTTAACCATAACAGTCGACTCTTTCGCTATACGTTTACTATTTACACTAAGCATTTTTCTAGAAAAAAGAATTACAAACAGATATATCAACCCAAAACCAAGCATAGCGATTGATGCAACTTTAACGCTAACTATAAAAAGAGCAAAAGAAATAGCTAAAATCAAAATGAAGGAGTTAATTAAAGTTAAGATTGGTTGAATTACTCCTGAAATTACAATGTTTGATTTTGATATAACGGCATCGATGACAGAGCTACTATTTCTTTCAATATGTTTTAAATAATCCTGATAAAGGGTTCGATTATATATATTAATACTAATATCTGCACCAGTGGCCATACTAAAACGAGTCATAAAAAACAATAGGGCTAAACGAACTATACCAGCTAGAACTACAGCTAAGACAAAAAATAGTGTCAATGGAAAAATTAGCTGACTTGACTCTGATATACCTAAAAATTGAATCACGTTAATCATTAAATAGTGATCAAAGAGGAGGCTAGGTGAGGTTAAGGCAGCAAGAAATGGAATTATTGCTGCAATACTAACTACTTCAAAGATAGAAGCTGCAAACATAAGCAATAAGACAATAATAGATTGTTTTTTACGCTCTAAGCTTATATGCTTCCAGAGCTTCTTAAAGTTATACATTCTATTTTATTAGTTACTTTAAATATAATAAAATATTTGAAGTAAGCACCTTTTTTAAAGAAGATAATATGATACTGTTATTTAATGTTTAATGTTTGAGTTAATTATGATTATCATATATATCTTAATACTTTCATTTAGAATTGACAATGGCTTTTAATATTGACTTAAATTATAAAACAATCTTAATTACAGGAGGCGCTGGTTTTATTGGTAGCAATATTGCTTTTCATATTCAAGACAATTTTCCTAATGCACATTTAATCATCTTTGATTGCTTTAGAAATAACTCAACACTGACTAATGAAGGTCTTCAAAGTTTTGGTCATTATAATAATTTGATTGGCTTTAAGGGAAATATTATTTGTGGTAATATTAATTATAAACAGGATTTAGAGCTACTTAACATGTATAAATTTGACTATATTTTTCATCAGGCTGCAATTTCAGATACTCGGGCCCTAAATCAAGAACTAGTTTTTCAAACCAATGTTAACTCATTTTATAGCTTGCTCGCTATTGCAAAAAAAGATGGTGCTGCAATGGTATATGCCAGCTCTGCTGCAACCTATGGGAGCCTAAAATCCCCTCAGGTTGTAGGGAAAGAATCTCCTGAAAACGCATATGCTTACAGTAAGTATGCAATGGATCAAATTGCTTATCGATTAATACAAACAGAAACAGATATTTCTATTGTTGGGCTGAGATATTTTAATGTTTACGGTATAAGAGAATTTCATAAAGAAAAGACCTCTTCGATGGTTACTCAACTTGGCCTTCAGATTCTAAGCAATAAACCACCTAGATTATTTGATAATTCTAATCATATTTTTAGAGATTTTATTAATATTGAAGATGTAGTTCAAGCAAATATCAAAGCCTGTAAGCCTAAAAAAAATGGTGTTTACAATATTGGAACTGGGCAGCCAAGAAGCTTTCAAAATATTGCAGATATTTTGCAACAAGAATTAGGCACTAATTTAGAAACTGAATACTTTCCAAATCCCTATAAAGACTATCAAATGAATACCCAAGCAGAAATAACATCCTCTAAAGAATATTTAGGATTTCAACCAAAAATTAGTCTTGAGGTAGGTATTAAAAAATATATTTCTGAAATTAAAAGGCTACATTTAGAGTTTTTTTGACTAGCGAGTTGACAAATTTTTAAAAAAATTAATTTAACCATTAGGCTCTAAAAATTATAAAGTTACAATTCACTTGATAGATTAGTTTCATATGACATAATTGTAATGAAATTTCACTTTAATTGAACAACTAAAATAAAAGATAAACATGAAAAAACTATTAGAAAAATCACCAAAAATACTAGTGATTGGTGATCTAATGATTGACCGCTACTTATGGGGATCTTCGAATCGAATTTCACCTGAAGCACCAATTCCTATAATAAACATAAATAAAAATAATACGGTTCTTGGTGGTGCTGGAAACGTTATTAATAACCTTATAAGCTTTGGAGCAAAAGTCGATATTATTAGTGTTATTGGAGACTGTGATAATTCCAATAAGCTAAGATCTATGCTTTTAGATTCTAATATAGATACTCAATATTTAATTACTGAAAATGGAAGGGTAAGCCCTCAAAAAACTCGAATTATTGCAGCAAATCAACAGGTAATGCGCTTTGATCAAGAGAGTACTCAAAATATAAGCAAATCATCGCAAGATTTATTGCTTTCAATTTTTGAAAAAATAGTTTCTTCATTTGATTGCATCCTTCTTTCGGATTACGCCAAAGGTCTTTTAACTGATGAATTAACTACCAATCTTATTAACATTGCTAAAAAAAAATCTATAAAGGTTCTTGTTGATCCAAAAGGTCTAAATTATGAAAAATATAGGGGTGCATATCTTTTAACTCCAAACAAAAAGGAGGCAAGTGAGGCATCGAACATTCAAATTGAAAATAAATCAACTCTGCGCCAAGCTATATCTAAAATAAAATCACAATTTGAACTTGATATATCTTTAATTACCCTTAGTGAAGATGGTGTGGCAATTTATGATAATGAATTTCGCACGTACCCAACTCAAGCTCAAGAGGTATTTGACGTTACTGGTGCAGGAGACACTATTCTTGCTGCACTTGGTTTTTCATTGTCTTGTGGATTAAATATTGATGAAGCGGTAAAATTTGCAAACCTTGCTGCCGGAATTGTAGTTGGGAAAATAGGCAGTTCTTCAGCAACTCTTGAGGAAATTATTGATTTTGAATCTAGCTTATATAAACCCGCAAGTGATAAATATATTAAAACATTAAAAGATATAACTAAATTAACAACTGAGTTAAAAGCAAGTGGTAAAAAAATTGTTTTCACAAATGGTTGTTTTGATTTGCTTCATAGTGGCCATGTCAAATATCTTGAGTCTGCCAAAAGTTTTGGAGATATCTTAATTCTTGGACTTAACTCAGATAAATCAGTTAAAGCTTTAAAGGGTGATAGCCGTCCGATTAATGGCCAGTCTGACAGAGCTCAAATTCTTGCAGCACTTAAGGTTGTTGATTATGTTGTTATTTTTGACGAAGAAACCCCTTACAATTTAATTAAAGCAATTCAACCCGATACTTTAGTTAAAGGAGGGGATTATCAAGGAAAAGAGGTTGTAGGCCAAGAAATTAGTAAAGAACTAAAATTAGTTAAATTTATAAATAATTCAAGCACATCAAATATTATTAAAAAAATTAAAAATGAAATCGAACATAAAAAATGAATTGGAAGAGCATATAAAAACTGCTCAAGCTACTTTAAATTTTGGATCTATTATTGACTCAATAGAAATAGCTTCAAAAATTTGTATTGACAGCCTAAAAAATAATAAGAAAATATTACTTATTGGAAATGGAGGGAGCGCTGCTGATGCTCAACATATTGCAGCTGAACTTGTTGGAAGATATAAAAATGAAAGGAAAGGCTTAGCAGCTTTAGCCTTAACTACTGATACATCTGCAATAACTGCAGTTGGAAATGACTATGGATACTCACGAGTTTTTAGTCGGCAAATTGAAGCCCTGGCAAATGAAGGCGATACTTTAATTGGAATCAGCACTAGTGGCACTAGCTCAAATATTTTGAGTGCCATTCAAACTGCAAAACAGTTAAATTGCAAAACAATTGGCTTTAGTGGAAGATCAGGAGGAAAAATGAATGAACTGTGCGATGTTAACCTTGTAATTCCAGCTAAAGATACCGCTCGTATTCAAGAAATGCATATTGTACTAGGGCATATAATTTGTAACTTAATTGATCAAGAATTTAGCTAACAAGATTACTACTAATAACATCAATTACGTCCGATGACTTAATAAGTTTCATGCAGTTATGATGTTTAAGAGGACAAATACGCTTCATGCAAGGCTGACAATCTAAATTTTTTTTAAGAATAACTCCATCTGCATTCATCCATTGCGATGTTTCTTCATCTTTAGTAGGTCCAAAAATTGTTACAGTAGGGATTTGGAATGCAGCTGCCAAATGAATTGGGCCACTATCCCCTGAGATAAGCCAATCTAATTTTGAGACCTCATCCATTAACTCTGGAATATTAGTTTTTCCAGTAAGATTTTGAAAATTGGTTACACCCTTCTTAATTAAGAAATTTTCAATATCAAGAGAAATTTTTTTTTCTTTTTCACTACCAAAAATAACAATATCATAGTCAACTGAAAACTTTATGGCAACTTTAGCAAACTCTTCAGGATACCAACACTTAGCATTTCCATAAGTTGCACCAGGATTAATGCCTAATAGTCTATTTTTTTTAACTATATGATTATGAATATCTTTACTTTCAATATGCAATGCTAATTTACCTGCAATACTATCTATATTTAAACTGTCATTAAGGAAATTATTATATTTTTCTACTTGATGCCCAATTAAGTATCTATTTTTGTCGAATTGATACTTTTTATTAGCAGTAATAAAAAATTTCATAATTTTGGATCGAATTGAACCTCTAAAAGAAAAAAAGAAATCAAACTCACCAAGAGCTTTCCCATTTTTATACAAATTACTATACTTCCTATCTAACACCATTGTTTTGATAACTTTAGGATGACTTTTCAAAGCCTCAACTGCAACATTTGAGCCAATCAATGTTAATTGTGAGTCATTAAAAAAATTTGCTAAATTTTCAATAGCAGGTGTCGCCATTACCGTATCGCCAAGCCATGTAGGAAGTTCAATCAATATTTTCATCAAACAAGTTTGTAGTGCTTTTTACTTAACTCTAAACCTAATAAAAATTCAAGCTTAATAATCGCTTGATGTTTTTTTTGCTTAAAGGTGGGTTTGTAGCATGGATCTGTTTTATATAACCCATTTTCTTTTGGGAGCCAATCTTTAATAATTTCTGGATGTGTCCCTGTAAATCTTTGAATGATTGATTGATCCATTCGTGAATAGTCAATTATTACCGGCTCTCCACCCCAGTACTTTTGAACTTTACTACTCTTAAGATTCATCTGATCTTCACTTCGCACCCATCCATAATGATAGCAAGTAACTCCAGTTTTTTTTGCTCTTGGATATCTGCCCCTTTTATTTGAGTCTAATACAAGCCAAAAAAGACCGTCTGGAGCATAAGATCTAATTGAGTTTTTTATAATTCTAGCTTCTGAACGATACCAACCAGGTGAATTAAGTAAGCTATTAGCATTTCCATAAAAATGATGAAAATCAAAAACAAGCGCCTCAACATTAGGATCATTTAAATACATCTCCATGGTTTTTGTTATTTGTTCGAGATCACTTTCATGATAAATTTCATCTCCTTCAATATAGAAAGCCCAGTCTCCCGTACAATTAAATTGGGCAACCATTTTCTGCTGACCATAAACATAGCCACGATCTCGCATT
>Ga0075444_10001807_pt1 | contig 13098 bp, 9 predicted proteins | sample CoawatmetaG01DNA_FD_76836 | JGI IMG/M metagenome (GOLD analysis project Ga0075444, IMG submission 76836) | Marine microbial communities from the West Antarctic Peninsula - Coastal water metaG017-DNA | ecosystem: Environmental > Aquatic > Marine > Coastal | place: Atlantic Ocean: West Antarctic... | reverse complement strand
GCTACATATGGATTCCATAGAGATGATATTACAGATGTTTTTTTAACTCACTTACATTTTGATCATTGTGGAGGGTCCATTCAGTGGAACAAAGATAAAACAAGCTATGAACCTGCCTTTAAAAATGCAAATTTCTGGAGTAATCAAGAACATTGGAATTGGGCAGTGTCCCCAAACCCGAGAGAAAAAGCCTCTTTTTTAAAAGAGAATATTTTGCCAATTCAAGAAAGTGGTCAGTTAAATTTTATTACAGAAAACTCACTTCAACAAGTAGGATTTGATGTTTTAAAAATGGATGGTCATACAGAAAAACAAATGTTGCCCATAATTTCTTATCAGGGAAAAACAATTGTTTTTGTGGCAGATTTATTACCAACAATAGGTCATATTCCTGTACCCTATGTAATGGGCTATGATACTAGGCCACTGCTAACAATTAAAGAAAAAGAGGCCTTTTTAACCGAAGCTGCAGATAACCAATACTTTTTATTTTTAGAGCATGATGCCTATTCCGAAATTTGTACCGTACAACATACAAGCAAAGGAGTTAGATTAAAAGAAACACATAAATTTAAAGATATATTTAATTAAATTAACAAACCATGAAATTTTTAAACCCCATCATTTTTATTACAGCTTCTGCTTTTTTATTTGGAAGCTGCAAATCTATTCCAACTATTCCAACTATTCCAGTACCAAAACCATCTACATATGTGCTAACAGCCACTGCTAAAAAGGCACCTTTAACTGAGGAGGAAAGTAAGTTCTGGGGGCATAGTGATTTAGCCACAGATTCAATCCCAGGAATGAGCTTGGACAAAGCCTATGTTTTTTTACAAGGTAAAAAAGGAGTTGAAGTGGTTGTAGGTGTTGTAGATTCTGGAACAGATTTATTACATGAAGATTTAAAAGATGTAGCCTGGGTAAATACCAAAGAAATACCATCAAATGGTATAGATGATGACAATAATGGATATATAGATGATATTAATGGATGGAATTTTTTAGGAACTATTTATAAAGAACATTTAGAGTACCAACGTATTGTTAAAGATCCGTCTATTGCAAATGAAGAAACATTAAAAGAAGCCACTGCATTTTACGATGAAAAAGTTGCAGCAGCAAAGGCAAATGAAAAACGATATGGGCAAATGCTAAAAATGGTTACCAATGCAGATGATGCCCTTTCTAAACACTTTAATAAAACAGATTATTCTAAAGACGAGGTTATAAAAACACTTACTGAAGATAAGGCTTTAAAAGAAAGTGTAGAAGTTGCCAAACAAATGTATGGCTTTGGCTTAAGTTCTTTAGAACAAGCAAAACAAGAGCTTTCAAAATTAGTTGAAAATGCTACTGCAATGCTAAGCGGAGAAGCTTTAAAAAAAGAATATAGAAGTGTTTTAGGAGACAATCCAAATACAATGGATAAGAAATCTTATGGCAATGCAGCCTCAGGGCATTCTATAAAAGATGAAGCTCATGGGACTCATGTTTCTGGAATTATAGGTGCATCAAGAAATAATAATATAGGGATGAATGGTGTAGCTACTAACGTTAAGATTATGGCCGTAAGAGCTGTTCCAGACGGAGATGAATACGACAAAGATGTGGCTTTAGGGTTGCGTTATGCAGTAGATAACGGAGCAAAAGTAATTAACACTAGTTTTGGGAAAGGATTTTCTCCAAAGAAAGAATGGGTGTATGAAGCTATTTTATATGCTGCTTCTAAGGATGTTTTGATTGTAAATGCCGCTGGGAATGATGGAAAAAACATGGATGTTGAAAAAACATTTCCAAACGATTCTAGAGATTTAATAACAGAAATTTCTGACAATGTACTAACAGTAGGTGCTATGAGTGCTAACTACAATGAAAATCTACCGGCATCTTTTTCTAACTATGGTAAGATTAATGTAGATGTTTTTGCACCTGGTGTGCAAATTTATTCAACAACACCAGAAGGAGGATATGCTAAATTTAGTGGAACGTCTATGGCAGCTCCTTCAACTGCAGGAGTTGCAGCATTAATTCGCTCTTATTATCCAAAATTATCTGCCAGTCAAGTAAAACATATTTTAATGAATTCTGGAACAATGATTAATTTTGATGTAATTAAGCCAGGTTCTAGATCTAGAGAAAAACCAACAGGAGAAAAAGTTTCGTTTTCAGAGTTGTCAGTCTCAGGACGAGTTGTAAATGCTTACAATGCCCTTAAGATGGCAGATTATATGGTAAGCGGTAAGTAAATTAATAAACGAATTATTCATGAAAAAAATCATTTTATTTTTAGCGATCTCATCATATCTAAGTTCTTTTGGGCAGCAGAATTCTAACTCAAATTATTGGCAACAACATGTTGACTATACTATGGATATTGATGTAGATTTTGCTAAATTTCAATACAAGGGAGCTCAGAAATTAGTGTACACAAATAATTCACCAGATGAGTTATTGCATGTGTATTACCATCTCTATTTTAATGCTTTTCAACCCAATTCTCAAATGGATGTTCGTTCTAGAAATATTCAAGACCCAGACAGGAGAGTTACCAATAGAATTAGTAAACTTAAACCAGAAGAGATTGGTTATATTAAGGTAGGTTCTTTAAAACAAGATGGTAAAAATGTTGCATATGAAGTTGTTGGAACTATCTTAGAAGTAACTCTTAATTCACCTATTAAACCAGGAAATAGCGCCACTTTTGAAATGTTATATGATGCGCAAGTTCCAAAACAAATTAGACGTTCTGGGCAAACAAACAAAGAAGGAGTAGCCCTTTCTATGGCGCAATGGTACCCGAAAATGGCAGAATATGATTTTGAAGGATGGCATACACCACCCTACATAGCAAGAGAGTTTCATGGTGTTTGGGGAGATTTTGATGTTACAATTCATATCGATAAGAACTATACCATTGGTGGAACGGGGTATTTACAAAACCCTCAAGAAATTGGTCATGGATATGAAGATAAATCTAAAAAATTAAAAAAATCAAAAGATGAGAAATTAAGCTGGCATTTTAAAGCACCAAATGTTCATGATTTTATGTGGGCAGCAGATCCAGATTATACTCATGACATTTTAAAAACAGACACTGGAATAGATTTACATTTCTTCTACAAAAAGACCTTAGAAGAGAAGTATTTAAAAAACTGGAAAGACCTTCAGCCCAAAACAGCTCAATTAATGAGTTTTTTTAGCGAAAACATTGGCAAGTACCCCTACAAACAATATTCTGTAATACAAGGGGGAGATGGTGGCATGGAATACGCAATGTCAACGTTAATTACTGGTAAAAGAAGTTTCAATAGCTTGTTTGGAGTTACATCCCACGAAATGGCTCATACTTGGTTTCAGTTTTTGTTAGCCAGTAATGAAAGCAAGCACCCATGGATGGATGAAGGGTTTACCTCCTATATTTCTAATATTGCTAGTAATAAAATTTTAGATAAGAAATTAGAAAACCCTCATACTGGATCTTATAACAGATATTTTAAAATGATCTCTTATAGAACAGAAGAATCTTTAGCAACTCATGCAGATAGATTTCATTTAAATTCATCTTACAGTACAGCAAGTTATAGTATGGGGAATATATTCTTATCTCAATTAGAATATATTATTGGAAAAGAGAATGTACAGAAAGGGCTTAAAAAATATTTTGCTGATTTTAGCTTTAAGCACCCTACACCAAATGATGTAAAAAGATCTATGGAAAAAGTTTCTGGAATTCACTTAGATTGGTATTTAAACGAATGGACACAAACAACACATACAATAGATTATAGCGTACGAAGTATTAGTAATAAACAAATAATATTACAAAGACATGGTAAAATGCCAATGCCTATAGATGTTAGAGTTACCTATAAAGATGGCACATTAGAAGATTTCACGATTCCTTTACAAATGATGAGAGGCAATAAGCCAACAACTGCAACAGTTTTAAAGGATTGGTCTTGGTCTCACCCTGTCTATAGATTTAAGGTTTCAAAAGAAATTAGTTCTGTAGAAATAGATCCGTCTAAATTGATGGCAGATATTTACCCAGCCGATAACAAGAAGTAGGTAAAAGAATACAAGTATCTTTAAAAAATAAAAGCGACGTTTTACGTCGCTTTTATTTTTTATCTACCTGTTCTAGTAGTATATTAATCTTGTTGTCTTTTGGAAGAAATCCTTTTAGCATTAAACCCACACCAAAAACAATTAATAAAACACCCATAATTCGTTTTATTCTGTAAACAACAAGAGAGGTCATTTTATTTTTTAATTGTTTTGCTAAGACAATTTTTCCTAGATCAGTTATAAAATAACTAGCAATAATAATGCTAAAATAATAAAAAATATGGGTAGGATTCATGTCTAGAGTTGGCCCAATTACTACAATTAAACCTAGCCAAAAAGCAAGTACACCAATATTAATAAAATTTAAAAAGAATCCTTTTAAAATTAATTTAAAATAATTATTGTTGGTAGGTAACTTTAGAGACTCTTCAATTTCTTTTTTTCCAGCTTTATCTAAATAAGTAATAGCACCGTAAACAATTAATATAAGGCCACCTATAAAAAACAAACGCGGATCATCTTTTATTCTTTCTAGTAAATGTCTGCTTCCAAAGTAGGCAATCACAATAAAAGCCACATCTCCTAGAATAACCCCTAGATTAAAAGCAATAGCAGCTCTTGCACCTTTTACGATGCTAGTTTGAATTAACATAAAAAAAACAGGGCCAATCATGAAAGAAAGAAAGAACCCGAAAAAGATTGCATTTTTTATGTCGTAAATATCCATGTGTTAAAGATACTTTTTTTTAGACATCATCATAATCAATTGAAATTTTTGATGAAGTAGGATGTGCTTGGCAGGTTAAAATAAATCCGTCATTTACCTCTTCGTCTGTAAGAATATTATTTTTGACCATTACAGCACTTCCTTGGGTTACCTTTCCTAAACAACTAGAGCAGACACCTCCCTGACAAGAATAGGGAGCATCAACATCATTTCTTAACGCTGCTGCTAAAATATCGTCTGTTTGCTTCATGGTAAAAACAATCTCTTCATCATCTAATAAAACAGTAACTTCTGTTAGACCTTCTTTAATTTGAGAGCTATTTTCTTCATTAACTGAAGCAGTAAATAATTCAAATAAAATTTGGGATTCTTTATAACGATTCTCTTTTAATGTAGTTGAAACAGTTTTAATCATTTCTTCTGGACCGCATAAAAAAGCTGTTTTAAAAGACCAATTTTTGTAAATATTTTTAATAAAATAATTTGTATGACCCTTGTCAATTCTTCCAAATAATGACCCTTCTTCATTTTGTCTGCTAAAGACATAGTGCAAATTAAATCTGGTATCATAGCTTACAGAAAGAGCATCTAATTCTGCTTTAAACATGGTTTCATCTGAAGATTTATTACCATAGATTAAGGTAAACGAAGAAGAGGGCTCTTGTTGCAAGACCGCTTTAATCATTGATAATACAGGGGTAATGCCACTACCAGCTGCAATGCCTAGGTAATTATTGCTTTTAGTAGGTTCTAGCATAAACTTCCCTTCAGGCTCATGTACCTCTATTAGGTCATCTACTTTTAGTTGAGAAGTTGCATAGGTAGAAAAAACACCATTCTCAACTGCTTTAATGGCTACTTTTAATTCACCACTTTCAGGAGCAGAACAAATAGAGTAGGCTCTACGTATTTCATTGCCGTTAACAGTTGCTTTTAGTGTAATATATTGTCCTGCTTTATAGGAGAAATTAGTTTTTAAATTTTCAGGAACATCAAAAACAATAGAAACCGCATTTGCGGTTTCTTGTATGTAGTTTTTAATAGATAATTTATGAAATGCACTCATGTATTTATACGATTTTATTTTCTACTAAATATTCTGCTATTTGTACAGCATTTGTTGCTGCACCTTTTCTTAAGTTGTCAGAAACGATCCACAAATTTAAGGAGTTTTCTTGAGATTCATCTCGTCTAATTCTACCAACAAAAACTTCGTCTTTTTGATGCGCAGTAATTGGCATAGGATATAGGTTGTTTTTTACATCATCTTGCACAACAACTCCAGGTGTTTCACTTAATAATTTACGCACGTCATTTATCTCAAAATCATCCATAAACTGTACGTTTACAGCTTCTGAATGCCCTCCTGCTGTTGGAATTCTCACCGCTGTTGCAGTTACAGAAAAAGTATTGTCCCGTAAAATTTTCTTGGGCTCTTTTACCAATTTCATTTCTTCTTTGGTGTATCCGTTTTCTAAAAAAACATCGCAATGAGGTAGTGCATTTCTTCCAATAGGATGAGGATACACCATTTCCCCTTTAATACCTGCTTCCTCATTTTCTAATTGTTGAACTGCTTTTACACCGGTTCCAGAAACAGATTGATAGGTAGAAATAACTACGCGCTTCATCTTATATTTTAAATGAAGTGGAGAGAGCGCCATTACCAATTGAATAGTAGAGCAATTAGGATTGGCAATAATTTTATCAGTAGCAGTGAGCACATCTCCATTAATTTCTGGCACAACTAATTTCTTTTCAGGATCCATTCTCCAAGCAGAAGAATTGTCTATTACCGTAGTTCCAACGGCTGCAAATTTTGGAGCCCATTCCAAAGATGTATCACCTCCAGCAGAAAACAAGGCCATGTCTGGTCTTGCATTTACAGCATCTTGTAAACTTACAATGGTGTATTTTTTGTTTTGATAAGAAATTTCTTTTCCCACAGATCTTTCAGATGCTACAGGAATTAATTCAGTGATGTTAAAATTTCGTTCTGCTAATACTTGAAGTATTACATTTCCTACCATTCCGGTAGCACCAACCAAAGCAATTTTCATAATATATTATTTTAATATTTCCTTAATAATTTGCTCACAAAACAGTATTCAAGTTACTGATTTTTAGGCATTAATTAATAAGTCACAAAGATGCTAAAAAATGTAAAAAAACGTCTATCAATTGCCCTAAGAAATTGCTAAAAGTTAAAAATTTATCGAATACAAAGGAAATGTTGAAAATTTAACTAGGCTCAAAAAATAATAGTAATTTTGTTGATAAGTGTCTGTAGAAGATAAAAATAGATTGTTTAACGAATTTAGTATAGCATGCAACTGTACAATAAGTTAAGCGCTAAAGAACGCGCTGCATTAATAGATGAGGCTGGTAAAGACCGCATCACCATTTCATTCTATCAATATTACAAGATAGAAAATCCAGAATTGTTTAGAGATACCTTATTCCTAGAATGGAATTTATTAGATGTTTTAGGAAGAACCTATGTTTCTTATGAAGGTATTAATGCCCAATTATCTGTTCCTTCAGAAAATTTTTTAGCATTAAAAGGTCAATTAGATGCAATTTCCTTTTTAAAAGGAATTAGACTGAATGTAGCTATTGAGCATCATAACAAATCATTTCTAAAATTAAAAGTAAAAGTCAGAGACAAAATAGTTGCTGATGGCTTAGATGATAAAACGTTTGATGTAACAGCCAAAGGAGTGCATGTAAATGCCAAAGAATTTAATGATATGTTGGCAGATCCTAACACCATTTGTGTAGATATGCGAAATCATTACGAAAGTGAAATTGGTCACTTTGATGGAGCTATTACACCAGATGTAGATACGTTTCGTGATTCTTTAGAAGTTATTGAAGAATCGTTAAAGGACACCAAAGAAGACAAAAATTTATTAATGTACTGTACTGGAGGAATTCGATGTGAAAAGGCTTCGGCCTATTATAAACACAAAGGGTTTCAACATGTTTTTCAATTAGAAGGCGGAATTATAGAATACACAAGACAGGTCACATCTGAAGGATTAGAAAACAAGTTTATTGGAAAAAATTTCGTGTTTGATCATCGAAGAGCAGAAAAAATTTCAGAAGATGTGATTGCCAATTGTCATCAATGTGGCAACCCGTGTGACAACCACGTAAACTGTGCAAATGAAGCTTGTCATTTATTGTTTATTCAGTGTAATGACTGCTCAGAAAAGATGGAGACTACTTGCTCTACAGAATGTAAAGAGGTCATTCAATTGTCATATAAGGAGCAGAAAGAACTCAGAAAAGGAACTCATGCTAGCAATAAAATTTTTAAAAAAGGGAGGTCAGAAAAACTGAAGTTTAAGAAGTAAAGAAGAACAAATAGCTCGTATAAATTCAGTTCAATTTTTTTATGCTTTTTACAATTTAATCATTGTGTAAGATTCCGTATATTTACTCGTTATATAATACTGCTAAAATTTTACACCAAGACAATTTGTGAAGTATGTTAAGGTATGTTTTAGCAAGCTAATAGATCACTGTTTAGCTAAAAATTAATAAGAACTCTAAGAAGCCTAGGCTTCTCAAAATATATTACTTTATGGCATGTGGAAGTTGTGGTACTGGAGAAGACGGTAAACCAAAAGGGTGTAAGAGCAATGGAAGTTGCACAACAGGAGGTTGTGAAAAATTATCGGTATTTGATTGGTTGTCTAACATGATATTACCAAGTAATGAAACTCCTTTCAATATTTATGAAGTTCGTTTTAAAAACGGACGAAAGCACTTTTTTAAAAACACAGAAAAATTAACCATCTCAATGGGAGACGTAGTTGCAGTTGAAGGATCTCCAGGGCACGATATTGGTATTGTTTCTTTAGGCGGAGAATTGGTGAAAGTACAAATGAAAAAAAGGAAAGTATCTTTTGACAGCGAAGAGGTAAAGAAAATTTATCGAAAAGCTTCTCAAAGAGATATTGAAGTTTGGGAAAAAGCTCGAAATCGAGAATTAGAAACTCAAAAAAGAGGCAGAGAAATTTTAGGAAGATTAGGTTTAAAAATGAAGCTTTCTGATGTAGAATATCAAGGAGATGGAAACAAAGCAACGTTTTATTACACAGCAGATACTCGAGTAGATTTTAGACAACTAATTAAAGATTTAGCAGGTGCTTTTTCAATTAGAGTAGAAATGAAACAGGTTGGCGCAAGACAAGAAGCCGCTCGTTTAGGAGGCATTGGCTCGTGTGGTAGAGAGCTATGCTGTTCTACGTGGCTTACAGATTTTAGAAAAGTAACAACAACCGCGGCTCGTTATCAGCAATTATCTTTAAATCCTTTAAAACTAGCGGGTCAATGTGGGAAATTAAAATGTTGTTTAAATTTTGAATTAGATACTTACTTAGATGCTTTAAATGATTTTCCAAAACAAGAAAAGATTTTAAAAACAGAAAAAGGAGATGCAGAGTTTGTAAAAATGGACATCTTTAAAAAAACACTTTGGTATACCTACAAAGAAAATAGATCTAAATGGTTTAAATTAAACCTAGAACAAGTACTTGAAATAATAGAATTAAATAAAAATAATGAAGTTTCAATTCCATTAGAAGAATATGAATCTGAAATAGAAGAGGTTGTAACAGTTGATTTTGAGAATGTTGTAGGCCAAGATAGCCTAACACGTTTTGATGTTCCTAAAAAGAGTAGAAGAAGAAATAGGAATAATAATAGGAAAAAAGTAGCTACAGGTGCTAAACCGGCCCATGCAAAGAGTCAACAAAAATCGAATAATCTCGGCCAGTCAAGTAGCAATAGTAGTTCTGGCGATCAGAAAAGGAATAGTAGTCAGAATAAGCCACAAAACAAGAGAAGAAGAAAACCCAAGCCAAATGGTAATAGTAACCAACAACAGTAAGAGATTAATTCTTATTTTAGGGGTGTTTCTTGTGTTTGTCTCTTGCGATTCTAATAGAATTTTTGATGAATATAAATCACTTGAAAACAATAGTTGGCCCCAAGCTGAGCCAATAAACTTTCAGGCTGAAATTACAGATACAATCTCTAGAAATAACCTGTATGTTACTGTTAGAAATAATAAATTGTACCCATACAGTAATTTATTCTTAATTACCAACGTTATTTTTCCGAATGGCAAGAAAATTGTAGATACTCTTCAATATGAAATGGCTGATAAAAATGGAAAATTTTTAGGAAATGGAATTTCAGAAATAAAGCACAGTAAGCTTATTTTAAAAGAAAATATTATTTTCCCAATCTCAGGAACATACACTGTCTCAATTTGGCAAGCTATGAGAAATAATGGAAGTATTAATGGAATTAACCAATTACAAGGAATTACAGATGTTGGTCTTAGGATTGAAAAAGTAAATTAGAATGGCAAAAAAGAAACAAACAAATTTCAAAAAATATATCATCCGATTTTGGATGGTCTTTTTAGGAGGTTTTACAGCTTTTTTACTGGTGTTTCTATTAGCATCTTGGGGTGTTTTTGGTGAGCTACCCACATTTGAAGAATTAGAAAACCCAGAAAAAAATTTAGCAACTGAAGTTATCTCTTCAGATGGAGTAACCTTAGGGAAATATGCATTTAAAAACAGAACTCCTGTTGGGTTTAAAGATCTTCCAGACAACCTTGTAAACGCATTAATTGCCACTGAAGACGAACGTTTCTATGAACATTCTGGAATAGATTTTAGAGGATTGGCAAGAGCAGTTGTAAAACTAGGAAAAGGTGGAGGAGCTAGTACAATTACCCAGCAATTAGCTAAAAACTTATTTAATAAAGGAGGATCTAGCAGTACAGTAAAAAGATTAACGCAAAAAGTAAAAGAGTGGATAGTAGCTACTAAGTTAGAACGGCAGTATACTAAAAATGAGATTGTAGCCATGTATTTAAATACGCAAGGCTTCCTCTTTAATGCTATTGGAATTCGGTCTGCTTCAAGAATATATTTTGGCAAAGAGCCTAAAGATTTAGATATTCAAGAATCTGCTATTTTAGTTGCCATGTTAAAAAATCCACGGCAGTTTAACCCTAACAGAGAAATTTCAAAAGGGAAATCACTTATTAGAAGAAATGTAGTTTTTGCTCAAATGGCTAAAAATGAATTCATCACTCAACAAGAAAAAGATTCATTACAACAGTTACCATTAAAAATAAACTTCACTCCAGAAAGTCATAATGATGGATTGGCTACCTACTTTAGAGAATACTTAAGAGACTATCTTAAGAAATGGACTAAAAACAATCCAAAACCCAATGGCGAATTATACAATATTAATAGAGATGGGTTAAAAATCTTCGTAACGTTAGATTCTAGAATGCAGCAATATGCTCAGGAAGCAGTGCAAGAACATATGTCTAATCTTCAGAGCTACTTTTTTAAAGAACAAAAAAATAATGAGTCAGCACCTTTTTATGATTTAGAAGAAGAACAAGTTGCTTCTATTTACACAAGAGCAAGAAAAAGATCTGAACGTTATAGAAAAATGAAAAAGAATGGCTATTCTGAAAAACAAATAGATTCTGCCTTTGATGCAAAAACAGACATGCGAGTTTTCTCATGGAATGCTCAAAGAGAAGTAGATACCATTTTGTCACCAAATGATTCTATTCAGTATTATAAGACCATTTTAAGATCTGGTTTATTGTCTATAGAACCACAAACAGGTCATATTAAAGCCTGGGTTGGCGGTATTAATCATAAATATTTTAAATACGATCACGTAGAACAAGGAAAAAGACAAGTAGGCTCTACATTTAAACCATTTGTATATGCAACGGCCATTAATCAGTTGCGTTTGTCTCCATGTGAAAAATTTTCCAATACTCCTTACACTATTCCTAAAGGAAGATTTGGCATTCCTAAGGCTTGGACTCCCAAAAATTCTGGCGAAAAATACGGAGGTGAAATTTCTTTAAAAGAAGCTTTAGCAAAATCTGTAAACGTTATATCAGCAAGATTAATAGATATGGTTACACCAGCAAATGTGGCTCGTTTGGCAAAATCTGCAGGGATAGAAAGTAGGATTCCGAAATCACCATCAATAGCTCTTGGTTCTGTAGAATTGTCTCTAATGGAAATGACAGGTGCATATGCAACTTTTGCAAACAAAGGAATGCGAGTAGAACCAAATATGTTATTACGTATTGAAGATAAAAATGGAACTGTTTTAGCAGATTTTACGCCAAAAACTAATGAGGTGCTGAGTGAAGAATCTGCCTATGTGGTATTAGAATTATTAAAGGGTGTTACCACAGCAGGTTCTGGGGTTAGGTTAAGAACTTCAGCACATTACTACAAAGATATTATTACAGGATTTCCGTATAAATTTACAAATCCGATAGCCGGTAAAACTGGAACAACCCAAAATCAGACAGACGGATGGTTTATGGGAGTTGTGCCAAATTTAGCTACAGGCGTTTGGACTGGTGGTGAAGACAGGGCTGTTCATTTTGAAAAAATAGCCGAAGGTCAAGGAGCAACCATGTCTCTTCCAACTTGGGCATTGTTTATGAAGAAAGTGTATGCAGATACAACGTTAAATATAAGTCAAGAAGATTTTGAAAAACCGAAATATGTTGGTATAGATACCAATTGTGGGAAAGAACCTGTAGATAAAGAAAATAAAATTAAAAAAAGACCACCAGTAGATGACGATACAGATTTTTAACATCGTTAATGTGGAGCTTAACTGGTTTTAGTATCTCATAAAAAAGATAAAATGATCAATAAAAAAGTAAACAATGTTGAAGAGGCGTTAATAGGTGTTTCAAATAACATGACATTTATGTTAGGAGGTTTTGGCTTGTGTGGAATTCCAGAAAATGCTATAGCAGAATTAGTTAGAAGAGGTGTTAAAAATGTTACCTGTATTTCTAATAATGCAGGGATTGATGATTTTGGATTAGGACTCTTATTACAAAACAAGCAAATTAAAAAAATGATTTCTTCTTATGTAGGAGAAAATGACGAATTTGAACGTCAAATGTTGTCTGGAGAATTAGAAGTTGAGTTAACTCCGCAAGGAACTTTAGCAGAAAAATGCAGAGCTGCTCAGGCAGGGTTTCCCGCATTTTATACCCCTGCAGGCTATGGGACCGAAGTAGCGGAAGGAAAAGAAACAAGAAATTTTGATGGAAAAATGCATGTTTTAGAGTTTGCTTACAAAGCAGATTTTGCTTTTGTAAAAGCATGGAAAGGCGATGCCGCAGGAAATTTAATTTTTAAAGGAACTGCGCGTAATTTTAATCCATTAATGTGTGGAGCAGCAACCATTACTGTTGCAGAGGT
>Ga0075444_10001795_pt1 | contig 13149 bp, 11 predicted proteins | sample CoawatmetaG01DNA_FD_76836 | JGI IMG/M metagenome (GOLD analysis project Ga0075444, IMG submission 76836) | Marine microbial communities from the West Antarctic Peninsula - Coastal water metaG017-DNA | ecosystem: Environmental > Aquatic > Marine > Coastal | place: Atlantic Ocean: West Antarctic... | reverse complement strand
CATTGCCCAGATTAATTGTACAGTAGGCGACCTTACTGGTAATGCTAAGAAGATTTTAGACTACACCAATGAGGCCAAAGATAAGGGTTCGTCATTGGTGGTCACACCTGAATTAGCTTTATCAGGTTGCCCTCCTGAAGATATATTGTTGCGAGATGGGTTCCGTCAGGCCTCCATAAAGACACTTGATAATCTAGTAAAAAAAATAAATGGGATCTCCCTATTATTGGGACATCCTTACTTTATCAATAATCATATTTATAATGCTGCTTCATTAATTTGTAATGGAAAGATTATTGCGACATATTTTAAGAACGATCTTCTAAATGATGGTTTATTTCAGGAACCTCGTTATTTTGAAGCCGGCTCAGATAGCTGTATTTTTAGTGTTGAGGGAATAAAATTTGGTGTGAATATTTCCACTGATATATGGAAAGAAACCAATGTAACTTCTGCTAAAGAGGAGGGGGCGGAAGTATTAATACTATTATGTGCCTCACCTTATCATCCTAAGAAGCAAGCCCTGTTTCATAAGCTGATATGCCAGCGCTCTCATGAAATAGGAATGGCAATCATCTGCGTAAATTTAGTAGGTGGGCAGGATGAATTAATATTCGATGGAGCTTCTTTTGTAACAAATAACAAAGGTGAGCTCACTAATCAATTTGATGAATTTACTGAAACGCTAGGATTGATTGAATTTCAAGGTGGCTCTCCTATGAAGGGAATAATTCCTAACCCAAGAACTCAAGAAGAAAGTATTTACAGAGCACTCTGCCTTGGAGTGAAAGATTATATTGATAAAAATAATTTTACTAACGTATTGCTTGGCCTATCTGGAGGAATTGATTCTTCCCTTACGCTAGCAATTGCAGTTGATGCTTTGGGCCCTGATAGAGTATGGGCAATAATGATGCCATCAGAATATACGGCACATATAAGTATGCAAGATTCACGATCTATATCTGAAACTCTTGGTGTTCGTTACAGTGAATTCCCAATCAAGCCAATGTTTGACCAATTCTCAAATTCACTTATGAACAAGTTTTGGTCACATCAAGAAAATAATGATATAGGAGTTACTGAGGAAAACTTGCAGGCACGTATTCGTGGAACCATTTTAATGGCGTTATCAAACAAATACGGTTCTATTGTACTTACAACTGGCAATAAATCTGAAATGGCAACAGGATATTGTACGCTTTATGGTGATATGGCAGGCGGGTTTGCAGTATTAAAAGATATCAGTAAGACCATGGTTTATAGGCTTAGTGAATATCGTAATAGTTTAAGTATGGTAATTCCAGAGCGTGTTATTCAGCGTGCGCCTTCTGCTGAGTTGCGTCCTGATCAGACAGATCAGGATAGTCTTCCTCCTTACGATGTTATTGATGGAATTATTGAAGAATATGTAGAGAAAGGTAAATCATCATATGAAATTATTGATATGGGCTATGCTAAAACTGATGTACAGCATATCGTAAATCTAATTTGTAAAAATGAATACAAGCGACGCCAATCTCCTATAGGGGTTTGTGTTACCAAACATAGTTTCAGTAGGGATTGGCACTATCCGATCACGTCAAAATATAAAGATGAGGTGTGATTGATTACTAAATTATTTATGGATTTAAAACAAGCTCATAAGCCTTTATGTGGCCATACTAATATACAAATTAAATTATCAACTCTGAATAATTAAATTATTAATCTAATTAAAGGAATGTAATATGAGAAAAATAGAGGCCATAATTAAGCCTTTCAAGCTTGACGAGGTTCGTGAGGCTCTTAATGAAATTGGAGTGAATGGTTTGACGATTACGGAAGTTAAAGGATTTGGCAGACAAAAAGGCCATACGGAGCTTTATCGTGGGGCTGAATATGTTGTTGATTTTTTGCCCAAGGTAAAAATAGAAACAGTAGTAGTTGAAAATCTTGTAGAGAGCACTATAGAGACCATTATAAAGGCTGCTCGTACTGGCAAGATTGGAGACGGTAAAATTTTTGTCACTCGCGTAGAACAAGTAGTAAGGGTACGTACCGGAGAATTAAATGAGGCGGCAATTTAATTTTTCTAATTTTATAGTAAAAGTATAGTGCCATGTATGTTCAATCCAAAGTTTAGACATGAATGTATTAATCGGTTCTTCTTGGAATTATTTTTTTCGTTTAAATTTCTTGTAGAAAAGATTTTGGGTTATCCGTTATTGTATTTTCAGAATTATTATCTTTAAGCTTTTCGCAGAACTGTGGGACTTAGTATGAGAAGGGACTTCAAATAAGTATGAAAATGAATTTTGTAATGACAATTCTATTATTTGTATTTGCAAAGAATATTTTTGCAAATGAATTACCTGACTTGGGTGATTCATCTCAGGCTACTATTTCTCCGTATGAAGAGAGGCAGATTGGTTTACAGATAATGTCTCAAATCCGTGCTGATAGCAGGTACCTTGATGATGCTGAAATAGCTGGTTATCTTACTAATCTGGGATATAAGCTAATTTCATCTTCAGATGAAGCTCATCCAGATCAGGCGTTCGAATTTTTTGCTATTCGAGATCCATCAATCAATGCTTTCGCTTTACCGGGGGGGTTCATGGGTTTTAACAGCGGACTTATGCTTGCATCTCAGAGTGAATCAGAATTAGCCGGAGTGATGGCACATGAAATCTCACATGTCACACAAAAACACCTTGCCCGCATGATTTCAGGGCAAAAATATACTCTACTGACTACACTTGCATCTATAGCGCTTGCGCTTCTAGCATCGCGAGCAAGTTCACAAGCAGGCACTGCAATTATGGCCACTTCTCAAGCTATTACAGCTCAGTCACAATTAAATTTTACTCGTGCAAATGAAAAAGAAGCAGATCGTATTGGCTTAGGTGTATTGGTGCAGGCCGGATTTAATCCTAGTGGCATGGCAGATTTTTTTGGACGCTTACAAAAAGCCGGTAGATTTCAAGGAAATGGTGCGCCTTCTTATCTGCGTACCCACCCACTGACTTATGAACGTATAGCTGACATGGAGAATCGAACTCAAAATTTACCTTATAAGCAGGTTCCTGACAGCATTGATTATCAATTAGTCCGTTCCAAGCTGCGGGCATCCGAGGGAAAGCCAGGAGAGGCGCTAAAGTATTTTGAATCTAACCTGAAAGCGAGGCGTTATAGTAATGAAACGGCTGAACGCTATGGGCTAATAAGTGCTTTGTTGCGGGAAGGAAATAATGTGCGGGCAAATAAGGAATTGGCACTACTTTATGAGTCTCCTCATTATGACACAATGATTAAATTACAAGAAAATCATCTTCTAGGGAATGTGATCCAGATTAAACAGAAAATATTATACTCAAGTGCAATGATTGAAACGCTTGCAGCTCGTGTCAAATTCTCTGTTGGTCTTCATTCTGAAGGCCTCCGTATTTATAAGGCAGCGTTAATAATTTATCCGCAACACCGAGCATTGATCTATGATTACGCCGCTGCTTTATTATATGACGGCTCTCAAAAAGAGGCACTTAAATTCATAAACCAGCAGCTGCGATTTACACCGAATGATATAAGCTTATACCAATTACAAGCACAAGCTTATCAAGCAGATGGGAATACGATGTTACTACATCGTGCACTAGCAGAATCTTATATTCGTCAAGGAGACCTTCCTAGAGCAATTAATCAATTAGAACTTGCATTGAGTAGTAAGGATGGAGATTTTTACGAGATATCTAGTGCAGAATCTCGTCTTAAAGAGCTTCGACGCCGGTTATCATTTTCTGAAGAATAAGTCTTAAGCTGTAGGTGCTATTGGCTGCGCTTACAGCTTAAGACTTATGATCCATCCATTGCTAACAAAGATCTCAGAAGGGATATTTCTGCTTATGGTGCCGGAGTTATAGCCCTTTAAGGTTTATCTTTATTTTTTACCAGATCAACCATAGGTATTTTATTTTTTAGTGATCTAGCCGCCAATAATTTCCCAGTTATTACTATTATAAGTACACCACAAACTGGTGAAAACCAGTGTAAAAATATTGCATTCGTACTTACCCATTCATTGATAGCCACATCGGTTATTGCCATATCACCCGCTATCCATCCAAGTAGTCCAGCACCAATGATGATAATAATTGGAAAACGATCCATTAGTCTCATTATTAGTTTACTACCCCAGACAATAATCGGCACACTTACTATTAGGCCAAAAATTACTAAACCAACGCTGTCTTTGGCTGCACCGGCGATTGCTATGACATTGTCTAAACTCATTACAGCATCAGCAATAATGATAGTTTTTATTGCCCCCGGCAATGTTGTACTAGCATCTATTTCATGTGTGCTATTTTCTGGTTCAGGCTGAAGTAGCTTGATTCCAATCCAAACTAGCAACAGGGCACCGATAATTTTTAGGAATGGAATCGCCAGTAAAGTAAGTGCAAATGAGATTAGGACTACACGCAGGGCGATAGCACCAAATACACCCCAAAAAATACCCCGGTTACGTTGATCTTTCGGTAGTCGTCGGCAGGCGAGCGCTATTACAATTGCATTATCACCACCAAGCACTATGTCAATGGCAATAATTTGTAATACTGCGACCCAGAATTCTGGGCTAACGATATCCATTCATAAGTCTCAAAAAAATTTACTTTATTTTAGTACTAATCTTATTAGTTTAAAGCCAGTTTTCTTTTACCTTGTTCAGTGCATCGCGTAAGGTTTCTTCAGAAAGGTCGTTCAGACAGTTGGATAGCATTTCAGCAGCCTCATAATTTCCTTCTGGCAATTTGCTACAGTCCAGATTAGCGATGAAAACTGCTGCTGCGCCTGTTGTTTTGAGTAAACTTTGACGTTCGTTCATAAGTATTTCAATCTCAGCTTGTAGCATGGAAGCTTCTCGTTCTTGTTTCGTATGACTCATTGTTTTTCCCCAGTGTTCTTTTGCAGTACATCAGTATATGCAATATACCAGAATCAGTGATAGATAAAGTCAATGCTAACGCTTGTTTGCTTCACAGTCTTACGTATCATTTATATTAATGTATCTATTTGCTAACGCTAGATGGTCATTAGATATGAATCCTTTATTTAGTATTTCCAGTATTAGCAGAAGATAATAGTAGCCTATTATCATGTAATTTTTCTAGGCTGAGAACTTGCGCATTCTGGAGAGAATAATGGCTTTAGGAGCAGCGAGAGATAGTTGTTGCTTTAAAATCAGATGAGGCCTTAACTTTATCCAACTTATTTCACACCATATTTTTTGGATCTACCCATGCATCAAATTGCTCTGATGTTATATAACCTGATGTAATCGCAGCCTCTCTTAAAGTCGTACCTTCAACGTATGCCTTTTTAGAAATTTCAGCTGCTTTGTCGTAACCAATATGTGGGTTAAGTGCTGTTACCAGCATCAGTGAACCATTCATTAACTTGTTAATATGTTCAACATTAGCTCTTATCCCCAGCGCACAGTTTTTGTTGAAGCTCAAAATCCCATCGGATAACAGACGGACACTTTGTAGGAAATTGTTGATTATGAGCGGCTTCATTGCATTGAGTTCAAAATTTCCCATAGCTCCACCCATATTGATGGCCACATCATTACCCATAACTTGGCAACATAGCATGATCAATGCCTCTGACTGAGTAGGGTTGACTTTGCCTGGCATTATGGAGCTACCTGGCTCATTTTCTGGGATCTTTAATTCTCCAATGCCACATCTAGGGCCAGATGCCAGCCAGCGAATATCATTAGAAATTTTTATCAAAGATACGGCAAGGGTTTTAAGTGTGCCGTGTGTATTAACCAGCGCGTCATTTGCAGCCAATGCTTCGAATTTATTAGGCGAAGTTATAAATGGCAAGTTTGTTTGCTTTACCAATTCTGCTGCTGTTTTTTCAGAGAACTCAGAGTGAGTATTTAGGCCAGTACCTACAGCTGTACCACCAAGTGCCAATTCACATAAATGGGGAAGGGATGACTCCAAGTGATCCATCGCATGATCAAGTTGAGATACATAACCTGAAAACTCCTGTCCCAGAGTAAGTGGTGTAGCATCTTGTAAATGCGTGCGCCCGATTTTTATGATGCTTGAAAATTCTTTTACTTTAGTATCAAGAGTTCGGCGTAGTGTGCAAATGGAAGGTTTTAATCTATATTCAATGGTTTGTATTGCTGCAATATGCATTGCAGTTGGAAATACATCATTAGACGACTGTCCTTTGTTTACCTCGTCGTTAGGATGAACTTTACGACTGGCGCCACGTTCTCCGCCGAGTATTTCAGAAGCACGGTTTGCCAATACTTCATTCATATTCATGTTTGTTTGTGTGCCGGACCCAGTCTGCCATATTACTAATGGAAATTCATTTTCATGGCGGCCCTCGATTACTTCATCAGCAGCCTGAATGATAGCAGCGGCACTATTTGAACTGAGTAGCCCCAAATCATTATTTACTTTAGCGGCAACACGTTTAACTAGGGCAAGCGCACTTATTAATTCATATGGCATTCTCTCATTTGAGATTTTGAAATTCTGTAGAGAGCGCTGTGTTTGTGCTCCCCACAATGCTTTGGCAGGTACTTCTACCGTCCCCATACTATCTTTTTCTTCACGGTAGCTCATTATTTCTGAGCTACTCGTTCTATTTCTTTGATGTCCACATGACGTACATCTTTTCCCTTTACTAGGTAGATTACATATTCGGACATATTTTTTGCATGATCTCCAATACGTTCAATTGCTTTTGCAGCAAATAGAATCTCTATTGATGAAGAAATATTTCGCGGATCCTCCATCATAAAAGTAACAAGTTGGCGGATAATAGAACGGAACTCTTCGTCGACTAATTCATCTTGACGAGCTACTTGAGCTGCTTCTACTACGTCAAGGCGGGCAAAAGCATCCAATGATTTTCGTAGCATTTCCATTGCTATATTAGCGACGTGCCTGATTTCGTTAAAGCGTGGTTTGTGAGTACGATCATCGGCATAAATAAGTTGTGCCATTCGTGCAATTTTTGCAGCCTCATCACCCATACGCTCAAGATCGGTAATAATCTTGATTACCATTATAATCATACGTAGATCACCGGCAGCTGGCTGTCGGCGTGCAATTATCTGACTGCAAATTTCATCAATTGATACTTCCATTTCGTTGACACGGTGATCATTAGCTACAACCTGTTCCATCAAATCTTGATCTGCTGTAGTAAGTGCTTTAACTGCGTGCTCGATTTGTTCTTCAACAATGCCACCCATTTTCAGCACACTCATCCGTACCGATTTAAGATCAGCATCAAATTGTTTGGATATATGTTTCCTGCTTGCCATGGCTTGCCTTTAAATTACTTATAAAAATTCTATTATGCCTAAAATCATATATCTATAATACGAACACCGCTATTAGTACCAAGTATTAACACATCCGCTCCACGCTTCGCAAATAGGCCGTTTGTTACGATACCAGCTATGTGGTTGAGTTCCATCTCTAGTTCAGCCGGGTTCGGAATTTTTAAACCATGCACATCTATAATTATATTTCCATTGTCAGTTATAAACCCTTCGCGTAGAACAGGATGGCCACCTAATTTTACTAATTTTCGTGCTACATAACTACGCGCCATCGGGATGACCTCTACTGGCAGCGGGAACTCTCCTAGCACGTCTACCAGCTTACTGTGATCGGCAACACAAATGAATTTCTTTGCTGTTGCAGCAACGATTTTTTCTCTTGTTAATGCCCCCCCGCCTCCTTTTATCATTTGTAAATGTTCAGTAATCTCATCTGCTCCATCCACATAAACGGGCAGCTCACTAACGCTATTTAGATCTAGCACCTGAATATGGTGACTCTTGAGTCGCTGAGCCGTATCATCGGAACTTGCTACTGCTCCGTCAATTTTATGCTTGACCTTAGCGAGTTCATCTATAAAATAATTCGCAGTGGAACCTGTCCCTACTCCTACGATACTGCCCACAGGGATTTGTTGGATAGCCGCTTGGGCAACTTCACGTTTCTGTTCGTCTTGTATTTGAGTCATGACTCTCCTATGCATAAATAGTGTATCTTATTCATTAGGATAGCTCTATCTGAAGATTTTAACAATTAACTCTTATACTAAGCATGGACTCTAGCATGCTAAAATTCATTTATATTTATGATTTCTTAAATTCTCGTACAAATGAAAACTGATTATCTTAAAAAAATTCTTACTGCTCAGGTTTATGATGTGGCAATAGAAACCCCATTAGAACTTGCGCCAGGTTTATCTAAACGTATAAACAACCAGTTGCTACTGAAGCGTGAAGATATGCAGGAGGTATTCTCATTTAAGTTGCGCGGAGCCCATAACAAAATGAGTAAGCTCTCTCCTGAGATACTTAAACGAGGTGTCGTGACAGCTTCTGCCGGAAACCATGCGCAGGGAGTAGCGCTAGTAGCAAAGCGGTTAAAGTGCAAAGCTACAATCGTAATGCCGGTAACTACACCACAAATTAAAATACAAGCGGTTGAAGCTTATGGGGCAGATATAATTCTTCATGGAGACTCTTTTGACGATGCTTTTAATCAAGCAATTAAGCTTGCAACACAGAAGAAATTAACTTTTATTCCGCCGTATGATGACCCTGACATTATTGCTGGGCAAGGAACCATAGGGATGGAGATTTTGCGTCAGCATACCAAGCCTCTTCATGCTGTATTTGTACCAATAGGTGGTGGCGGTCTTATTTCTGGCATTGCTGCATATATAAAAAGTTTGCATCCAGAAATAAAGATTATTGGGGTAGAGCCTGCTGATTCAAACGCAATGTACCTTTCATTACAAAAAGGTCGCCGCGTTAGGCTTCCTCAAGTTGGAGTATTTGCTGATGGTGTGGCGATTAAACAAGTAGGTAAAGAAACTTTTCGCCTTTGTCGTGAACTGGTGGACGAAATAATTTTGGTTGATACGGATGCCATCTGTGCCGCAATTAAGGACGTGTTTGAAGATACGCGGGTTATGTTGGAGCCATCAGGAGCACTTTCAATTGCGGGAGCTAAACTATATTGCAGCCGTGAGGAGCTACGAGGTAAAACTATGGTCGCAATAGCCTCCGGTGCCAATATGAATTTTGATCGGCTACGACATGTGTCTGAACGGGCTGAAATAGGTGAGCAGCGTGAAGCAGTAATGTCAGTAACCGTTCCTGAAGAGCCGGGTAGTTTCAAGAAATTTTGTTCCATGCTAGGAACAAAAATTATTACTGAATTTAATTATCGCTATGATGATCCGAAAGAAGCACGTGTATTTGTTGGGGTATCAGTCCGGAATCGTAATGAGACCGAAAAATTGATCAAGCTCCTCGAAAAGAATGGCTTACATACTGAGGACCTTAGTGATAATGAAATGGCAAAACTACATATACGTTATCTAGTAGGGGGGCATGCTAGCGGAGTAAAGAATGAAGTTCTTTATCGTTTTGAATTTCCTGCGCGTCCCGGTGCACTGATGAAATTCTTAAATAGTATGGGCCATAACTGGAATATTAGTTTATTTCACTATCGTAATCATGGTACTGATTATGGTCGTGTGCTAGTTGGTATAGATGTGCCGCCTGGGAACCAAGCTAAATTTAAAAAATTCCTTAGTCAGCTTGGATACCGCTATTGGGACGAGAGTAAGAATCCAGCTTATAAAATGTTTCTTGGTTAGAGGTAAAAATTTTTTAATTTTTAATATTTCCGGCTCAGATTCTACATCCATTCTCATCACAAAGATCAGTGTTTGTTTGTGATCCTACAGGGGATTCTGTGGATGTAATTCTTTCGGATAATAATGTTCCAATTGAGCACCCCAGTGTTAGATCACTTATATGGCCAAACTTGTGTAAACGAAGTTTTCCTACTTTATCGATTAAAATAAGAGTTGGAGTTCCTTGCATCTGATACGCGCTCATGGTTAGCGGTAAACCCTTATCATGGTCTCCGTACTTGTCGATTCCAATTGGAAATCGAAGCCGGTATTCATGAACAAATACTTCAAGCGCTTCTTTGCCCATAACAGAATGATGCTCAAAAACAGTATGAAGGCCGATTACAGCAACTTTTTCTGGATCGAACTCCTCGTAAATTTTTTGTGCCTGCGGAATGCCAATTTGCACACAACCTGGACATAGCATTTGGAAAGAATGTAGTACCACTACTTTTCCGAGTAATGAAGCAAGCGTAATTGGTTCTAATGTGTTGATCCAGTCGGAAGTTTGTAATTCAGGGGCAAGACCCTCACGAGTATCAGTTCTTGTATCTAGCATTATAGGTTCCTATGATAAATTTTTTGTACCAATAGTAGTTAGACCTTTCTTATTCGTCAAGGAAGACCCTGTCTAAAAGAGGCAAACAGATGCCGCTAATATTAGTGGAACATATGCGGGCTCCAGAACCATAAAATAATGCCATGCTAGAATACTGCTCTAGTTTGCAAAAGTAACAATTACAGTAAATATAAATTTGAACACTATTACTTTTACGCGCCCCGATGATATGCACTTACATCTTAGGGATGGTGAGAAAATGCGAGCAGTGCTACCTGACACTGTAAGGCGATTTGCCCGCGCTATTGTAATGCCTAACCTCCAGTCACCAGTAATAACAACAGAATTAGCATTAGCGTACAGTTCACGTATTTCTTCTGCATTGGAAGCGAATACAGGGATGAAATTTGAACCGTTGATGACGTTGTATCTTACTGATAATACAAAATGCTCTGAAATTAAAAAAGCTAAAGCAAGCGGCATGATTCACGGAGTGAAACTCTATCCTGCTGGCACAACCACATACTCTGATACAGGGGTTACTGATATAGCCAAGTGCTTTCCTGTACTAGAAGCTATGGAGCAGGAAAATATGCCCTTGTTAGTACATGGCGAAGTAAATGATCCCGAAATAGATATTTTTGATAAAGAAAAATATTTTATTGATAGAGTGCTTGTTACGATAGCCCGGCGTTTTCCGAGTTTAAGGATTGTGTTTGAACATATTACAACTAAAGAAGCAGTAGAATTTGTTAAAGAGGCATCAGAAAATATTGGTGCGACCATTACGGCCCATCATTTGCTTCTCAATCGTAACGCTATATTTCAAGGTGGAATCCATCCGCACTATTATTGCCTGCCAGTACTCAAGCGAGAAATTCATCACCTAGCGTTGATCGAGGCTGCTATCAGTGGTGATCCAAAATTTTTTCTTGGAACTGACAGCGCTCCTCATTCTAAAAGTACCAAGGAATCTGATTGCGGTTGTGCTGGTATCTATACCTCCCATGCAGCTATTGAACTTTATGCAGAAATTTTTGAGCAGGCAGGTGCTCTGGAAAAATTAGAAGGATTTGCTAGTTTTTTTGGCGCAGATTTTTATAGATTACCACGGAATAGAGAAAGTATTACGCTGACAAAAGAGAGCTGGAACGTTCCCATGGAATTTGGATTTGCAGGGGAAACTTTAGTTCCATTACGGGCAGGGAAAAGTATGATATGGAAAATTCTTGATTGATCGGAAAAGGATTGGAACTGTTGATATCTCTGCAATCGCATTGGCTAAAGAAAAAATCTTCCAATGATCTTTTTAAGATAAAAAATAGAATTCATATCGCAGCTTACAAAGTAATTGTCGATACTAAGGCGAGTAAGGAAGGCAGAAGAATTATAAAACACGGTTTGGCAATTCATATGCCTAGGGTTAGATAAGATTGGTGAGACCACTAACAAGAGTAAAAATATTCCCAATAATTAGGACTTATAATTTCCCAAACAATAAATTTTATTTATTGTTTGGGAAGCTGATTAATTATGTGCAGTGAAGCCGAAGGCTTTATCATGAACATATACAAGCTTACAATCTCCGATGTATTTAGCATCATGAATTCTTCCAGCTTTAATATAACCAGTATCTCCTTTATTTAAAAAAATACGGTCTCCGTCAGGAACGAGTCCAGTTGATCCAGCTGTAAAGAATTGAATAGACATTTTTCCTTCAATGACAACAGTCATGTCGTCACCTGGGTGCGAATGTATTGGCTCCTCTGAGCCCGCCTCCCATTTTTCTAACATCACTTCAACTCCATCAGAATTGGTGGGGAATGTGGTTCTTAAGGTAAATCCATCCGGAGTATTAGGAGCAGAAACATGATTTTTCCAAATGGAGCTAGTTTCAGATGTTACTTCATTGTTTGTATCGGCGTTATTTTTTGACATATATAAATCTCCAATTCTTATTCATTTGGTACTTAAATTTTAGAAATATAAGTATAGCGGTTTCACAGATTAATATCTAAAAAATGAGTCATATAAGGTGCATATAAAGTAATAAAAATGTATTGCAATTTATATCGTAGAATAGGATTAAGATAAATAATATAATTCAATTTTCAAGGGTATTGGTATGAAAAAATGAAAGCAGTTTTATGTAAAAAGTTTGGTTTGCCTGAAAGTCTCGTAGTTGAAGATATCGCTTCGCCAGAGATTAAGAATGAACATGTAATCGTTAGTGTAAAAGCTTGTGGTGTCAATTTTCCGGATACTCTAATTATTCAAGGAAAGTATCAATATCAGCCCGATTTTCCATTTTCACCAGGAGCTGAAATTTCTGGTGTAGTTAAAGAGGTGGGGACGGGCGTCAATGATATTGTGGTCGGAGATCGTGTTTTTGCTTTTATCAGAAGCGGAGGATTTTCTGAAGAAGTGTCAGTGCCAGCTGATAAGATTTTTCATATGCCAGAGAACATGGATTTTAAAACTGCTTCATCTTTTATCATGACATATGGAACTTCTTATTACGCACTTAAATATAGAGCGAAACTTGAACCCGGAGAGACTCTCCTAGTCCTTGGGGCTGCAGGTGGGGTGGGACTTGCGGCAGTAGAGCTTGGAAAAACAATGGGGGCGAGAGTCATCGCTTCAGCTTCGACTGATGATAAGCTAATGGTGTGCCAGAAATCTGGTGCAGGTGAATTAATTAATTATACTACTCAGAATTTTCGTACTGCTATTAGTCAAATTACGAATGGTAAAGGAGTAGACGTTGTTTGCGATCCTGTTGGAGGAGTGATCACAGAAAAGGCATTGCGTTGTACTAGCTGGAAAGGGAGATACATGGTAATGGGTTT
>Ga0075444_10001787_pt1 | contig 13177 bp, 10 predicted proteins | sample CoawatmetaG01DNA_FD_76836 | JGI IMG/M metagenome (GOLD analysis project Ga0075444, IMG submission 76836) | Marine microbial communities from the West Antarctic Peninsula - Coastal water metaG017-DNA | ecosystem: Environmental > Aquatic > Marine > Coastal | place: Atlantic Ocean: West Antarctic... | reverse complement strand
TTTAAATATAGTGCCAGTAAGCTATGAAAGTGATGTACCCCCTTTTCCCTTTTTGGCGAAAACCTTCCTGCCTTATAAAAAGAAGAATTCACTCCTTTTTGAACATTTTCCACCACAAACTCATCTTCCCGTTCTACTTTATCCAAATCGTTACCCGCTCCTTTATTTAATTTAGTTGGATCGTATACATAAGAGATAAAAGACACTTTAGTTCTATTGATATCGATTGGTTTAACTATATTTAAGGAAAGACCCCAAGGGTAAAAGTTAAACATCATATTTGGGAAAACCCAATAATAATAAGCAGCTACATTTTTACCATAATCTAAATGACCTTCTGGTAAGTCAAATACTTCAGTAGCTTCATTTGTATATCCAATTTGGAGATTGCAATGCTCGTAGATTTCTGTTTTATAGCTACCATAATCAAGCATTTTGCTTAAACCTTCATGTACAAAAGGAACATGAAAACCTTCTAAATAATTATCACAATATAATGCCCAATTTGCGTGAACTAGAAAATCTTTGCTGGTGGAGGTGTCTAAGGAAAATTCATTTAATGGAAGAAAACCAATACGTTCTTTCATTTTATCGATTACTTTTGAAAACTGAAACTCAGGATTTAAACCTACAAACAATAAAGGTCCCCATTTTTCTAATGGAAACTTATGTAAATTATCACAAGATCTTGGAAAATCATCTGCATCTTCAAATTCTGGCATATATTCAAATGCTCCATCTAAATTAAAGCGTCTGCCATGATACATACAGGTTAGTTTTTTTGCTTTACCAGAATGTAAGGCTACTAAATTTCCTCTATGAGTACAAACATTAGTAAAACAATTGATTTCATCTTTCTCGTTTCTTACGATGACTAAGGGTTCCGTTAAATAATTATCTAAAAGCACTAGAGGATAAACTGATTGTGGGAGCTTTACTAAATTTTCATCACCAATCCATTGCCAAGTTTTTAAGAATATTTTCTCTTTTACGTTTTCAAAAATATCTTTGTCTTTATAAAAAGTTGCTGGTAAAGTTTCTGCTTTAGAAATATCTGAATTGATATGAAATATTTTTGGCATGGCTAAATGTGTTTATTGTATTTTCGTAAACTGACTTTAAATTTAACCAATTTATTATAATATATGAAAACTAAATCTCAAAAGATTGGTTTGCTGACCACAACTTCCCTGGTAGTTGGTAATATGATAGGTGTGGGTATATTTGTTTTACCTGCGGTATTATCAAGCTATGGCAGTATAAGTCTACTAGGATGGATATTTACGGCTACTGGTGCTTTAATTTTAGCAAAAATATTTAGTAATTTTAGTAGGATTATTGTTAGTAAAAGTGGGGGTCCCTATATATACTCAAAAGCAGGATTTGGTGATTTTATAGGGTTTTTGGTTGCTTGGGGTTATTGGATTGCTTGTTGGGTGGGTAACGGAGCTATTGCAATAGCTATAATAGGTGCCGCCAGCTTTTTTATTCCTGAACTAGCAACCAATTCGATATTATCTGTTAGCCTTGGCTTGGCACTTATTTGGATATTTACTTGGATTAATGCTAGAGGAATTAAAGATTCAGGTAAAATTCAACTAGTTACTACCATATTTAAAATATTACCACTTCTGTTTGTTATTATTGTCGGACTCTTCTTTTTTGAGTTTGATAATTTTCCTGCATTTAATTTAACAGGAGAAAGTAATTTTTCAGCTATTTCTGCAGTTGCCACTTTAACGCTATATGCTTTTTTAGGTATAGAATGTGCTACCATACCCGCAGGAAATATAGAAAATCCTGATAAAACTATCCCAAGAGCTACCATGTTAGGAACTATTATTGTTACGATCTTATATATTTTAGGTACAGTTGTCTTATTTGGTGTTTTACCTTTAGATATTTTACAAAATTCTCCTGCGCCATTTGCAGAAGCTGCTAAAATTATTGGTGGGAACTATGGCGGTTACTTTGTTGCTGTAGGTGTTTTAATTTCTGGAATCGGAGTGCTAAATGGATGGATTTTAATTACAGGCCAAATTTCCATGGCAACTGCAAAAGATGATTTGTTTCCAGATTTTTTTAAGAAAGAAAATAAAAATGGTGCTCCCGTTAATGGATTTATTATCGGTGGAGTATTATCATCGATTGTGATGTTAATGAATTATACAGAAGGTTTGGTTGAACAATTTGAATTTATTGTTCAGCTAACAGTATTGGTCATATTAATGCCATATTTATTTACTGCAGCATCATATGCTTTAATTGTCATTGAAAAAAAGCTTCATACTAAAAGTTGGATTAAAACTTTTATATTGTCTGCTTTAGGTTTTGCCTATTCTTTATGGGCAATATATGGTTCTGGATATGAAACTGTTTTCTATGGTTTTTTGTTAATGCTAATTGGAATACCTGTATATATTTATATGAAATGGATTAAAAAAAAACAAAACTAACGTAGACAATTTAGTTAATGTATTAAATGCTTTGCGACAATACAATTAGCTCTACAATACTCATTAATGGCGGTATAAATGATAGGTATATAGTGTATTTATAATTTAAAAGGTATAAAAGTATGGTAGTTGTTTGGTATGCTTATGTTGGTTTAATATGGATACCTCTCCTAATCCCCAAAGCCGAAGGCATTTAAATCGTATTTTATTATCTTTACAGAAGAATTAAACAAAATTATGAATCAGTTAATAGAACAATTATTTTTTGTAGCTGCGTTGTTTTTAATGTTCTTAATGATAAATCCAAGAATGTTTGAAGACTGGTTAAGAAAGCACGGAGAAACTAAAATGGCAGTACTTGTAGAACGGTTTTTAGTAATATTTCAATGGGTTATTCTATTTATATTATTAATGGTGTTTATATTCATTATTGACCATAATTTAATTTAGATACAACTTTATTATTTTTTGATGATATACATATAGTCCATCCCCTTATAAGTTGATGAAATAAATAATGAATAATTTGCGTACTTGCATCAATCAATATGATACTATAGTTAATTAAACAAGTAAAACCAAAGCCAGAGTAGTTCTTTTTCACTACCTGAATAATACTATTATATAAATAAGAAGTCTAATGAAGACAACATATCATTCAGAATATCATCAATTAAAATCAGTTTTTATTAAACCTGTACAAAATGCTTTTGTTTCAGAAAAACTGTTAGCGGAACAATGGCAAGAATTACATTATTTGAGTCAACCTAATTTTCAAAACTCATTTGAAGAGTATGAGATATTTAAAAAAGCAATTCAAAAAAATGGTGCCTTATTAAAGGAGTTTCCTTTTAATGATAATTTAACTATAGATTCTATTTATTGCCGAGATGCATCCATTGCAACCGATTTTGGGATGATTATTTGTAATATGGGAAAATCGGGAAGGTTAAACGAGCCAGGAGCTCAAATGCAAGCCTATAAAAATCATTCTATTCCAATATTAGGAATAATAGAAGCGCCAGGAACTCTAGAAGGAGGAGATGTTGCTTGGTTAGATGAAAAAACATTAGCTGTAGGTCATACCTATAGAACCAATGAGGAGGGAATTTTGCAATTAAAAAAGATGCTAGAGCCTAAAGGTGTTCAGATAATTGTAGCTGAACTGCCTCATTATAAAGGAACGTCAGATGTATTTCATTTAATGTCTATTTTAAGTCCTATAGCTAAAGATTTAGCAGTTGTTTATTCTCCATTAATGCCTATAAAATTTAGAAACGAATTATTAAAAAGAAATTATCAACTGTTAGAAGTTCCTGAGGAAGAGTTTGAATCAATGGGCTGTAATGTATTGGCAATTGCACCTAGAGATTGTCTGATGGTTCAAGGAAATCCCAAAACTGAAAAGGCATTAATACAAGCTGGATGTAAAGTTATAAGTTATCAAGGTGAGCATATTAGTGTTTATGGTGGTGGTGGCCCCACTTGTTTAACTAGACCTTTACTTAGAGAATTGTAATCACATTTTTAGATAAAAATCTTTAACTAATTTTTTGTAGTCTTCGGTATAAACATGTCTTGAAGTTTCAAGAGTAAGTTCTTCTTTAATTATTTCGATTTTTTCAAATGTAAACTCTAATAAACTCCTTTTTACTTCGGAAGTTAGATTGCCTTTAACTCTGCAGATTCGCTTCGGAAATAATCCAACTTCTGAAGCTAAAGTAATAAAATTTTCTTCTTCTTTTCTAGGAAGTATCAAAGCAAATATCCCTTTTTCTGAAAGAAATTGATATGCAAAAATCACTAAGTCTTTAAAAGGTAGTGTGTCTGTAAAACGAGCAGTATTTCTTTGGTTATCCTCAGATTTATAGGTGTCGGAATAAAAAGGAGGGTTTGGAATAATTAAATCGTATTCTTCTTCTATTTCTGCTGCAAATTCTTGTGCAGAGGCATGAAAACAAAATAAACGGTCTCCCCAAGGAGAGTTTTCAAAATTTAAAACACATTGTTCAAATGCATCTCCGTCAATTTCTATAGCTTCTAGTGTTTCAGCAAAGCATCGTTGCGCTAATTGAAGAGATAAAATTCCTGTTCCTGCACCAATATCTAAGATGCTTTGAGGTTTTTTTTCTAAAGATACCCAAGCACCTAATAAAACACCATCAGTACCAATTTTCATAGCACATCGATCCTGTTGAACAGAAAACTGTTTAAAGTCAAACTTCATTATAAAATAAACGCTTTGTTTTTAATATTTTTTATTTCCCTAATTTTAAGGGGAGTAAAAAATGATTAAGTTCTCTTTAGGCTTGGAGTAAAATTAATTATTTCCAATAACACATTAATTTATTAGGTATTCCTAAAGATAAATTTCAATCAACCCCTTTGGGACCTCAAGTTGAATAGTTTTATTATCTCTATCTACGTTTTTAATAAAATTATCTATCAATGGAATTAATATTTCTTTTCCATTATGATCAATTTCAAATAGCGGTTGGAAAGTGCTTTCGTTGACTCCAGTAATTAATCCTACTTCTCCAAAAGAGCTATCTGTAACCTTGAAACCAATAATTTCATGAAAATAAAATTTATTACCAATTAATTTTGGTAATAAATCAAGCGGTAAAAATAAATGACTATTTATTAAAGGATCAGCATCTTCATCACCATTTATATTTTCAAATTTTACTCGAAGGAGTTCCGATTTATGAAGAGAACTTCGTTCAATAAAAAATGGAACCAAATTTTTGTTTTTTTCAACAAAAACTGATTCCATTTTAGTATAAAATTTAGGATCATCTGTATCTAACTTTACAAGTAATTCTCCTTTAAAACTATATTTTTTAACAATTTTGCCTAAGTAGAAGCAATCCTCCTTTTGCATAGTAAAAAATTTATTCTTCCTCTTTCTTAGCTTCTACAACTGGTGCCTCTTCTTTAGCGGGTGCTGCTGCTTCAGCTGCTGCATCGTCAATAGATTCTTTTTTAGGAGCCTCTTCTTCAGTTGCTGTTGTAGTAGTTTCTTCTTCAATAACTTCCACTACAGGTGTTGCATCTGCGATACGTTGTTCGTTAACTGCTTTTTCAGCTGCAAAAGCTTCTTCTTTAATTTTATCTTCAGCATCACTAAGTAGCGTACGTTTGCTTTCTACTTCTTTACTTTTTCCTTCTAACCAAGCATTGAATTTTTCTTCAGCTTGCTCTTCAGTAAATGCACCTTTCTTAACACCGCCAGCTAAATGTTTTTTTAACATCACACCTTTGTAAGAAAGAATAGCTCTTGCTGTATCTGTAGGTTGCGCACCATTATGGAGCCACTGTAAAGTTCCATCAATATCAAGATTAATTTCAGCAGGGTTTACATTTGGGTTATAAGTTCCTAGTTTTTCAAGGTACTTACCATCTCTTTTTGAGCGACTATCAGCAGCTACGATCCAGTAAAAAGGTTTTCCTTTTTTACCATGTCTTTGTAATCTAATTTTTACAGGCATATCTATTAATTTTTGAGGTTCCCGACCCCGGTTTATAATTTGAGTCTGCAAAGATAATAATATTTTATTTTGAAATTCAATAGTTTCAACTTTTTCTTTACATTTGTAAAAATCCTTTTCTATTTATTTATTTATGAAAAACCTACTAATTCTGCTTTTTACAACCATATTGTTAGTGGGCTGTGAAAAAATTGAAACGAATTCTCAAGCATTTGAAGCCAGTATCGAAGATGATTTTTATAGAGCAAGTTTTTCGAAAGCTAATTATATTGAAAATGGAGCATATTTTGTGCTACAAGGAAAAAACAGTAATCAAATAATAACTTTACGTGGTAAATATCCACCAGAAGGAGTTAGTTTAATTTTTGGAGAAGGATCTGATAATTTTGCAATTTATGAAGACCGCAATGGAATTGTATACTCAACAGCTGTTCTTGGCGGTGAAGGTTCGATGATTATAAATGAGGTTTCAACAGAAGAAAAAACCATTACAGGAGAATTTAATTTTAAAGGTATCTCCATAGGTTTAGATACATTATTAGTCACTGGAGGAGTATTTTATAAATTACCTTATGATATTGATTTAGGTCCCGGGACTAATGCAGGTTCTTTTTCAGCTGAATTAGATGGGAATGTTTTTGTGCCATTGGATGTCGTTGCTAATGTTATTGGAAACACTATTTTAATAAACGGTTTTATTAATTCTAAAGAAATACTTATCGGAGTACCTACTGATGTAGAAAATGGCACTTTTGATATTTTAAATGAAGGGTTTGTTGCTGAAGCTGATGATAGTTCGGGCAATGAAGCTAGTATATCTGGAGAAATAACAATCAACAATCATGATACTATTGAAAAGACTATCTCTGGAACGTTTCAATTTCAAACACCAACCAATACGGTAAATGCTGGACAGTTTAATGTGACGTATTAATAAAATTTTTAGAATGTTTTAATTCAAGCTTGTCACTCAGACTCTCCAAAAATCGTGGCGAAGAATCTCAATAGAAAAAGCCTAAAGAATATAGCAATGTAATCTTTAGGTCTTTTTATTTACTATTTAATAATCTTTTTCAATATCAATTTACCAAAGTTGGCGTCTAAACATAGAGTATTAGCCAAAGCATATTTAAAATTTTGATCGGGGATGTCTGTGACCTGTCCACAACTCAAATGGTAAAAAAAGTTAACAACTCTTTGCAATTTTATTCTATTATAAAAAGTGATTTTTATATTTTTAAACCTTTAGATTAATTATGATTTAAAAACAATTTTAACCCTCCTATTTTTTATGTTTTTAATTTTTGATACCGAAACTACTGGACTCCCAAAACGTTGGAATGCGCCTTTAACGGACAGTGATAATTGGCCAAGATGCATACAGATAGCTTGGCAATTGCATGACAAAAATGGAGTCTTGCTAGAATATGAAGATTATTTAGTGCAGCCAGAAGGTTTTAATATTCCGTATGATGCTGAAAAGATTCATGGTATTTCAACTGAATTAGCACAAAAAAATGGAGTACTTCTAGAGGAAGTTATTGAAAAATTTCAAAAAGCACTTTCAAAAACTATTTTTATTGTTGGACAGAATCTTGGTTTTGACAATAATATTATGGGAGCAGAATTCCATCGATTAGGAATAGAGAACCCCTTGCTTAATTTTCCGGTACTAGATACCTGTACAGAATTAACCGCTCAACTCTGTCAGTTACCAGGAGGTAGAGGTGGAAAATTTAAATTACCAACTTTATCCGAGTTACATACGTTTTTATTTAATAAACCATTCAGTGAAGCTCATAATGCAACTGCCGATGTAGAAGCAACCACGCGTTGTTTTTTAGAGCTAATACGCCGTAAATTATTTACTGCGAAAGAATTAAGGGTTGAGCCTGATTATTTTGAAACTTTTAAAGAGATAAATCCGCAACCTTTTGACTTGATTGGGTTAAAACATATTAATTTAAAAAAAGCATCTGAAAAAATAAGAAAAGAGTTAGAAAAATTAACTAAAGAAGATGAGATTTCAACAGCTATAATAGAAGAAAATATTGCTGGGCTTGAGGATATTTCATTTGCTCACCTGCACAATCATTCACAGTTTTCAATACTTCAGTCTACCTCAAGCACTCAAAATCTTGTAAAAGCTGCTGCCGATAATAATATGCCTGCTGTTGCTTTAACAGATTCAGGAAATATGATGGGGGCTTTTCATTTTGTGATGCAGGTTAATAATCATAATCAATCATTGTCGGAAGAAGATGCTTCTAAAAAAATAAAAGCCATTGTTGGTTGTGAGTTTTTTGTTTGTGAAGATCATTTAAATAAAAACCATAAGGACAATGGATATCAAATTGTCTTGTTGGCAAAAAATAAAAATGGCTATCACAATCTTGCAAAAATGTCCTCCTTGGCATTTACAGATGGGTTTTATTATGTGCCAAGAATTGATAGGACCATCATTGAAAAATACAAAGAAGATATTATAGTACTTACTGGAAGTTTATATGGAGAAGTGCCAAATAAAATTTTAAACATTGGTGAAAAACAGGCAGAAGAATCATTAATTTGGTGGAAAGAAACATTTGGAGAAGATTTATATGTGGAGGTTTCTAGACACGATCAAGAAGACGAAAAGAGGGTTAATTCGGTATTAATTCCGATGGCTAAAAAACACCAAGTGAAGTTGGTGGCAACTAATAATACGTATTACATAGCTAAAGAAGATGCCAATGCACATGATATTTTATTGTGTGTAAAAGATGGCGAAAAGCAGGCGACACCTATAGGGCGAGGTCGGGGTTATCGGTATGGACTTCCAAATCAAGAATATTATTTTAAATCTCAATCTGAAATGAAATCCTTGTTTAAGGATCTTCCAGAAGCCATTACTTCTATTTCTGAAGTCATGGATAAAGTAGAGTCTTATAGCCTAAAAAGAGATGTATTACTTCCTAAGTTTGATATACCTGAAGAATTTCAAGACCCAGAAGATGATAAAGATGGAGGTAAAAGGGGGGAAAATGCATACTTAAGAGGACTTACCTATAAAGGTGCTAAAAAAAGATATGGAGAACTAACAGACGAAATAAAAGAGAGGCTTGATTTTGAGTTAAAGGTAATTTCAAATACAGGCTATCCAGGTTATTTTTTAATTTGTCAAGATTTTATTGCAGAAGCAAGAAAAATGGATGTTTCAGTAGGTCCAGGAAGGGGATCTGCAGCAGGAAGTGTAGTGGCATATTGTCTTTGGATTACGAATATTGACCCCATTAAATATAACTTGCTATTTGAGCGTTTTTTAAATCCAGAGCGTGTAAGTATGCCGGATATTGACATTGATTTTGATGATGAAGGTAGAGGCAGGGTATTGGATTATGTAATTAAAAAATATGGAACCAATCAAGTAGCTCAAATTATCACGTATGGAACGATGGCTGCTAAATCTTCCATTCGTGATACGGCGCGTGTTTTAGATTTACCCTTAAATTCTGCAGATCGCATATCGAAGTTAATTCCTAATATGACCAAATTAAAAAAAATATTTGGTTATACGGATGCTGAAATACGGAAAAAATTTAGAAATGACGAAGTGCCTAAGGTTAATGAACTTTTAGTAATTGCTGAGGGAAATAATTTAGAGGCGCAAACTGTTAATCAAGCAAGAATTTTGGAAGGTTCAGTTCGTAATGTAGGAACTCATGCTTGCGGTGTCATTATTACTCCATCCGATATTACCAATTTTGTTCCTGTTGCGACTGCAAAGGATTCTAATATGTATGTTACCCAATTTGACAACTCGGTAGTAGAAAGTGCAGGTTTGTTAAAAATGGATTTCCTTGGTTTAAAAACTTTAACCTTAATAAAAGATACCGTTAAATTGGTAAAGTTAAAGCATCAAGTAGATTTAGATCCAGATACGTTTCCTTTAGATGATGAATCTACCTTTGAGTTATTTCAAAAAGGAGAAACTGTAGGAATATTTCAGTATGAATCTGCAGGAATGCAGAAATATTTAAAAGATTTAAAACCTACTGTTTTTGACGATTTAATTGCAATGAATGCATTATACCGTCCTGGTCCAATAGAATATATACCAAGTTTTGTGAATCGTAAAAATGGCGATGAAGAAATCCTATATGACCTTCCGGCCATGGAAGAATTTTTAAAAGAAACTTACGGTATTACTGTTTACCAGGAGCAAGTGATGTTGCTTTCTCAAAAGCTAGCAAACTTTACAAAAGGAGAAGCTGATGTCCTTCGAAAAGCGATGGGTAAAAAGCTAATTGCAGTTTTGGATAAAATGAAACCTAAGTTTATTTCTCAAGCCAAAGAAAATGGACATGATGAAGAAAAACTTGAAAAAATATGGAAAGATTGGGAAGCCTTTGCAAGTTATGCATTTAATAAATCGCATTCTACTTGTTATGCATGGATTGCTTATCAGACAGCATATTTAAAAGCACATTATCCTGCGGAATATATGGCTGCCGTGTTATCTAATAATATGAATGATATTAAACAGGTAAGCTTTTTTATGGAGGAATGTCGTAGGATGGGGCTAGAGGTATTAGGTCCAGATGTGAATGAATCGCATTATAAGTTTACAGTAAATGATAAAGGAGCCATTCGTTTTGGAATGGGTGCAATCAAAGGTGTTGGAGGAAATGCGGTAGCGACTATCGTTGAAACTAGAAGTGATGGGAAATATAAATCGGTATTTGATCTAGCTAAAAGAATTGATTTACGAGCAGCAAATAAAAAAGCTTTTGAAGGATTAGCATTGGCTGGTGGTTTTGATGGTTTCGATACTCATAGAGCTCAATATCTACATCCAGATGAAAAGGGGGTGTTGTTTATTGAAAAAGTTTTGCGATTTGCATCTAAGTTTCAGGAATCTCAAAATAGCGATCAATTAGATATATTTGGAGGGGCTAGTGAAGTGCAAATTCCAGAACCGGAAGTTCCTCCCTGTGAGGAATGGGGAACACTTAAAAAATTGAAGCAAGAGAAAGAAGTAGTGGGGATCTATATTTCTGGACATCCATTAGATGATTTTAAGACAGAGATTACCCGTTTTTGTAATTGTACCGCTTCTGATTTTAATAATTTAGAAAATTTTATTAGTAAAGAAATGTGTTTTGGTGGTATGGTTGGAGATGTGCAACATCGAGAAACAAAAATGGGGAAAGGATGGGCATTATTCATTGTAGAAGATTATAACGAAAGTTATGAGTTTAGAATTTTTGGAGAGCAATACCTTAAGTTTCGTCATTTTTTAGTACCCAATTCTTTTATCTTTATTAAAGCACTGGTTAAAGATGGTTGGGTTAATAAAGAAACCCAGAAAAAAGGAGATCCACGACTTCAGTTTAATAGTATGCAGATGTTACAAGAAGTGATGGATAGTCATACCAAAAAATTAACTATTCAATTGCCTATTGGAGATGTTAACGATGTTAGTATTGCGAATTTAAAAGAAATTATAAGTAGCCATAAAGGAGATAAACATCTAGAATTAATAATTTACGAAGCCTCCGAAAAAATAAAAATAACCATGCCATCAAAAAAATTCAAGATTGATATTTCAAACGAACTATTAAAAAAATTAGAAGATGAGCAGATAAGGTATAAGCTTAATTAGTTAAAGGTTTAGGATTATAAAAATTTGTGATACTAACATCACATAATCTAATCATTTACTTTTAAGTTAAAGTAGAATTATTAACTACATTTGTATAACAATAAAAAAAATATATTATGGCATTAGAAATAACAGACCAAACTTTTGAAGAAACAGTTTTAAAAAGTGACAAACCCGTATTAGTTGACTTTTGGGCAGCTTGGTGTGGACCCTGTAGAATGGTTGGACCAATTATCGAGGAAATCAGTAAAGATTATGAAGGAAAAGCTGTTGTTGGTAAAGTTGATGTAGATGCAAATCAAGAATTTGCTGCCAAATTTGGAGTACGTAATATTCCAACTGTTTTAGTATTTCAAAATGGAGAAGTAGTTGGTAGACAAGTAGGAGTTGCTCCTAAAGCTACTTATGAAGAAGCGTTAAACACATTACTTTAATAACAATTAAAACATAAGATCAAAAAAGGTTTGCTATATAGCAAACCTTTTTTATTTTAGGCCTAATGGATATACGTAAAGAAATCAACGAAATAACAGGGTTTAATAACCTAGAACTATTGGCTCATCAGGTAGTGGAAGGGTTTATTTCTGGTTTGCATAAAAGTCCTTTTCATGGATTTTCAGCAGAATTTGCAGAACATAAAATATACAACCAAGGAGAAAGTATCAAACACATCGATTGGAAGTTATTTGCAAAGACGGATAAATTGTATACCAAGCGCTACGAAGAAGAAACCAATTTACGTTGTCATTTAATAATAGACAATAGTAGCTCTATGCATTATCCTTTATTAAAGGATTTTGATATAAATCATCTTAATAAAATTGGTTTTTCAGTATTGGCCGCCGCTGCGATCATGAATTTATTAAAACGCCAAAGAGATGCTGTTGGATTAAGCATTTATAGTGATAAATACGACTTTTATAGCAATGAAAAGGGTAGTGAACGTCACCATCAAATGTTATTAGCTAAATTAAATGAAGCAATAGCAAATAAAAGAGAACAGGTAGAAACTAAGACTTATACTTATCTTCATGAAATAGCAGATAAGATTAAAAGGCGCTCTATGGTTTTTTTATTTACTGACATGTTTCAAAGTGATTTGGAAGAAGAAAAATTACTTGAGGCATTACAGCATTTAAAGTATAATAAGCATGAAGTTATCTTATTTCATACCTATGATAAAGAGAAAGAAATAGCATTTAACTTTAACAACAGGCCTAAACGATTTGTTGATGTAGAAACGGGAGTACATGTAAATCTTTATGCAGATACCATTAGAACTAATTATGAAAAAGCTGTTAAAGATTATTTTAAAGAGCTTAAAGTACGTTGTGGTCAATATAGGATTAAGTATGTTCCTGTAGCTATTAATGAAGATTTTAGCACCATTTTAACAACGTATCTAGTAGAGCGTCAAAAGTTTGGATAGTAAAAGAAATAAACTTTTTTATTTTTTTAAAAATAGTTTGCAATAAACAATAGGAGGTGTATATTTGCCCTCGCTAATAAGCAATAGTAATATTGTAAGCACGGTCTGGTAGTTCAGTTGGTTAGAATACCTGCCTGTCACGCAGGGGGTCGCGAGT
>Ga0075444_10001779_pt1 | contig 13204 bp, 11 predicted proteins | sample CoawatmetaG01DNA_FD_76836 | JGI IMG/M metagenome (GOLD analysis project Ga0075444, IMG submission 76836) | Marine microbial communities from the West Antarctic Peninsula - Coastal water metaG017-DNA | ecosystem: Environmental > Aquatic > Marine > Coastal | place: Atlantic Ocean: West Antarctic... | reverse complement strand
TCTGTTGTTGTTGTTTTACCAGCATCAATATGAGCACTAATACCTATATTTCTGTAACGTTCAATGGGGGTTATTCGAGCCACTTAATATACCTTTAACAAAAATTAAAAACGGAAATGTGAGAAGGCTTTATTCGCTTCAGCCATACGATGAACTTCTTCTCTTTTTTTCATCGCTGACCCTTTATTCTCAGATGCTTCCATAAGTTCAGCAGCTAGGCGTAAATCCATTGATTTTTCACCTCTTTTTCTCGCCGCATCTCTTAACCATCTCATTGCAAGAGCCGATCTTCTTGAAGGCCTTACTTCAACTGGTACTTGATAATTAGCCCCGCCTACACGCCTACTTTTTACTTCCACTAATGGTCTTAAATTATCAATAGCCAGTGAAAATACTTCAATTGGATCCTTGCCACTTTTAGTTTGTATTTGGTCAAAAGCCCCATAAATCAATCTTTCTGCAACTGACTTTTTACCACTAGTCATCAAAACATTGACAAACTTAGATACCTCTTGGCTTCCAAATTTTGGATCTTGAAGAATGTGTCTTTTTGGAACATCTCTACGTCTTGGCATATCTTGTAACCTCTATATTTAAATTAACCTTCTTTTGGGCGCTTAGTACCGTATTTAGAACGACCTTGTTTTCTATCTTTTACTCCTGATGTATCTAAATTACCTCGAACCATATGGTATCTAACGCCAGGCAAGTCTTTAACTCGGCCTCCACGAAGCAATACAACTGAATGTTCCTGGAGATTATGCCCCTCACCACCAATATAGCTAATCACTTCATACCCAGTAGTCAATCGAACTTTAGCTACTTTTCTTAAAGCAGAATTTGGTTTTTTTGGTGTAGTAGTATACACACGAGTACAAACTCCCCTTTTTTGAGGGGAAGCTTCAAGCGCAGGTACTTTACTCTTTTCAATAACTCTCTTCCTGGGCTTACGTATTAACTGATTAACTGTAGGCATTACCTATCCTTTTATTTAATATACTTTTAATTAAAAAAACATTCAAAACTTTTTCAGAATTTATTCCTGAAAAAGCCGAGAATTGTATTTTGCTTCGCTCAAAATGTCAACTTAAATTATTTAGTCGGCTCTTTAATCTCTAAATTATTATCGACAGATTCTTGAGTTTTTGTCTCCTCATTCACTTTTTCTGTCTGGTCAATCTCGACAGATGGCGCAAATGCTTCTTCTGCTTTTTCTAAATTACTCATTTCACCTTCTATTCCATCTGCTTTTGCATGTTTTGCATTAGCTACTTCTTTTCTATTGAGATGATACGCTAATCCAGTCCCTGCAGGAATTAATCTACCAACAATTACATTTTCTTTTAACCCTCTTAGCTCATCTCGTTTCCCAAGAATCGCAGCTTCTGTTAAAACACGCGTAGTTTCTTGGAAGGATGCCGCAGAAATAAATGAATCTGTTGAAAGTGATGCTTTTGTAATACCCTTTAAAACAGGTTCAAATTCAGCTTCTTTTTTCTTCTCTGCTCTCATTAGATCATTTTTCTTAAATACTACTGCACGTTCGAGCTCTTCACCATTAATAAATGATGTATCCCCGGCCTTGGTAATCCTCACTCGTCTAAGCATTTGTCTTACAATCACCTCAATATGCTTATCATTGATTTTTACCCCCTGCAATCTATAAACATCCTGAACTTCATCAATGATATATCTTGCAAGAGCTTCTCTACCTTGAAGTCTTAAAATATCAGCTGGGTCCGCTGGGCCATCAACAATCGTTTCACCCTTAGTAACTACTTGGCCATCATGCGCTGTTACATGTTTATCTTTAGGAATTAAAAATTCACTAGCATTTCCATCTGAATCAGTAATAACTAAACGTTGCTTACCTTTCGTATCCTTACCGAAAGATACAGTACCGGTATTCTCAGCCAATACTCCTGCATCTTTAGGGGAGCGGGCTTCAAAAAGCTCTGCAACCCTTGGAAGTCCACCAGTAATATCTCTAGTTTTAGATGACTCTTGAGGAATTCTTGCTATTATATCGCCTTTCCTAACCTCTTGATTGTCTGTAACAGTTATGATGTAACCCAGTTGGAATGTTATGTTAACTGAGTTATCTGTATCATTTAATTTTACTTCTTTACCTTTGTTGTCTAATAACTTAATTTGTGGCCTTAGTCCTTTTGATTGGCCAGTTTTTTGTTTAGATTCAACAACAACGAGGGTTGATAATCCAGTAACATCATCTATTTGTTTAGCTACGGTTACACCTTCTTCAACATTTTCAAATTTTGCAATTCCATCATGTTCAGAAATAATTGGTCTATTATGAGGATCCCAAGTAGCCATTACCATTCCAGCTTTTACTGTCTGAGCATCGTCTGCTAATAATGTTGCGCCGTAAGGGACTTTATGCGATTCTCGCTCCCTTCCGGACTCATCTTCAATAATAAATTCTCCATTTCTTGAGACAACTACTTTTTCTCCATTAGCGTTTGTAACCAATCTCATTACCTTATATCTGACTTTTCCTGCAGCCTTATTTTCTATTTGACTTACAGAGGCTGCTCTTGAGACTGCGCCACCAATATGGAATGTTCTCATAGTTAATTGTGTTCCCGGCTCGCCAATTGATTGAGCAGCTATAACTCCAACTGCTTCTCCTTGGTTGATTAAATTACCTCGGCCAAGATCTCGTCCATAACATTTTGCACAAATACCATAACGGGTTTTACAAGTAAGGGCCGTCCTAACGGTTATTTCGTCTATACCAAGAATCTCAATTTTTTCAACCTCATCCTCCCCTAGAAGAATACCTGCATTATAGAGAACATCTTGTGTCTCTGGATTTATTATATCGAATGCAGAAACTCTACCTAAAATTCTGTCGCTTAGAGGTGTAACAGTCTCTCCGCCTTTAACTAATGCTTTAGTTAAGAGCCCTTCATCTGTTTCACAATCAAGTTCTGTAACCACAAGATCCTGAGTTACATCAACCAATCTTCTCGTTAGATAACCAGAGTTTGCTGTTTTAAGTGCTGTATCTGCTAAACCTTTTCGTGCACCGTGAGTAGATATGAAGTATTGCAAGACATTTAGTCCATCACGAAAGTTTGCTGTAATAGGAGTCTCAATTATTGAGCCGTCTGGCCTAGCCATCAATCCTCGCATTCCGGCTAGTTGTCTAACTTGAGCAGCAGATCCCCTAGCGCCTGAATCAGCCATCATATATATGGCATTAAATGATTCCTGCCGCATTGGATTTCCTTTCTCATCCTTAACTAATTTCCCATCTGTACCAATCACTGACTCATCTTGTAGTTGTTTCATCATTGCATCAGCAACTTTATCGCCTGTGCGACCCCATATATCAACCACTTTATTATATCTCTCACCTTGGGTAACAAGCCCAGAAGAATATTGATCTTCAATTTCTTGTACCTCAGATTTTGCATCTGCTAGTAATTGTTCTTTTTCAGCTGGTATCTTCATATCATGAACAGTAATAGACATTCCTGATTTTGTGGCATATTTATAGCCCATATTTTTCAAGTTATCTGCAAGAATTACTGTATCGCGGATTCCAATTTTTCTGAATCCGACATTAATAAGCTTTGATATTTCTTTTTTCTTTAAACTCTTATTAATTAAATCAAACGGTAGCCCAGCTGGTAAAATTTCTGACAATAAAGCTCTACCAACTGTTGTTTCATATCTATTAACTTTTAGAGTCGTGCTATTATCAAAATTCAATTCGTATTCATTAATTCTAACTGTAGTTCTGGCATGAAGATCTACGCTCCCACTATCATAGGCGCGTCTTACTTCATCAACATCAGAAAATTTCATGCCTTCGCCTTTTGCTGCAATTCTTTCTCTAGTTAAATAATAAAGTCCTAAAACAATATCTTGTGAAGGCACAATAATTGGCTCACCGTTTGCAGGTGATAAAATATTGTTAGATGCCAGCATTAGGGTTCTCGCTTCCATTTGCGCTTCGAGAGACAATGGAACATGAACGGCCATTTGGTCACCATCGAAATCTGCATTAAAGGCTGCACAAACTAATGGGTGAAGTTGAATCGCTTTACCTTCGATTAATACTGGCTCAAAAGCCTGAATTCCTAATCTATGAAGAGTTGGTGCTCTATTTAAAAGTACTGGGTGCTCTCTAATTACATCTTCCAAAATATCCCATACTTCTGGACCCTCCTCTTCTACCTTTTTCTTTGCTGCTTTAATAGTGGTAGCCAACCCCAACATTTCTAATTTATTAAAAATAAATGGTTTGAATAGTTCAAGTGCCATTTTTTTGGCAATCCACATTGATGTAATTTTAATTGTGGTCCAACAACAATAACCGAACGTCCAGAATAATCCACCCTCTTTCCCAGTAAGTTCTGTCTAAATCGGCCGCCTTTTCCTTTAATCATATCGGCTAACGATTTTAGTGGTCTCTTATTTGCTCCTGTCATCACTTTTCCACGGCGACCATTGTCAAGTAGAGAATCTACAGATTCCTGGAGCATTCTCTTTTCATTTTTGACAATAATCTCAGGTGCTCTTAAATCAAGTAGGCGACGAAGACGATTATTTCTGTTAATAACTCTTCGATATAAATCATTCAAATCAGAGGTAGCAAATCTTCCACCATCAAGAGGCACCAAGGGTCTTAACTCAGGGGGTAATACTGGTAAAATATCCAATATCATCCATTCTGGTTTAATTCCAGAACTCTTGAAAGCCTCTAAAACTTTTAATCTTTTTGCAAGCTTTTTTTGTTTGGCCTCAGAACTCGTTGCTTTTAATTCTTCATGAAGTTCTTCAACTACTTCATTAATCTTAATTGATTTTAAAAGATCCTTAACACCTGCCGCACCCATTACTGCATTAAATTCATCACCAAATTCTTCAACTTTAGACAAATAATCATCTTCAGATAGTAATTGGCCTTTTTTAAGCTCTGGAACCATTCCAGGATCAGTCACCATATATGCCTCAAAATATAAAACTCTTTCTATATCTCTTAAAGGGATATCAAGAACCATTCCTAATCGACTTGGCAAACTCTTAAGAAACCAAATATGTGCTACAGGGCTTGCAAGATCTATATGTCCCATTCGCTCGCGTCTTACCTTTGATAAAGTAACTTCAACACCACATTTTTCACAAATAACACCACGATGTTTTAACCTTTTATACTTACCACATAAACATTCATAGTCTTTCGTTGGCCCAAAAATCTTTGCACAAAAAAGACCATCCCTTTCTGGTTTAAAGGTTCTGTAATTAATAGTCTCTGGTTTTTTTACTTCACCAAAAGACCAAGACCTGATTTTTTCTGGAGATGCTAACGCAATCTTAATCGCATCAAATTCTTGTTGTTGTGTAGTCTGTTTAAATAGATCTAGTAATGCTTTCATGTGTGATCTCCTTAGTTTCTATCTAGGTCAATATCAATTGCTAATGAACGAATTTCTTTGGTTAAAACATTGAATGATTCAGGCATGCCTGCATCTATCTTATGCTCACCTTTGACAATATTTTCATATACTTTCGTTCTGCCTGTAACGTCATCTGATTTAACAGTGAGCATTTCTTGAAGTGTATAAGAAGCTCCGTATGCTTCCAAAGCCCATACCTCCATCTCTCCGAATCTTTGACCGCCAAATTGAGCTTTACCTCCCAAAGGCTGTTGTGTAACTAACGAATAAGGTCCGGTTGATCTAGCATGCATTTTATCGTCAACTAAGTGATGAAGTTTTAATACGTGCATATATCCAACTGTTACATTTCTTTCAAAGGCTTCACCAGTTCTACCGTCATATAGCTTGACTTGAGTTTTCTTCGCAGAAAAATCTAATAACTTAGTATGCTCACTGTCGTCTGGATAAGCTAAATCTAACATCTGCTGAATATCTGATTCCGCACCCCCATCAAAAACGGGTGTTGCGAAAGGAACGCCTCCAGCTAAATTTGAAGCTAGTTCTTTTACCTCATCATCTTTTAGTGATTTAATAGCTTCTGCTTTACCCGATGACTCATTATAAATTTTCTCGAGGTAATTTCTAACCTCAGAAATTTTTTCTTCTTTTTGTAACATTTCATTTATTCTATCTCCAAGTCCTTTTGCAGCCCATCCTAAATGAACTTCAAGAAGTTGTCCGATATTCATTCTGGATGGTAAACCAAGTGGATTTAATACAATATCCAATGTTGTACCATCAGCCATATAAGGCATGTCTTCTTGTGGGGCAATTTTAGAAATCACACCCTTATTTCCGTGACGTCCTGCCATCTTGTCGCCTGGCTGAATTCTTCTTTTTACAGCTAAATAAACTTTAACCATTTTCTGAACACCCGGAGGCAATTCATCACCTTGGGTTAATTTACGTTTTTTCTCTTCAAACCGATTATCAAATTCTTTTTTCGCTCTAGTAAGATTTTCTTTTAATGTTTCTAATTGTTTTGAATCTTTATCTTCTTTTAAGCGAATATCAAACCATTCATATCGCTCAATTTCAGATAAGTTTTCTTTAGAAATCTTATCTCCTTTTTTCAAAGGTTTTGGCCCACCAACTACAGATTGATTAATAATTGCTTTTTCAACTCTTGTAAAAATATCTTCTTCAACGATTCTTTTTTGATCATCTAAATCTTGTTGATAAGCTTCAAGCTGGGCACTTATTATGGTTTCTGCACGATCATCTCTATCAATACCTTCACGTGTGAAAACCTGAACATCAATAATTGTTCCTGACATACCTGAAGGAACCCTTAAACTAGTATCCTTAACATCAGATGCCTTTTCACCAAAAATTGCTCTTAATAATTTCTCTTCAGGAGTTAGTTGAGTCTCTCCTTTTGGAGTCACTTTACCAACTAAGACATCGCCAGCTTCTACCTCTGCTCCAATATAAATAATGCCTGATTCATCTAGACGACCTAACATTCTTTCCGATAAGTTTGAAATGTCTTGGGTAATCTCTTCTGCACCAAGCTTAGTATCTCTCGCCAATACTTGCATTTCTTCAATATGTATTGAGGTGTACCTATCTTCTGCAACAACTTTTTCTGATATCAAAATTGAATCTTCAAAGTTATAACCATTCCAAGGCATAAAGCCAATCAACATATTTTGACCGAGAGCTAATTCGCCAATATCCGTTGAGGCGCCATCAGCGACGACATCTCCACGCTGAATTTTTTCACCTATTTTAACCAAAGGTTTCTGGTTAATCGTTGTGTTCTGATTTGACCGTGTATATTTTGTTAAATTATAAATATCTACACCAATTTCATCCTGTGCCGTTTCTTTTTCATTTACCTTAACAACTATTCTTCTTGAGTCGACATAATCTACTACACCGCCTCGTTTTGCTTGAACAGTCGTTCCAGAATCAGTTGCTACAGTTCGCTCAATTCCAGTTCCCACCAAAGCTTTTTCTGCTCGCAAACATGGTACCGCTTGTCTTTGCATATTGGCACCCATTAAGGCTCTATTTGCATCGTCATGTTCTAAAAATGGAATCAATGAGGCTGCTACTGATACAATTTGACCAGGCGCAACATCCATATAATCAATTTTATCGTTATCAGCCATAGTGAATTCATTTTTATGCCTCGAAGACACCCGACTCTCTTTGAATCCACCTTTAGGATCTAATTCAGAGTTTGCTTGAGCAATTGTATATTCACTTTCTTCAATTGCTGATAAATAATCAATCTCAGCTGTTACCTTTCCGCCCTCAACTCTTCTATAAGGAGTTTCCAGAAAACCATATTCATTAGTTCTTGCGTAAAGGGCAAGAGAATTAATTAAACCAATATTTGGTCCCTCTGGGGTTTCAATTGGGCAAACGCGACCATAATGAGTTGAATGAACATCTCTAACTTCAAATCCAGCTCTTTCGCGAGTTAACCCTCCGGGGCCTAGTGCAGAGACTCTTCTTTTATGTGTAATCTCTGACAATGGGTTAGTTTGATCCATGAATTGTGAAAGCTGCGAGGAGCCAAAAAATTCCTTAATTGCACTTGCAATTGGTTTAGAATTTATAAGATCTGTCGGCATTAAATTGTCAGCTTCTGCTTGACCTAGGCGTTCTTTTACTGCTCGCTCAACTCTAACTAAGCCAGTTCTAAATTGATTTTCTACTAATTCACCAACTGAACGAATACGGCGATTACCAAGATGGTCAATATCATCGATATCCCCTCGTGTATTTTTCAATTCTACAAGAAGCCCTACAACTGCTAGGATGTCCTCATGTGATAATACAGGTGTACCAGTTACTTCTTTTTCTCCTGCAGCATCATAAAAACGTTTTAACCAGTTAGCATATTGATCGTATGACTTAGGGAAAGCTCTGCGATTAAACTTCATTCGTCCAACATTTGACAGGTCATATCGGTCTGGATTAAAAAATAACCCTTCGAATAGAGATTGAACTGAATCCTCAGTTGGAGGCTCACCAGGTCTCATCATTCTATAAATTGCAACTTGAGCGCTATATTTATCTGGGACCTCATCGGTAGATAAAGTTTGTGATATAAAATCACCATGATCAAGCTCATTTGAATAAAGGATATTAAATGTTTCTGTTCCAGATTCAAGAATTTTTTCGAATAACTCCTCAGTAATTTCTGCGTTTGTTTCAGCAACAACTTCGCCAGTTTCAGTGTCTATAATTGCTTTAGCAATTTTTTTACCGATATAGTCAAGTGGGACTGCTGGTACAATTAATGAAGCTTTATTTTGAATCTCTGCAACATGTCTTGCAGTAATTCTTTTTTCTGTTGCAACAATAAGATTACCTTTTTTATCTTTATAATCCCTTTTCGAAATTTCCCCTCTTAATCTTTCAGGAACAACTTCAATTGAAGCCTTTTTAGATTTTATATGAAAGGTTTCAAAATCATAAAAAGCAGTTAAAATCTCTTCTGGTGATAACCCTAAAGCCTTTAAAAGCGTAGTGACTGGCATTTTTCTTCTACGGTCAATCCTAAAATATAAATAATCTTTAGGGTCAAATTCAAAATCTAACCAAGAGCCACGATAAGGAATAATTCTTGCTGAAAATAATAATTTTCCTGAGCTATGGGTCTTTCCTTTGTCATGTTCAAAAAATACACCTGGGCTACGATGTAATTGAGAAACAATTGCTCTTTCAGTACCATTGATTACAAATGATCCATTTGGTGTCATCAAGGGAATTTTTCCCATATAAACTTCTTCTTCTTTTGTATCTTTAATTACTTTTTTATCGCCAGATTCTCGGTCATAAATAGTTAAACGCACCTTAACTTTTAAGACCACTTCATATGTCAAGCCTCTTTGTTGGCATTCTTTTACTTCAAACTCTTCCTTTCCTAAGGTATAACTTACAAAATCAAGCCTTGCAAAACCTGCGTGACTTGAAATTGGAAAAAGTGTATTAAAAGTAGACTGTAAGCCTGAATCAGTTCGATCTTCCGGTTTAATTTCTTCTTGAAGAAATGCCTTATATGATTCAAGTTGTAATGCTAAAAGATATGGTATCTCTAATACAGTCTCTCTTTTTGCAAAACTTTTTCTAATACGTTTTTTTTCAGTAAAGGAATAACTCATAGCATCTCCAAAGTTAAGAATTTATATAACAAAAAACTAATAATTAAATTTCTTGTTATATAAAAAATCTAATGTAAAAAATAAATGAAGGTTACCTTTTATCGAATAAAGGTAACCTTCAAATTAAATTTAAATTATTTCAACTCGCCTGTTGCGCCAGCATCAGTTAATTTTTTCAAAGCTTCTTCAGCAGAGGCTTTATCTAAAGTTTCTTTTACAACTTTAGGTGCAGCATCAACAATATCTTTTGCTTCTTTTAAACCAAGGCCTGTAATTTCACGAACTGCTTTGATAGTATTTACCTTGTTGTCACCAATAGCAGTCAAATGAAGATCAAACTCAGTCTTTTCTTCAGCTGCTGCTGTGTCACCGCCGCCGCCTGCAGCTGCAGGAGCTGCTGCTACTGCAGCTGCAGAAACACCAAACTTCTCTTCCATTTCTTTAATCAATTCTGATAAGTCTAGAACTGACATTACACTTATACCTTCTAATATGTCTTCTTTTGAAATAGCCATACTTTAATACTCCTAATAGTTTAATTAAGTCTTATAAAATAAATTATGCTGGTTTCTGATCTCGGACCGCTACAATACCTCTTACAAATTTTGTTGGCACTTCATTTAATGTGCGAACAAATTTTGAAATTGGTGCCTGCATAGTTCCCATCAATTTAGCTAATAATTCTTCTCGACTTGGTAAAGAAGCAAGAGCTTTAATTGCTCCAGCATCCATTTTTTTATTCGGCATTGCACCTGTTTTTATAGTAAATGATTCATTTGTCTTAGCAAAGTCATTTAAAATCTTCGCGGCTGACACAGGATCTTCAGAAATTCCAAACAATAAAGGGCCTACCATATCTTCTGATAGTGACGAAAATGGAGTATTCTCAACTGCTCTTTTAACCAAATTATTCTTAAGCACTTTAAGATATACGCCTGATTTTCTTGCTTCTGCCCTTAAAATTGTCATATCTTGAACGCCAACTCCACGATACTCAGCAAGTATCATAGATTGCGCATTCTCGATCTGTTTACTAACTTCAGCTACAACTGCCTTCTTTTTATCAAGATTCAGACTCAAGGTCTTCTCCTTACGTTAAATAAAAGTATTAGTTTCCTAATACCAACTAAAACGACGACCTCTATCAGGATATTATCCTTAAGGGGATCCGCCATCTGCGTAGGTTTAAATATCTAAATTAAACTTTCGTACCTACGGTCTTTGACAACTTCATTGATAAACTCATCAATGAACCCAAAGCTCTTTATTGTGAAATATAATATTCCACAAAATTCATAAAACTTAATTCAATAAGTTTGTTTGGTCTATTCGAACTCCGACTCCCATCGAACTCGATACCGATAATTTTTTAATAAAAACACCTTTAACATCTTTTGGCTTTGCTTTACCTATCTCATCTAACAATGCCGCTAAATTTTCCTGTAATTGGTCAGAGCTAAATGATGCTCGTCCAATTGTACAATGAATAATTCCAGCCTTATCTGTTCTATACTGAACTTGGCCTGCTTTTGCATTTTTTACAGCTTTTTCAGTATCAGGTGTAACAGTTCCCACCTTAGGATTTGGCATTAATCCTCTTGGGCCCAATATCTGCCCTAGAGTACCAACAATCCTCATAGCATCAGGGGTGGCTATTACCACATCAAAATCCATTACACCTTTTTTAACTTGCTCAGCTAAATCTTCAAAACCTACGATATCAGCACCGGCTTTTTTTGCTGATTCTGCAGCTTCGCCCTGCGCAAAAACTGCAACTCGGGTAGTTTTTCCTATTCCATTAGGAAGCACTAATGCACCCCTAACAGCTTGATCTGATTTTTTAGAATCAATGCCAAGATTTATGGCTGCATCTACAGATTCATCGAATTTAGCCTTAGCAGTTTCTTTTACTAAATTAAGACCATCTAAAGCTGAATACAGCTTATCTCTATCAACCTTCTCTATTAGAGCTTTAAATCTTTTACTTATACTCATTTCACGCCCTCCACTTCAATGCCCATACTTCTTGCACTGCCTGCAATAGTTCTAACTGCAGCATCCATATCGGCTGCTGTTAGGTCCGGCATTTTAGTTTTAGCAATTTCTTCTGCTTGCGCTCGTGTAATTTTTCCTACTTTATTTGTATGGGGTACTGGCGAGCCTTTAGCCAACTTAGCCGCTTTCTTAAGTAAAATTGAAGCGGGTGGAGTTTTCATAATAAAAGTAAAACTTTTATCTGAAAATGCAGTTATTACAACAGGGACTGGAAGTCCTGGCTCCACACTTTGTGTAGCAGCATTAAATGCTTTACAAAAATCCATAATATTTAACCCTCGTTGGCCTAGAGCTGGTCCAACAGGGGGGCTAGGATTTGCTTTCCCAGCTGGTATTTGAAGCTTTATATAACCCTCAATTTTTTTTGCCATGTTATTACTCTCCTAAATTTTGGTTCAAACGCCTTTAAAAGTAAAAGGCTCCCAAATAATTTTTAAACTTCTTTTTCAATCTGCCCAAATTCAAGCTCTACAGGTGTAGCGCGACCAAAAATTACTACCGAAACCCGAAGCTTGCTTTTTTCATAATCAATCGTATCAACCGTGCCAGAAAAATCTTTAAAAGGTCCGTCAACAACTCTTATTGACTCGCCAACCTCAAAAGTTAATTTTTGTGTTGGGTTTACTTTACTGTCATCCATTTTCTGCAAAATAATATCAACTTCTTTATTAGTAATTGGCGCTGGCTGTGTTCCACTTCCCCCGATAAAAGCCGTTACTTTAGGATTGCTCTTTACTAAGTGCCAACTATCATCATTCATTTCCATTTGTACTAATACATACCCAGGGTAAAGTCGTCTTTCAGTAACTTTTTTTTCTCCCGACTTCATTTCAACTACTTCCTCAACAGGAACTAATATTTCACCGAATTGATCACCTATTTCAGATTGAGCAATACGTTCTAATAGACCTCTCTGAACAACTTTCTCATATCCAGAAAAAGCCTGAACTATATACCAACGCTTTGACATTAATCACCCCGCCCTAATAACAAATTTATAATGTATGAAAAACTAATATCAATAAAAGCAAGAAAGATAGCCATAATTACAACTAAAACAAAAACTATCAAAGTCATTTGAATAGTTTCCTTTCTTGTAGGCCAAACTACTTTCTTGGCTTCCGTAATTGCCTCACCCAAAAAACCAAAAGCTTGCTGGCCTCGTGGTGTTGTCCAAAAAACAGCAATAAATGCGCCAACGCCTGCTAATATAGATAAAATTCTTATTACTGTAGGTTGCTCAGAAAACATATAAAATCCAAGCAATCCAGCGCCTAAAAGCAAAAATGATAAACCTAATCTAATATTATTAATATTCATTCCTACTTTATTTCCTTTTATTGGCAGGCCAGGAGGGCTTCGAACCCCCAACCCTCGGTTTTGGAGACCGATACTCTACCAATTGAGCTACTGGCCTAGGTTTAGCTTATACTTTATTCAATAACCTTTACTACAACACCAGAACCAACAGTTCTTCCGCCTTCACGAATAGCGAATCTTAAGCCTTCCTCCATAGCAATTGGAGCAATTAGCGTTCCAGTAATTGATACATTATCG
>Ga0075444_10001776_pt1 | contig 13220 bp, 12 predicted proteins | sample CoawatmetaG01DNA_FD_76836 | JGI IMG/M metagenome (GOLD analysis project Ga0075444, IMG submission 76836) | Marine microbial communities from the West Antarctic Peninsula - Coastal water metaG017-DNA | ecosystem: Environmental > Aquatic > Marine > Coastal | place: Atlantic Ocean: West Antarctic... | reverse complement strand
AATCATCAGTATCAAACATTCGAAAACCTAACTCTACATAATTTGTAGATATGGATGACATGACTTGGAGATAATCATTGATTAGCTCGGTACTAAAATCCCATGAATTATAGTACCCTCCATCACGTAAGGTGCAATCAAGTAATATCATAGAAGAGTCCTGCATAAAAAAATTTAGTTAGTATTAAATGCCTACTTTACTCTCTGATTCTGAGAAGTAAAAAAACTCAATTTTACATAAAATAGCAAAGCTTCACTTAGTTATAACTTTATCATCGCCCCATTTTTCTCTATATCTTTGAGCTGCACTCTCCATAATAACTTCTTTTGATAAGCCTTTTTCATATCCTTGAATTAACCAGTTTAGATATGTTCCCATTCTATAGGCTGCTAATCCATCTCTAAACGGATCTAATTCATCAATAATTGATGACCAATCCCCAAATCCACTAATCTCATTCGGTTTATTAAAATAATCCATTAAAGCATCTATTGCTGAAGGCCAATCTTGAAACACCACCTTACCCTTTGGTAAGTCATATAGCTTAGAGTATGGGGCTCCCTCTCTATCAATAAGTAATGTTGGTATGCCTTCTAGAGCACATTCTATAGCAGCTGTTCCTGCGTTAAGGTGGCCATGAATACAAACATCTGAAGCAAGGCCTGCCAAAATAGGAGGCGCGCTAGTTGTATACCTCCAAGATTCTTCAAAGACATGGCACCTTCCAGTTACTATAGCTTTGTCCAATAACTTTCCAACATGGCCCAATCTTTGGCGCAAATCAATTGCTCTTTTTGGCTTAAAAAGAACACCCAACCAAGGAGTTTCAAGAACTTTTTCTAAAATATGACTATAATTTTCTCGCTGCAGCTCATGGCCTGTATGCCACCTACTATCATCAACTGAGTTTTCATCTATTACAAAAACAATTTTTTTAGCACCATTTGCTTCTAGCTTTGCACGCACTTGATTCGCAGCACCTATTAATAAAGCAGGTGCATAATCTTTAGGATAACCAATAATCACATTATATTTTATTTTAGATTTAACTTTTTTATCAATTTCAGTGCTAAATTTTGAATGACTAAAAACAATATCAGAATTAATTAAACACTCTGCATTGCAAAAACCATCAAAAGCCATTTGCCAGTTAACAGAGATTCCGCCATTTTCTTTAATCGCGTCAGACAAAACTATATGACTGTTCGAGTACTTATCCCATGTTAAGAATATTTTTACGTCATGTTGCCTGAACAAAGACGCCCAATAAAACCTGTCTAGATCATATGAGGTCAATATATCTTGGACCACTTTAAACTCTTTTCTAAAATAGTGTGAATAATTTAATTTTGGTTTAATATATTTCCTATAACCTCCACTATCTGAATAAATACCTTCACCTATCGAATAAACACCATTTTTTGATAAATATTCTTTTTCTTTATTTGAGTGGTGTTTATATAATATATTGTGAAGTAAGAATTTTGAATTTAATTGCCAAAAAAAATCAGAATGGTAACCATTATTAACTAGATTAAGATCTCCACGACCATCAACATAAATCTTGTTATTAGCTTTATTCTGAAAATCATATTTTTGACTTATATTTCTATACTTAATATTTTTTATAATCTTATATAACAACGGAACTTTTCTGACAATTTTTCTTAAATCAGAAAATTTAAACAAAATACTTCTCACACTTAACAATTCAATTTTATAGCTTTCAGCATATTCTTTGTAAATGTTAATCCATGCTCTGTTATTAAAAACAAAAACTGCTTGCTTGTAATCTATTTTCTGCATGTGCCAAAAAACAACATGAATAATAAATAGCCCCCTATTAACAGAATCCTCAACCTTGACATCTCCATCAATTAGGCCTTTGTTAATATAATCAGGTATAGCATCTTGGTCCCAACTTTTGTGATACAGAGCTTTGAAGCCTTCACTATTAAGAATTTTTTCTTGAAAATTGAATAAATCTAAACGTGGAATTCTACTTCTAATAAGTTCACCTTTACTATCAATGATTTCTAACATTGTAAATTGCAATTTTTCGACAGTTAATCCAAGCAATCTCAAAAAAGGTAGTAGTAATTTTTGAGCAAATAGAGATGAATCTATATAATATATAGTTTTAAATCCCTTAATCGATAAATTTTTTAATAGGTTGAACTTAAGCAAGCAAGATAAAAAGCTTACAAAAGAAAAATTTTCAAAATAAATCATTAGCTAGTGTTGTTAATTATTGATTAGGACAAATGATCATGAAAATATTCTTGCGATAAATTATCCATAATTTCTAAGATTTCAGGAGAGGAATTCTTTGAAACCATATCTCTTCTTTTGGTCAGCTCATTTTCTTCAGAACCTTCCATTGGAGGCTCCCAACCGCATCGCTTATAAATCTCAAAAGAAGGGGCATCAGCTAAAACCTTGCGAGGAACGTTTTGTTTTTTCATAATTTTATTCGTTCTTGGTCCAATTTTAGTTTCTAACTTCTTTTCAATTTCTTTTAAATAAGGCCATGGATCTAGGACAAATTTTTCAAAAGGGATTGTAATAATACTCACATGACTCGTCTCCTCCCACATTTTTCTTTTTTTATTAGTTGCATGAGTTGTTTTTTCAATAAAAGTTACTGCTTTTTCCATTGAATTTGCATTTAGAAACTGCTCTTCCCAACCATGAGCAAAATAAGGTAACTGTTTACCTTTATATTCAATATTTACCTCAATATCACGAGCATTATTTACTAAACGTTGCATATTTAACTGCAATTGCTTAACCATATACAGTGGATGGCGTACCACTTCAATAAATAGAACTGCCTCTCCAAGACCCGACAAAACAGGGTTACTCATACCTAATAGGTCATGTGTAGTTAAATTTAATATAGGTCGTTCATTTTTAATTTTTTCAGGAATTACTAAATCTCCTTTTTGAAAAATTCTTTTAAAATAACGCCAAGGATTAGAATCCTGAAATACACTAGATAAGTCTGAGTATCTAAAATTTGTATCTCTACCCATCATAGTTTGATAAAGTTTGTGATCTACCAACATTCTTACCATCGCTATAGCTGCGTCATTATCAATTTTTTTTAAATGAGAGAGTCTACAAATAAGTTCAATCTCAACAGCATAACTTAATAATTCAACACGATTCATTGAGGCTATGATTGGCGATAACATTGTTTTACCACACCCAGGCTGACCATCAACAATTACAATCTTCTCTGAAAGTTGTTTTTGTCTAATGACCTTAGTCAGTTTTTTATGCTCTTCTTGATTAGAATCGATTTCCACAGGATTAATTAAATTTTAGTAATAATTTTAAACATCTCAATTTACCAGTTTGATATTTAGTATTCTTACTGCAATAAAGTTTATATATTTATTTGGATGATTTTTCAGCAGGAGAGAAAATATCTTTAATTGATTCAAAGTTATTCACATCCCACTTGGCGAGATTATACCCCTCTTTAAGTAGTGCAATTCTTGAGTCTTCTAGACTATTACCTATGAAATTAAAAAGATGTGCGGTAGCAACTGCATCAACCTTTTTACTTTCCAGCCCTTCGATAAAATGTTGGTATTTTCCAGCACCACCAGAAAGAATAATAGGTAACTGGAAATCAACTGGTATGAATTCAATTAGCTCTTTTTGATAACCTTGACCAGTACCATCTCTGTCTATTGAGTTAAGATAAACTTCACCTACAGGTATTTCAGTCAATTTATCAAGCCATTCTTGAAGTGAAAAACTTTGCTGTAAAGTTCCATTTTCAGTATAAACCATATACTCATTTTTTACTTTTTTAGCATCAATGGAAGCTACTACACATTGACTGCCTAGCTCAGCTACAATATTACGAATAGTTTCTATACTTTGCCCAACTAAACTATTAATTACAATTTTATCAGCTCCATTATTTACTAAACTATGAGCGAATTCGACATCTCTGACTCCACCACCAGCAGCGATTGGTATAAAACATTCTTCTGACAAAGCACGAACATGATTAAGGAACTTTTTACGATCTCTCTCTGTACGAGTAACATCTAATATAACTAGCTCATCTATAGAGAAAGAAAGTTTAGAAAAATTATAATTTTTCTTTAGCCACTGCAGGTCACCAACTTTTTGTAATCGAAAATTTCTACTCAGCATAAAGGAGCCATTATCATACAATAAAGTAAAAATAACTCGCTTTTTTAACATAATTTAACCTTGTAAAAAATTACGTAGAAGGAGTAGCCCATTGGTTTGACTTTTTTCAGGATGAAATTGTGTACCACAGATATTACCAACCTCAAAGGCTGCAAGAAATTCTTCACCATAGACACATGTTGCATGGATGCCGTTTCTTTTCTCTAAAAGCATCCGATATGAATGGGTAAAATAAAAATCAGATGATTTAGGAAAATCTTTAAATAAACCTTTTCTATCACTAAAATTTACAGTATTAAAACCTACATGAGGAATTTTATTCCCTTTAAGCTCTTCTTTAGTGAATCGCTCTACTCGATTAGGAATTAAACCTAGTCCCATAGCCCCTCCATCCTCACTACCGTATGAGCCCATTAGTTGCATTCCCATGCAGATTCCCAATATTCTTGCATCATTATCATTAACTGCACGTAATATAGCCTTATCAATACCTGTATCTTTAAGCGCCTCCATTCCTTTTCTAAAAGAACCTAAGCCTGGAAGCAGTAAGATTGATGCTCTAGATATTTTTTCAGGATCAGAAATTAAATCTACCTGAGCACCTAAATATTTTATTGCACTAACTACTGACCATAAATTTCCTATGCCATAGTCGATAAGAGTAACTTTTGGAGCTCTCATTACTTTATAGTGAATACTGGCTCCCATCGACCATTAATCTTCTTAAACAATTCTTTATTCGCCCAATGATCAATAACAAGATCAAATTCAGACTGACTCATATCATAATATTCGAGGTAAGTTTGAATGTACTCTTCAGGATAGTGCCCATCATAAAGATTAACTAAATTTAACGCCTGCTCTCTAGTCATTGCACCTCTTCTTATTTCTATTCCTGCATCTTGAGTTGCCCTTCCAAAGCCTAATTTTAAATACATCATATATGCATGCAAAGAGTATAAAGCTTGATCATTTTGAGAAAAATTAGTAAATGTTCCTGTATTGCTTACTTCTGCCTCTTCTAGTCCACAATGTTCTTTTGCAACTAAATAATTTCTGTAAGAATCCCAATTTTCAAAATATGACCAATGGGCAAAGCTTACTTTTTTGTTTTCAAAATCTTTTTCGCTTGGAAACATGAAGAAATATAACTCTGATTCATTTAATCCAGATTTTTTTAATACCTTTTGATAGCCTCCAGATAAGTAAACTCTTTTCATATACTCAATATCATAAATAGCAGTATTTTTAGTTTCTGAAGAGCCACCATATTCAACCTCACCACTTTCACCATAAAAAATTAGTGAAATATTCATGTTTAATGCTGTGCGAATTACTGCAGTCATAATTGCTGTCAACCAGCCATAATATGGGAAACCCATTTCAATAAATCCGGTTTTATTTAAAATACGCATAGCTTCATAGCCTGGGGTGATGTGAATATGATCATATCCGCTATTTAGAAAGTTATTTAAATTTTTATCCCCTAAATCTAAAGAGAGTGGAGGTTTAACTGTAGCAGTCAATAGGTTCAAACCGTATTCATGTTTTAATTTATATGAAACGTAAGAGCCATCTTTACCCCCACTTACAGGGACTACGCAATCAAAACCTCCAATTTGTGATCGATGTTGATTAAGAATTTTTCTCAATTCTTCCTCACGAGCATTCCAATCTATATTTTTTTTCTCTTGCATCCATTGGCACGCATTACACCAACCTCTTTTATCAAAAGTAATTCTAGGTCTTGTAGACATATTTAAGCAGTTGTTACACCATAAAACTTCCTTCATATATCTCCAAATTTGTTATAAATTTTTCATACCACTTAACCAAGAGGGATAAAAATAATAATTAATGAATTTCACAGCAACCTAAAAGGCTATTTAATTGGAAATTTAAATTGCCATTCTTTATTAACTTTTTTCCATAAATGGGGCGTTCTCCATTCATCAACAACTTGCCAAAAAAAATCTTCAGTAATATCTAAATAACTTAAAAAATCATTAAAATATTTGGCTGGAAACTCGCCTTCATAACGATTCATTAGGGCAACCCCCTCTTCTCTTGTAATATGGCCATCTCTAATCTCATGTGATGCATCATCACAGCACCTACCAATACCAAATTTGATATATCTTAAATAATGATGAAACCCATCCATTTTATCATCAAGACTTGAATACTTTGAATAAGTCCCCTCAGATCTAACTGGATTCGGTTTGAATCCAGTATGCTCAGTACAATAAAAATAATTTTCTTGTGGAATCCATTTATGATAATAAGAGTAAAAATGCTCTCCAATAATTCCTGACTTTTCTAAATTTTCAAACGAAGGGGGTTCGTAATAAGCAAGATCAGCTTCTGAAAAGTCTTCTTCAGATATATAATCTTTGTGAGTTAAGCCATATTCTAGCAACTCACGAAAAGATGTTCCCTTGAAATACTGCTCTACCCAAGCCTTAGCTGGGCGAAATGGGTTATCTTCATATAATGGATCACCAGCATATTCTGCCTCTCCATTTTCACCATAAAAAACTAAATTAATATTATATTTTAACGCCATATGAAAGGGATAACTAACCTGCCCCAATACGAACACATGAAAAGCATCGCCCAGCTCCTCAAAACATAATCTTGCTAATTTTCTTTGTAATATTCCATTTGGAGTATAAAGTAGATTTGAAACTCCTGAGTCAATACAGGCTTGAAAATTTTGGAATCCTATTTCGGTATATTGTAAAGGGGACCATGTAACAGTTAAAGGATTCATATTATATTTATAACGAAGCTGATGGGCCACAAAACCAGAATCTTTTCCTCCACTGCTTGGAACTATAACATCCCATTCACCGTTGTTTTTTCTATGGCGATCTAACAACTCAACCAACTCTTTCTCTCTGGCATCCCAATCAACCTCATTGTTCTTATAATCAGTATTTACACAGCCGCTACAAACACCACTTTCATTAAAAATTATCCTAGGACGTTGATTTGAAATTACACATCTTTTACACCATTGAATTTCTTTTGGAATATTTTTTATCTGCCCTTCTATATTTCCTCTTTTAAATCTCATCAAGACCTCTCTTTTATCTTTTAAAAATTAATCAAAATATCAGCTCACTTTTTACCACTTTTTTTTCAAAATAAATTTGTTTTTTGTATTGCCTCTAATAAGATCTATTAAATTTTCCTATTTTCATTATTAAATATATTATTTAGAATTTGAATACCTTGTTTCCCACTTTTTTCTGGATGAAATTGGCAAGCAAAGAGATTATCTTTGATTATCGAAGAACAAAAATTAAACTCTTCATATTGTGTTGAGGTATAAGAATAAGTATTATTTAAAGGTAGGACGAAGTTAGAGTGAACAAAATAAAAATACTCATCATTATCAATATCATTTAGAGGCTCATTAAAACCACCTCTATCTAAGCTAATCAACTTTTTTACTTTATTCCATCCAACGTGAGGTACCCTCAAGCTAATATCCAATTTAGAGAAACTTTTAACCTCACCAGGAATCACTCCCAAGCCATTAGTGTTGATAATTTCATCACTTCTATCAAAAAGCAACTGAAAACCTAGACAAATACCTAAGAAAGGTTTTCCTGAAGCAATAAAATCAATTATTGCATTATCTAAATTAAATTTTTTTAGGTTTTTCATTGCCTCTGGGAAAGATCCTACGCCCGGTAAGACAGCCCCATCACATGATAAGATCGTATCGTAGTCTGATGTAACTATAGTCTTGAGATCTAAATTTTTTAATGCATTTTCAATGCTAAACATGTTACTCATATCATAATCAATCACCGCAATGGTATTATTTTTACTCATAAACTTCTACTCACACTCGACAGGGAATTTGATTTTGAAATAAAAACAACTTTAAATCTGTGACAGAACACCCTGCAATATTAGATATTGTTCTATTACTTTTCAAAAATTCAATGTTGCCTTCTTCTTCATATCCATCAATTTGACGGTTTTTAATAATACTATGATAGTGGAATAACGAAGCAATTGCTATGCCACTTATTGGCAAGTCTTTAGATAAATCAAATACATGCTGCTGGCTTCCTGCACCTCCATGAATCACAACTGGAATTGTAACAGCATCACAAAGCTTCTTAGCTAAAGATAAATTAAATCCCTTACCTAAACCTTCATGATCAACACATGTTAATAAGATTTCACCAGCACCTCGTTGTTCTAATTCCTTAGCCCAAGAAATAACTTCTTTATTTGACGAATTTCTTCCATTATCAGTAAAGGCATGATAGCTACCATCTGGCTGCTTAATTGCTTCAATATTAACTACAATAGTAGAGGCTCCAAAAACTCTAGAAGCAGAGCTAATTAAATCTGGATTTTCGATAGCAGCAGTATTAATTGACACTTTATCAGCTCCTGCTTTTAGTATTTTTGAGATGTCCTCAATACTTCGAATTCCTCCTCCAACTGTTAGAGGAATAAATATTTCTTTAGCAGTTCTTGAAATGATATCATGCAAACTATTCCTCCCATAAAGGCTTGCCACAACATCTTGATAGAATAATTCATCAGCACCCTCTTCATAATAGAACTTAGCAAATGACTCAGGTTTTCCAAGAACGCGCAGCCCTTCAAGATTTATTCCTTTTACTAAATTTGGACCCTTAATATCTAATCTAGGAATAATTCTCATAGCTAATGACATATAAAAAATCTTTTATAAAGTTAAAGGGTTTATGAAATATTTGAAGGTTTCAATCACTTATTTATATTATTAATAATATTAACTTCATTATATATATTAGACTAAAAAGATGTTAGCTAACAAAAAAACAATCAGCAAGAATCAGGCTATAATAAAATATTTTCAGTATGGATGCTAACTATTATTTACAACTCCTAGCTTTAAATTGTTAGTATTTTATCTAAAGCTGAGATTGCTTCAAAATTAATACCTACCCTTCTGTCTATATCAAAATTATCTATTGGCATTGAAAGCAATTTAATACCTAAATAATCGATGTTATTTAAATCAATACAAGCTAGAGTTTGAGAAATATTTTTAAAATTTAACAAAGAATTCACTTCATGATAATCTAAACTATCTGAGAAAGAAAAAGGCATATGGTTATCCTTCCATTTACCATAGAGTAAGTCATTTTTAGAAGTACCAGAAAAAATTAAACCAGCAAGAAGATTGCTTTTAGCAACTAATTTAAGGTGATTTATTGGAGCAATAAAACTTCTTTCTTCAATCGCTGACCTTGCCCAATTTATTGTGATTCCAACATTATAAGAGCTGGAAATTTTTAATAAAGTATCAATCTCATTATCAATGGATAAAAAGCCCTTTTCAAATGGCTGCGTTGGGATAAACTTATCACAATGTTCAATAATTATTTTTGCGCCTCCCCAATCCCATCTTAATATTTCATCTAAAGATTTGAACAAAGAGTCTGTAGATGATGAGACACCAGTTACTGACATAGATGGTGCTGATGCAACTTGAACAGCAATAATTGACCTCTTGCCATATTCTTCATTCATTACATGCAGAATATTATTTACTCTTGCATGCATAGCAATTGCTTCTTTTCTGCCTAAAACATCATCTGAAGCTAAGCCAAATTTTGGATTTTTTGCTAAATTTAACATCGTTCCTGGAATACAAGTAAGAACATTATCCCATTCAGGCTTTATAAAGTTGAAAAGAAAATCAGAGCCAAATTTATGAATATCATCCCCAAAAAAAGGAACTTCTAAACCTTGAATTTGTGGGATAGATTTAATTAATTTATTGTAGAAGCTGGTTTCTAATGACTTATCATCAGATGTTAGAGATGGTGCTGAAGCATAAGCCCCTATAATATATTTCATATCAACCTGTCAGAAATTGCCCACCATTAATATCAACTCCTGTTCCAGTGATATAGGTATTTTTATCACTAATGAGGAACTCAATAACCTTAGCTATTTCATTTGGTTTTGCTATTCTTCCCAAGGGAATATGATTTTCTATTAATTTTAAAACATCAGGGCTAACATTCGCTTTGAGCATTGGTGTCTCAACCATACTAGGATTAATCGAATTAATTAAGACCGTATCCTTTGCCCAATCAACCGCTAACTGTTTTACCAAACCACTTAACCCAGCTTTTGTAACAGTATACTCAAAGCCTGAAAATTTACTATATGTTCTTGATGCAATTGAGTTTACAATAACAGCTTTGCCTTTTGTGTCTTTCAAAAAACGATAGGCGTACTTTAAAATCAAAATAGCACCTAATAAATTAACATCATGAACTTTCATATATTCATTTTTATCAAAATTTTGTATACTCTTTTGTGGCGTTGTTATTCCAGCAGAATAAATAATAGAATCTATTCTTTTAAATGGAACTGAATTAAAGAAATGCTCAATAGAATACTCATCAGTAACATCAACTTTTAGATAATCTATACCAATAGCCTCTTTTGTATTATTACGAGAACCTACAAGGACTTTATAACCAAGGCTTTTTAAATACAAAGCTGTATGCAGTCCAATGCCTGAAGTTCCGCCAATTATGACAACATTTTTACTCATTTAATCCTCATAGACATGTGCTACATCCGACCTACTCACAGCCATCCTTATAGCTCTATTAGATCCAGAGGCAGTTATTTTATGTTTTCGATTTTTCTTCATAAAAACAATTTCACCTTGAACAATTTTCTTCAACTCACCTTCTATCTCCCACTCCCATTCGCCTTCCACAATATACCACCACTCATTCCAATCAGGATGATGATGTCGTCGATTTCCCTCACCAGGCATTTGACAAATAATTGTCATAGAATTGCTATCAGTATCAATAACTCGTTTACTCCAAGAAACATCTTTTGGCATAGACTCTAGTATTTCAGATACTGCTACAACTTCATTATTTACATCAAATAAATCATTAATCTTTACGCCATCTTTTGCCAAAATTGAAGGAACATCTACTTCACTTCTCTCACTATTCTTTTGACCGTAATATTCTGGAACGATTTTAGAGCTTTTAAGGGCAATTGAGGCAGCCTCTGCTAGGACAAAATCCTCCTCATTATCAATATCAATAGTTGAATAGCCCTTTAATTCAAAGAAGTCAGTTTTTCCTAGTCCTCCATGATAAGCAACACCATAATTTCCTATATTTTCTAAGAATTTAGATGTCTTCCATCCCATTAGTGACGTTGCATATGATAATACTGGCATCATTGTCTGAGAAGGTGGATTTTTCTTAAGATTATCGAAATTAATGGCTTGCCCCTGATAAAGACATGCAATTTGTTGATGTTCAACAGAAACTAAAGTATCTAGATCATCAGCATTCATTTTGTTAACAAAACTTTCTATCTCTTTTTGAGTTATGAAAGGAGAGGTTGGAAGAATTTGAATTAATATATCACAATCAATATTACTTAAAAATTCATGAGCAAATTCATCATTGGTTGCCTCATCAGAAGACAAATAATCTGGGCGTTTATAATAATTTATACCATATTTATCAGCAATTTCTGAAAAAACTTCATCTTCACTATTTATATAAATTTCATCAAAAATGTGGACTCTACTTAAAGTTCCTAATACATGCTCAATCAGTGGCTTTCCGTCTAAAAATCTTAAATTTTTAGACTTGATTCTTTTGCTACCCATTCTGGCGGGCACCATAGCTACAATTTTCATTTTTTTACTTTATTATTTAATTTTTATAAATGGAATCCACTAATTTCATTATCTCTAATGCATCGTAGCTTGTTCCGTTTTTTAAACTTGATTTTTTATTAATAGCATCTATAAATTCTTTTAACTCATAATTCCATGACTCATCATACTCGTAATATGTGGTAGTCTCCTTTGGCTTTCCCATTGCAAAAGTCACATCCTCAAACTCTCTCATTCCCAAAGTTAATGTCTCAGGAGTATAACTTCTAGAAGATGATAAAATACCATCTAAATTTATATACCCATTCTCAAATGTCATCTCTAAAAGAAATTTATGCTTCCATTGTGTTGCTGAAGAATGAAGCGTAGCAACAATATTATTTTCAGATTTTAAAGTTAAAAAAGCATTATCTTCACATTCAATATTCCAAAATGATGTGGTGAGAACAGAACTTATACAATTAAATTCTTCATTAGAAAAATATCTAAAAAGATCAATCATATGAATCCCTTGATCTAGAAGAATTCCTCCACCAGAATATTTTTTATAATTTCTCCAGTTATCATGAAAGTCTATACTTCCTGCTTTTCCATAAACACCCCTCATCCAGAGTAGTCTTCCAAGATTATTTTTATTTATAATTTTTTTAGCCTCCATTACTGAGTAATGAAACCTATGATTAAAGCCATACTTTAGTATTTTTCCAGAATTTTTTTCAGCTTTAATGACCTTGAGCATTTCACTTGCACTCATTGCAGGTGGTTTTTCACAAAATACATGCTTACCTGATTCTAAAGCTCGAATAACATATTCAGCTGCAATTGAAACATATGAAGAGATAATTATTGCATCTATGTCTAAGTTAATTAGATCATCAAAAGAATTACAAATATGAATTTTTTTATCATTACACTCATATTCATTAATTTCAAAAATAGCAACAAGTGAAGCATTTTGAGAATCAGATATTGTCTGTTCTCTAATTTTTCCCATTTTGCCGTAACCGGCTATACCAAATTTTAATATATTCATAATCTTAGACTTAGACTTGTAAATATTCTAAAGGGTCTTTAGCATTTTTCAGGCCATCAATTGCAGCTAGGCCCATTGCCAAAATTGCCTCTTCAGTACTTCCACCAATATGGGGTGTAATTAATACATTATCAATTAGGGAAAATTCATTATCAACTGGTGGCTCAATTTCTAATACATCAATTGCTGCACCAGCTATTTTCTTTTCTAATAATATTTTTTTTAACGCAACATCATCTACTAAACCACCACGTGCTAAATTTATTAAAATAGCTTTTTTTTTCATCATTTTCAGTTTATCTTTATTGATAATATTT
>Ga0075444_10001764_pt1 | contig 13253 bp, 13 predicted proteins | sample CoawatmetaG01DNA_FD_76836 | JGI IMG/M metagenome (GOLD analysis project Ga0075444, IMG submission 76836) | Marine microbial communities from the West Antarctic Peninsula - Coastal water metaG017-DNA | ecosystem: Environmental > Aquatic > Marine > Coastal | place: Atlantic Ocean: West Antarctic... | reverse complement strand
CGCCTCGGCCGAGGCGCGCAAGCTGCACACACTGGCCGCCGAACAGGCCGAGAGCTTCGCCCAGGCCGCCAAGCTGGTGCCGCTGCGCAGCGCCGCGACCGAGCCCTCGGCCGATGTCGTGGCGACCGATGAGGAAGGCCACAGCACCACGCTGGCACGCGGCGAGACCCGCGTGGCGCGGCCGAGCCAGCTGCTCGACGCGATCCTGACCGCCGGCCGCAAGGGGCTGGCGATCCAGCGCTATAAGGGTCTGGGCGAGATGAATGCCGAGCAGCTGTGGGAAACCACGCTGGACCCGGCCGTCCGCTCGATGCTGCGCGTGACGTCGGACGATGTCGCGGCGGCGGACGAGGTGTTCAGCCGGTTGATGGGCGAAGTGGTCGAGCCGCGCCGCGAGTTCATCCAGGACAATGCGCTGAACGTGGCGAATCTGGACGTGTAAAATCCCCCGCTCCGTTCAGCCTGAGCGAAGTCGAAGGCCAAGGGAATTCCTTAGACCTCGACTTCGCTCGGTCCGAACGAAACGGAGGAATGGTGGCATCGGGACGTAGGAGAGAGCAGGCATGAAGGCGATCGCACTGGGACTGATGCTGATGGCGGGCGGGACCGTCGCGGTGGCGCAGCAAAAGCCTGCTGCTCCCGCCATCCCGTCCTATATCACCGCCGCGCTGGCCGACCCTGCGCGCGCCGATCAGGCGGGTGACGACGAACGCCGCCAGGCGGCCGCCGTCATCGCCTTTTCGGGCGTGAAGCCTGGTAACACGGTCATCGATTACCTGCCGGGCAAGGGATACTGGACCCGCATCTTCTCGGGCGTGGTCGGGCCCAAGGGCCATGTCTATGCCTATTGGCCCGCCGCGGCGCAGAAATATGCCGAAGGGACGCTGGGCACGCTACAGGGCCGCAACCTGGCGAACGTAACGGCGCAGGTGCAGGGGGTGAACCTGCCCGCCGCCGATCAGCCGGTCGACCTGTTCTGGACCGTCCAGAATTATCATGACGTCGCCAACAAGAATGCCGGCGAACCAGCGCTGCGCGCCTTCGACCAGGCGGTGTTCAAGGCGCTGAAGCCCGGTGGCATCTATGTCATCATCGACCATGCCGATGCGGTGGGCAAGGGGCTCGCCAATACGAACACGACCCACCGGATCGACCCCGATTACGTCAAGCGCCAGGTCCAGTCGGTCGGCTTCCGCTTCGTCGGTGAGAGCAAGGTTCTGCGCAATCCGGCGGACGATCATTCGAAGAACGTGTTCGATCCGGCCGTCCGGGGGCATACCGACCAGTTCGTGTTCAAGTTCCGCAAGCCCTGACACCGAAGAGATGGCGTATCTAAAGCCCCTCTCCCGGCAGGGGGAGGGGTTGGGGAGGGGCGAGAGCCACGAGTAATGGTCTCGGTGAGACCCCGTGCCCTCCCCCAGCCCCTCCCGCCTGCGGGAGGGGAGCGGTATTGGTGAGAAAAGCCCCCCAACCGCCGTTCAGCCCGAGCGAAGTCGAAGGCCACGGGACCGCCGTTTCGGCTTAAACCACCACCCGCAACACCGCCCGGACCCCGGAATGTGCCGGGTCATATTCCACCGCCGTTTGCAGGCTCTGCGCCATCGCGCGGATCAGCTTGGCGCCCAGGCCGGTGCCCTTGGGCTGCTGGCCCTCGGCCATGCCGCAGCCGTCATCCTCGACCGTCAGCACGCAATGCCCGTCCGCCTCGGTCACGATGATCCGCACCTCGCCCCCGCGGCCGGGATAGGCATATTTGCAGGCGTTGGTGACCAGCTCGGTCACGATCACGCCGATCGACACCGCCCGGTCGGTCTTGACCCGCACCGGTTCGGCGACCAGCCTCAGCGTGCGCGGCAGCATGTCGTTGGACCAGCTTTCGCCCAGCTCCCCGATCAGCGCGCCGAGATAGTCGCGCAGGTCGACCTGCTCCACGTCATTGGCGGTATAGAGCCGCCGGTGGACCTGCGCGATCGCGCGGATGCGGCGCTGCGTGTCCTCCAGCGCCTCGCGGGCGGGGCCGTCGGCCATGGCGCCCCTCTGCAACCCGATCATCGCCGAGACGAGTTGCAGCGAGTTGGCGACGCGGTGGTTCACCTCGCTCAGCATCGCCTCCAGCCGGGCGTTGGAGGCGCGCAGCTCGGCCTCCGCCGCCGCCTTGGCCCGCTCCAGCCGGGCGCGGTCGAGCACCTGCGCGAAGCTGGCGGAGAGCAGGTCGAAGAAATCATCGCCCACCGTCTTCACCACATAGTCCGCCGCACCGGCCTTCAGCGCGGCGACCGCGACGCGGCCCTCGTCCGATCCCGTGACATAGACGACGGGCGGCGGATCGGGCAGCGCGGTGATCGCGGCCAGTGTCTCCAGCCCGTCCAGGCCAGGCATATAATGGTCGACTGCGACCAGATCGAACCCGCCTTCCGCCGCCATCGCGACGCCCTCGTCCCCCGAGGCCGCCGCCGCCACACCATAGCCCCGCCGCGTCAGCGCGCGCGACACCAGCCGCCGCAATGCGTCGTCATCGTCGATATAGAGGATGCGCGCACCCTCCATCGCAGGCGTGGCGGGCGTTTCGGTCAGGCTTCGACTTCCGGCACCTGGATGACCGAGAGGAACAGGCCCAGCTGGCGGATCGCCTGGGCGAAATTCTCATAGTTCACCGGCTTGGTGATATAGACGTTGCAGCCCAGATCGTAGCAGCGCTGGATCTCGATCTTGTCGTCGGTGGTGGTCAGCACGACGACTGGCGCGCGGCGTAAGGGACTGCCCTCCTCCTTGATCCTGGCCAGGATGTCGGTGCCGCTCATGTCCGGCAGGTTCAGGTCGAGCAGGACCATCGCCGGGCCGCTCTTGGCGGGGCCGTCGGGCGAGTTGAAAAGATAATCGAGCGCGGGGGTGCCGTCGGTGAAATGGCGGATGTCGTTCAGGATGCCGGCGCGCCGGATATTCTTCTCGATCAGGCGGGCATGGCCCTCGTCATCCTCGATCATGACGATGCCCACGGAGCGATGGTCGTTCATTCAGGCGCCTTCGATGGAAAGGGTGGGGGGTAGCGACAGGAAGAAGGTCGCACCTTCACCCAGTCGAGACTCGACGGAAATCGTGCCGCCCAGACGATAGGCCAGCGCGCGGACATGGGCCAGCCCGATGCCCTCGCCCGGCTGGTCCTGCTGGCCGGAGCGGCGGAACAGATCGAAGATGCGCTGATGGTCGCGCGGATCGATGCCCCGGCCATTGTCGCGCACCGCCACGATGACGCGGCCCGGCGTTTCGGTGGCGGACACATGCACCTCGGCCGCGCGGTCGGGATGGCGGGATTTGGTCGCGTTCTCGATCAGGTTGGACAGGATCTGCTCCAGCGCGATCCGGTCGCTGACCACCACCGGCATCGGCCGCGCGATGTGCAGCGTCACGCCGCGATCGTCGATGACGTGGCGGATCGAATCGGCAATCTGGTCGACCAGCTGGTCCAGCGCGATCATCTCGGGCGCCAGCACGCGGCGGCCCTCGCGGCTGAGCTTCAGGATGGCGTTGATCAGCCGGTCCATCTTGGCGGTGGAGGTACGGATGAAGCCGATCGCCTCGGGCAGGTCCTCGCGTGCGGCCAGCCGTGCCTCCTCGGTCACGATATGCGGGGCCTCCGCCTCGGCGCGGTCGATCAGCGCGGCGAGCGGGCCGGTCGCGGCGGACAGCTCGGCGGTGAAGCCCATGACGTTGACCAGGGGCGAGCGCAGGTCGTGGCTGACGATATAGGCGAAACGCTGGATCTCCTCGTTCGCCAGCGCCAGGTCTGCGGTGCGTTCCTTGACCTGATCCTCCAGCGTGGCGTTCAGCACCGCCAGCGCGGTGCGCGAACGGTGCAGGTCGCGGGTATAGCGGCGGATGGTCAGGAAGGTGACGACGACGACCGCTAGGAACAGCAGCGCGGCGATCGCCATGACGGCGGAGAAGGTCTGGCGACTGGTGGCCTGCTCGGCGTCGCGCAGCGCGAGAAGGCGGCGTTCCTCGCGCGCCATGGCGTCGAACACGTCGCGCAGCTTCTGCATCCGCTGCAGACCGCTATCGGCCCGGAACTGGCGCAGCGCATCGGCACCGCGTCCCTGCTGGACCAGCGCATTGGTCTGCCGCTGGGCCTTGTCGAGATCGGCCAGCCGCTGCTCGATCACCGCCATCGGCGCGGTCTGGCGCGGATTGTCGGCGGTCAGACGGCGAAGTTCGGCGACCTGCGGCAGAAGCTCGGCATGGGCACGCTCGAAACTGGCGAGAAAGGCCGGACCGCCCGCCAGCATATAGCCGCGCCGGGCGGTTTCCTGCTGCTCGGCCAGGCGGCGCACCTCGATCAGCACGCCTTCGACGCGATAGGTGTGGACGACCCAGTCGCTGTGCCGGTTCGTCTGGCGCACGACATAGCCCGCCGCGCCCGCCGCGACGAGCAGCGCCAGAAAACCGATCGCCATGGCGGCGACCAGGATGCGGCCGATGGGATTTTCGGTCGGTGCGACCGTGGGGGACCCCTGCATGGCGCCATGCCTTATCGAAGGACAAGCGAGGACGCCAGAGCCGTTACGTCGGCATTACGGCATCAATTAAACGTTGAGTTACAGCAGCAGCTCCTGCGGGCTGGGCCGCCCGACATGCCCGCCGCCGCGCCGCCGCGCCATCTCGGTCTCGGCGGTGAAGCGGACATCGGGATCGCGGTCGGTGAGGAAGCCGACCAGCGAATCCTCGTCGATCTCGCGCCAGTCCTTGCCGCGATCGGGGCCGTAGCGGACACGCGGCAACAGCCCCGGACTGCGCGACCATTCGAGCAGCTGCGCCAGGCTCGCCTCGTTCAGCTGGTCGCGCAGGTGATGCGCGGTGACATAGGCGTCCGGGAAAGCGCGGTGGATGGGCAGGCCGCGCTCATGCACCAGCCCCTGCGGCTTGCGCCAATAGCGCAGCACCTGGTTGGAGAAGCTGGGGCTGTCGGGCCACAGGCGCAGCGCGCATTTCCAGGTGCAGATCCATTCGGCCGACTGGGTCATGGCGGGGGTGCAATATTGCTGCTCGAAATCGGCGCGGTGCGCGGCCAGCGCCAGGCGGCGCGGCCAGGGGTCAAGCACGCGGCGCGCGACGTCATGCCACCAGGGGGCGTCGGCGACCTGCTCGTCCAGGATATGGTGGATGGCCTGGGTGATCGGCGGGATGGGGCGGCCGGGATTGACCAGGATGCTTCCGCCTTCGCCCTCCAGCTCCCAGCGGCCGTCCTTGCCCAGCGCCACGTCCTGCCAGCCGATTTCGCACACGCCGTGGGTGGGCGGGGCCTGTCCGGTGGTCTCCAGGTCGATGACGCGGATGATCTGGGGCTGGGGACGCTGCATCGGCCCTATGTGGGCGTTCGAGCCCCGAAAAGCGAGACTTTATCCGATCAGCGCGCGGTCACGCAGCCCGCGCCAGACATGGAGCGCCTGTACGGTTTCCGCCACGTCATGCACGCGGATCAGCTGCACGCCCGCTTCGGCGCCCTTGATCGCCAGCGCCAGCGACCCGCCAAGCCGGGCGTCCACGGGGGCCTCGTTCGACAGCGCGCCGATCATCCGCTTGCGGCTGGCGCCCAGCATGATCGGGCAGCCCAGGCCGTGGAAGATGGCCAAGCCGTTGATCAGCGCCAAATTGTCGGCCAGCGACTTGCCGAAGCCGATGCCGGGATCGACCATGATCTTCGACCGGGGAACGCCCGCCGCCGCGACCGCCGCGACCCGCGCCTCCAGCCAGTCGAACACCTCGGTCAGGACGTCGCCATAGCCCACCCGGCCATGGCCGCCCTTGTCCGGATCGGGCGAGTGCATCAGGATCACGGGGCAGCCCGCCCTGGCGACGACCTCCAGCGCGCGGTCGTCCCACAACAGGGCGGCGACGTCGTTGACGATGCCAGCCCCCGCCGCCAGCGCGGCCTCCATGACGGCGGCCTTGCGCGTGTCGATCGACACCAGCGCGCCGCCCCTGGCGAGGCGTTCGATGACGGGGGCGGTGCGGGCGATCTCGTCGCCTTCCCAGACGGTCGCCGCGCCGGGGCGGGTGGACTCGCCGCCCAGGTCGATCACGCTCGCGCCCAGTGCCGCCATCGCCATGCCGCTATCGGCCGCCGCCGCGGGATCGCCGACATGCTTGCCGCCGTCGGAGAAGCTGTCAGGCGTGACGTTCAGGATGGCGGCGACCTGAGGCTGGTCGAAACGCAGCGTGCGCTGGCCCATGACCCAGGGAGTGCGGGGGGTGGTGAAGGCGGCGTGGAGGGCCTCGGCGCGGGGGGAGCCGCCCAGTTCCGCTGCGAAGCGCGCGACGGGGACGATGCGACGGCTGGCCCCTTCGCGGATCTCATAGGCCGCGAACCACTGCATCCCGCCCGCCAGGCGCAGGGCGCTGCCGTCCTCCAGGCCCACGGGAGTGTCGACGAACTGGATGGGGCGCAGGTGCATGAGTTTGTCCTAAAATCCTCCCCGGCACGGGGAGGTGGCAGGGCGAAGCCCTGACGGAGGGGGGCTGCCACATAGGTCGTCCCGTGCGGCGATCCCCCTCCACCACCGCTTTGCGGTGGTCCCCCTCCCCGTGCCGGGGAGGATCGTTTTACGGCTGCGTCGCCAGCAGCCAGGTCTGGCGCATCGCGTCGATCGGCTTCAGCGCCCCCTCCAGCTCATAATGCCAGAAGGTCCACCCATTGCAGGTCGGCCGGTTCTGCAGCACCGAGCCCAGCCGGTGGATCGACCCGGCCTGGCCGCATTCCGACAGAAGCGACCCGTCCGCCCGCACCGTCGCGCGCCATTTGCGCTTGGCGTCCATCAACGGCATCCCCGGCATCAGATAGCCGTTCTCGACCAGCGTCCCGAACGCCACCTTGGGCTGCGCCTTGGGGCTCTGCATCGTCGCCAGCGCGCTTTCGTCGAGTGGCAGGGCGGCCTCGATCCGCTCGATCGCGGCGGCGCAATAGGTGGGCTCGCGCTCGATCCCGATCCACTGGCGGCCCAGCCGCTTGGCGACCGCGCCGGTGGTGCCGGTGCCGAAGAACGGGTCCGCCACGACATCGCCCGGCCGCGTGCACGCGAGCAGGATGCGATAAAGCAAAGCCTCGGGCTTCTGGGTCGGATGGACCTTGTGCCCGTCCTTCTTCAGCCGCTCCTGACCGCCGCAGATCGGAAATTCCCAGTCCGAGCGCATCTGGATCTCGTCGTTCAGCGTCTTCATCGAGCGATAGTTGAAGGTGTATTTCGCCTTCTCGCCCTTGGACGCCCAGATCAGCGTTTCGTGCGCGTTGGTGAAGCGGGTGCCCTTGAAATTGGGCATGGGGTTCGACTTGCGCCAGATGATGTCGTTGAGGATCCAGAAACCCAGATCCTGCACCGCGGTCCCGACGCGGAAGATGTTGTGATAGCTGCCGATGACCCAGAGCGAGCCATTGTCCTTCAGGACGCGGTAGCATTCGGCCAGCCAGGCGCGGGTGAAGGCGTCATAGGCGGCGAAGGTGTCGAACTTGTCCCAGGCATCGGTGACGGCATCGACATGGCTGCCATCGGGGCGGAACAGCTCGCCGCCGAGCTGGAGGTTGTAAGGCGGGTCGGCGAAGATCATGTCGACCGACTTGTCGGGCAGCGAGCGGAGCGCCGCGATACAGTCGCCCATCAGGATCTGGTTCAGCGGCAGGTCGCTTTCGCGGTGCGCCGATACCGGCCGTGTCATCGTTTGGATGACCCCCATCGTTAACCGTCCCTTCTACCCTCGAACCCTCGCATCCACCCGGAACGAGTCGGTCGTCAAGAGGCGATTCGCGGCCGCGACTCGCGGGATTCCGGGCGATTCGGCGATGCGTTGCGATTTTGTGGCAGATATTGGTGCTGTGGATAACTTTGCCCCCAAGGTGATGTGGGTGTGGCGAAGGCGACTCGGGCCAACCCAAAATTCCTCCCCATCGTCAGATGGGGAGGGGGACCGCGCCCGTCAGGGCGTGGTGGAGGGGCAGGGCCGGTCCGTCCGCCCCTCCACCATCGCTGACGCGATGGTTCCCCTCCCCAAGCATGGCTTGGGGAGAAATTTCAGAGGTCCAGGTAACATTGCGCCACGGGCGCGAAGCTGCGGCGGTGGAGGGGCGTCGGGCCATGCTCGCGCAACGCCGCCAGATGCACGGCCGAGCCATAGCCCTTGTTGCTGCGCCAGCCATAGGCGGGATAGGTCTCCGCCGCGGCGATCATCATCTCGTCGCGGACATGCTTGGCGACGATCGAGGCCGCGCCGATCGCCTGCGACTTGGCATCGCCGCCGACGATCGCGGTGGCGATGTAATCCCATTTTGGCAGTTTGTTACCGTCGACCAGCACATGCGCGGGATGGCATCCCAGCGTCTCCACCACCGCATCGACCGCCAGCGTCATCGCCTTCATCGTCGCCCAATAGATATTGAGCCGGTCGATCTCCTCGGGATGGACGATCCCGACGCCGACGACGGCACAGGCGCGTATCTCGGCACACAGGCGCGCGCGCGTCTTTTCGGTCAGCTTCTTGGAATCGTTGATGCCGCCGGGGCAGTCGCGTTCGGGAAGGATGACGGCGGCCGCCACCACCGGCCCCGCCAGCGGCCCGCGCCCCGCCTCGTCCACGCCGCACAGGGGCATGGGAAAGCTGTGATCGACCATGTGGGGGCCTTATCGCGGTGGCGTTGCGTTGGAAAGATGATCCTCCCCGGCACGGGGAGGGGGACCAGCCGCAGGCTGGTGGAGGGGGCGTGCCGCAAAGGACGTCCGATGTGGCAGGCCCCCCTCCGTCAGCACTTCGTGCTGCCACCTCCCCGTGCCGGGGAGGATCATCCCCAGCGCGCGGCGAAGGCGGCCGCGTCCCAGCCTTCGCGGCTGAGCGCGGCGAGCAGGTGGTAGAAAGGCACCATGCCCATCCCATGCCCCATCGGCCCATGCCCCTGGCCCAGCCCCGGCGCGGCGGCGAGCGCGGCCTGGACGAAGGCGATGGCCCGGTCGACCGCGTCCGCCAGCGGCATGTCCTGGCCCAGCCCGGTCGCGATCGCGCTCGCCAGCGTACAGCCGGTGCCATGGGTCGAGCGCGTGTCGAGCCGGGGATGCTGCCAGCGCTGTTCGCCGCCTCGCTCGACCAGCCGGTCCTCGATCACCGGCCCTTCGCCATGCCCGCCCTTGACCAGCAGCGCGCGGGTCCAGTGCCGGACGACCGCCTCGCCGCCCAGCGCCGCGAGTTCGGGCAGGTTGGGCGTGGTCAGCGTGGCGATCTCCAGCAATCGGCGAAAGGCTGCGATGGTGTCGGCATCGGCCAGCACCGATCCGCTGGTCGCCACCATCACCGGATCGAACACCACGGGCAGGTTCAGCGTCTCCAGCCGGTCGGCGAGCGCATGGGCGGTCTCGGCCGATCCGATCATCCCGATCTTGACCGCATCCGCGCCGATATCGGCCAGCACGCTGTCGATCTGCGCCATGACCATGGCGGTCGGCACGGGATGCGCCGCCTGCACCCCCAGCGTGTTCTGCGCAGTGATCGCGGTGATCGCGGTCATGGGGTGGCCGCCCAGCATCGCGACCGTCTTGATGTCCGCCTGGATCCCCGCACCGCCCCCGGAATCGGAACCGGCGACGATCAGGATGCGGGCGGGGCGGGGCACGGTCATAATAATCTTTGCCATGCCGTTTCGGGCCGGATGGAGCAAGCGGCGCATGGGTGCGATCCGGGGCACACCCGTCATTGCGGATCGGGAAAACCAAGCGATCGTAAGGCTTAACCGATTGTCGCCTAGGATGCGGCGCGTATCGGCTTCGTGGCGTCTTGGTAACGTTTCGTTTCCGTGCGTGCCTGCACCTTTCCTTGTTGCGCTGCACTATTATTTCGGGAGCGCATCCAACCCGCATTTGTCGCGTTGCTGCGCCCTGAGATATCGACTGGACGGCTGCACAAGGGAGACCCAATTTGATCGTCGACGCCGTACCCCGCACCCGCATCATCATAGCGGAGGTCTGGCGCCCGTTGCTGGCGCTGTTCGTCTGGGACGTGATCGTCACGGTTGCCTATTATGTCCTGCCCTTCAAGGCGCCGTCGCTGCCGCTGACGCTGTTCGGTACCGCGCTGGCGCTGTTCCTCGGCTTTCGCACCAACTCGGCCTATCAGCGCCGGTGGGAGGGGCGGCAGCTCTGGGGCCTGATGATCAACGCCTCGCGCAACATCGCCCGCAGCGCGCGCAACTTCCTGCCCGACCCCGACGCGCACGACCTGAAGCGCTCGATCGTGCTGCGCCAGATCGCCTATGTGAACGCATTGCGTTGCCAGCTCCGCAAGCAGCCGGTCGATGGCGAGGTGCTGCGTTTCCTATCGCGCGGCGAGGCGGAGCCCGCGCTGAGCCGCACCAACACCGCCAATGGCCTGCTCGACGGTACCGGCCGTCGCATCGCCGATGCGCAGCGCAAAGGCTGGATCGACACCATTCAGCAGACGCAGATGGAATCGGTGCTGGTCGACATCGCCAATTCGCAAGGCGGCATGGAGCGGTTGAAGAACACGCCGCTGCCCAACCAGTATCGCTTCATCCCCGCCTTCTTCACCCGGCTGTTCTGCGTGCTGCTGCCGATCGGCCTAGTCGAGACTCTGGGCTTCGCGACCCCGGTCGGCTCGTCGATCGCGGGGCTGATGTTCCTGGCGGCGCTTCAGATCGGCGACGACCTGGTTGATCCGTTCAGCGACACGGTCCACGACCTGCCGCTCAGCGCGATGTGCCGGACGATCGAGATCGACCTGCTCCAGTCGATCGGCGATCCGGCACCCGAGCCGATGAAGCCGGTCGACGGGGTGCTTTGGTAATTTCTTGATTCCTCCCCTGTAAGGGGAGGGGGACCATGCGCAGCATGGTGGAGGGGTGTCCCGCTCTCGATAGGGCGACACCCCTCCGTCAGGCTTACGCCTGCCACCTCCCCTTGCAGGGGAGGAATTTTATCAAGCCGCGTTGTCGATCCCCAGTTCACCCAGCTTGCGATATAAGGTCGATCGACCGATCCCCAGCCGTCGCGCGACTTCGGTCATGCGCCCACGATAATGGCCGATCGCCAGGCGGATGACATCGGCTTCGATATCCTCCAGCGTGCGGAGATGGCCGTCGGAGCGGAACAGGATGATGCCGCCATTCTGGAGCGCGCCGCCGCCCGCGCTGATTGCGGGCCGGTCGCCGAGCGAGGCGATCTGCGGGAAATCCGCCGGGGTCAGGGCATCGCCCTCGCACAGCACGGCGGCACGGAAGAGCGCGTTCTGCAACTGGCGGACATTGCCCGGCCAGTCATAGCGGCGCAGCAGGTCGAGTGCGTCGTCGGTGATGTCCAGCGCGCACAGGCCCGGCTGCTGCGCGATCCGCCCCAGCAGGTGGCGGGTCAGCGCGGGCACGTCCTCGGCCCGGTCGCGAAGCGGCGGCACGGCGACATGGACGGTGTTGAGCTTGTAATAGAGATCCTCGCGGAACCGTCCGGCCTCGACCGCCTCCAAAGCCGGCCGTCGGTCGCGGCAATGATACGGACATCGACCGGACGCGCATGGCGCGCGCCCAGGGGTACGATCGCGCCCGTCTGCAGCATGGCGAGCAGCCGTTCCTGCGTATCCAGCGGCATGCCTGAGACTTCGTCCAGGAACAGGGTCGATCCGTCTGCCTCGACCATCTTGCCGATGCGCCGCTCGAACGCGCCCGCAAAGGCGCCTTCTTCATGTCCGAAGATGATGCTGTCGAGCAGATTGGCGGCGGTCGCGGCGCAGTTGACGCGGATCATCGGCCGCTCGGCGCGTGGGGACGCGACATGGATCGCCTCGGCCAGCGACTCCTTGCCGACGCCGCCTTCGCCCTCGATCAGGACCGAGGCGCGCGAGCGCGCCGCCTTCGCCGCGATGGCCAGTGCCGCGCGGAATTCGGGGGCGTTGCCGACGATCTCGTCAAAGGCGAGGAGGGCGGGGATCTTCTCGGTCAGCGGCCGCAGTTCGCCGCTGGTCTGCCCGGCGACACAGGCCTCCAGCGCGGCGAGAAGTCGTTCGGGGGCAAGCGGCTTGACCAGGAAGTCCGTCGCGCCCGCGCGCATCGCCGCGACCGCCTGTGCCACCGAGTCGTTGGCTGTCAGCATCAGGATGGGCAGTTCGGGGCGCAGCGTGTGGCAATCGGCGATCAGTTGCGTCGCATCGGCGCCGGGGGCCCAATGGTCGATCAGCACGGCGTCGAGCTCGCGCCCCTGCGCCGAGCCCAGGACCGAGGCCGCCATGTCGGCATCGGTGGCGAACAGCGTGCGCCAGCCGCCGCGTTGCGCCAGGGCGGCGATCAGCCGACGCTGAGCAGGTTCGTCATCGATCAGCAGCAGCAAACGTTGGCCGTTGCGCGTCATACAGAGTCCCATTGTCCCACTTCAGGGCGGTATAGCGCAACTTTGTTAAAATCTGCGTTAATTCGGGACAATCTCTTTTCCATCATGGGACGACCCGTTGCCGACCTTTTATGTTGCCGGCCTTTTACGACGTATCCGGCGCCGCCCGAGCCGGGGTACCAGCGTTTCGGGGTTGATCCCGCCGGCCCGGTGAATAAGGTTCGTGAACGGACCATCGGGCGGACACGGTTTCGCCAGGCCGATAGCGGAGGTGAGGATCATGGCGGGCAGCGAGACCGGCCCCGGCGGCAACACCGGCGAGATGAAGGCGCATGTCGCCACCTATGATCTGATGATCGGGCTGCTCAAATGGGGCGCCGTCGCCGTCGCCATCCTGGTGGCGATCGTCCTCTGGCTGATCGCCTGACCCCGTGGACCTGCGCATCGCGGTCCTGCAGGAGACCGTAGCGGGCGAGGCCCGCGTCGCCGCCACGCCGGAAACGGTGAAGAAGCTGATCGCACTGGGCGCGACCCTGGCGGTCGAGCGGGGCGCCGGGGCAGGCGCCGGGATCGCCGATGCCGACTATGAACAGGCGGGCGCCAGCATCGCGGATCGGGCGGGCGTCCTGTCGGGCGCCGCGATCGTGCTGGCCGTGCAGGCGCCCGAGCCCGCGACGCTGGCCGGAGTCGCGCCGGGCGCCTGGGTCGTGGCGGCCTTCGATCCGTTCCGTCGGCAGGAGACGGTGGCGGGTTATGCGGCGGCGGGGCTGGAGGCGCTCGCCATGGACTGGATGCCGCGCATCACCCGCGCCCAGTCGATGGACATCCTGTCCTCCCAGTCCAATCTTGCCGGCTATAAGGCGGTGCTGGAGGCGGCGAGCGCCTATGGCCGTG
>Ga0075444_10001759_pt1 | contig 13271 bp, 7 predicted proteins | sample CoawatmetaG01DNA_FD_76836 | JGI IMG/M metagenome (GOLD analysis project Ga0075444, IMG submission 76836) | Marine microbial communities from the West Antarctic Peninsula - Coastal water metaG017-DNA | ecosystem: Environmental > Aquatic > Marine > Coastal | place: Atlantic Ocean: West Antarctic... | reverse complement strand
CGCGCCGACTGGATGGCGAGACCACCGATCAGCACCAGCTCGGCGAGCGAGTAGACGTTCACGACGGGCAGCCGGCGCAGGATGCGCCGCGTGCGCGCGTCGATTCTCAAGCGCATGATGTCGTCCCGTCTCGCGTGCCTCGGCCTACGCATGCCATGTTACGCTTGTGCGTCAATGGGGTGCTATGCGCCTTACCCTCTTTTCGGCGCCCCCTTTCCGGCATGTCGTGGCCGGTGATATGACCCTCGCCATGACCGATATGACCCTGCTCGGCAATGGGCTGGAAGGCCAGGCGATCGCCCGCCGCATCCTGTCGCAGCCCGGCGTGCAGAAAGTGCCCAGCCCGAAGCTCGACCTGTTCCTGGTCCGCGACTTCCTCGACGCCGACACCTGCGCAGGCCTGATCGACCAGATCGACGCGGTGCGTCGCCCGTCGACGATCGCCGCCCCCAATGGCGACGCCGCGTTCCGCACGAGCGAAACGGGCGACCTGTTCGCGGGCGATCCGCTGGTGCAGGCGGTCGAGGCGCGCTTCACCGCCTTCACCGGCCTTCACCCCGCGCATGGCGAACCGTTGCAGGGGCAACGCTATGCGGTGGGGCAGGAATTCAAGGGACATACCGACTATTTCGAACCCGATGGCGCGGACTATGACCGCTATTGCTCGGTCGCGGGCAACCGGACGTGGACGCTGATGGTCTATCTCAACGCGCCCGAAGCCGGCGGTGCGACCCGGTTCAAGGCAGTCGACAAGATCGTCCAGCCCGAAACCGGCAAGCTCGTCGCCTGGAACAACCGCCGCCCCGACGGGACGCTCAATCCTGCGACGCTGCATCAGGGGATGAAGGTACGCGCGGGGACGAAATACGTCATCACGAAATGGTATCGCGAGCGGGTGTGGGGGTAGGCCCCTCCCCGGCTCCCACCCGTCAGCCCGGACTTGGTCCGGGGTCCACAGGGCCGCAAGGGGACGGTAAGAGCCTCTAGCCTCCCCCCTCGCCGCGGAGTGGACCCCGGAACGAGTCCGGGGTGACGGATTGAAGGCGGAAACGCCGCCCCACCCTCTCGACGTTCAGAACGTCGCGCTCACCCCCAGGCTGAATACCCGGCCGAGGTTGTACCGGTTGATGTACACTTCCTTGCCGCTCGCGAAGGTCTGGCTCTCGTTATAGCGCGTACGCGTCAGGTTTCGCGCCTCCGCCTTGATCTCGAACTCCCCGCCGAGCAGCTTGACGCCCTGGCGCGCGACCAGGTCCAGGCGGATGCCGGGATGCTCGACGATATCGGGCTGGAAGGTGTTGCCGCCTAAGTTCGACGGCCCGCGGTTCGTCACGCGATCGCTCGCATAGTTGAACAGCAAGGTGATCTGCGACAGCGATTCCTTGTCCTCGATCCCGACCTGCACGTTGACCAGATGGTCCGACTGGCCGGTCAGCGGCGCGCCATCGCGGAACAGCAGCCCTGCCGGCCCCAGCTTAGAGCCGCAGCCCGCCAGGCCCGTCCCCGTCGAGCGGAAGTCGACCGCCGGGTTGGGCACGCAGGTGCCGTCCGCAGTGATCTTCGACTTGGTGTAGGTGTAGTTGGCGATCAGCAAGGCGCGCCGCGTTGCGAAGAAATCGCTGCCGGCGAACAGGTCACCGAGCGGGAAATACTTCTGCAGCTCGATTTCGCCGCCATACAGCACGGCCTTGGGCAGATAGGTGAAGCCCGTCTGCAACCGGTCGTCGGCGCCGGTGTAGAAGCCGACCTGTTCGATCGGGCGATCGATCCGCTTGTAGAAACCCGCCAGCGTAAAGCGCTGGTCGCGCTTGAAGAACCATTCGTAGCGCGCTTCGAGGTTGTACAGCTCGCTGTCGCGCAACAGCGGGTTGCCAAAGAACAGCCGGTCCGAATCGGGGTCGCGGAACTGCTGCGGTGCAAGTTCGCGGAACTGCGGACGTGAGATCGTCTTGGCGGCGCTCGCACGCAACTGCATGTCGGGCGCGAAATTCCACGTCAGCGTCGATGCCGGCAGGAAGTAGTCGTTGCGCAGCCGCGTACCGCCCGTAGTGACGCCGAACGGCGTGACCCGCTCGTCGCCCTTTTCGTAGCGCACGCCGATCACCGCGCGCAGGCCGTCGAACGCCTCCGCCTCGGCCTGGACATAGCCCGCATGCACGTTGAGCTTCGCATCGTAGCGATAGGCGCCCGCCTGCGTGTTGAATTGCAGCTGGATCGTGCAGGCGCCAGTGCCATCGAGCGGACACGCGTTGTTGAGCACGTCGGGGCTGAGCAGGTAATCCGGCCGCAGCAGATTATAGGGATAGCCCGGCGCGGTGCCGCCGCCCCGCGACGTCTGATAGTTGAAGACGAGCCGTGACGAACGGCGCTTGGTGTCCTGATAGAAATACCCCGCCGACAGCGTGATCGGACGATCGGCATCGATCTTGTACGACGCGTCCGCCTGACCGGTCCACAGATCCTCGTTCAGCTCGCTGAAGATGATCGAGGCGAAGGGCGTGAAGCGCTGCGTCACCTGATAGGCGCCGTTGCACTGGAAGCCGCCAGCCTGCTGGATGCCGTCGCTGGTGATCGGATAACCGTTGGTCGTCGTCGCCGAGCAGAGATAGTCGAACTGCCGCTCATAGGGCGCGTTGCGCTTCGAATTGGCGTAGGCGCCGCGCGCGTCGACCTTCAACGCGTCGGTGATCTTGAACTCGCCGACCAGCTGCGTCTCGATCAGCTGGCGTTCGAACCAGTTGGTGTTCTGCTGGAAGCGCAGACCGCTGGCGTTGTTGTACAGCTCCGCGGCGGACCCGCGCGCCTGCTTCAACGTGTCGTGAATATAGACGTTGGTCCAGCGCACCGTGTTTTCGCCGAACTCGAGGCCAAGGCCGATCAGCGCGTTGGCGACGATACGATTGTCGGTCAGCAGCGTACGGAAATCGTTACGCAGCGTGCCGTCCGCCGACACGCTGTCCTGCTGCACCGCCGATCGCGTGCGGAAGGTGTTGCTGGCGCTGAGCGACGCGATCACGCCGAGGCGCGACGACCCGATGTCGTAGACCGACCCACCGCTGATCTCGCCCGACCAGTTTGCGGGCAGCTGGTTGTTGCGCTGGAGCAGCGTCGTCGAGGCGTTGGACAGCTGCGCGACCTGCGCCGCCGGAATGATGCCGCTGCCTTTCGGGGCGTTGCGGATGAACGCGGGCACTTTCCGCGTGCCGTCGTCATAGCCGATCCAGTCCGCGCCACCGCCGTAATAGGTGTAGCCGAGCTCGCTCGTCGTCGAATCGTCGGCTGCGATCGATCCGCCGACCTGGACGAAATTCTTGTCTGGAATCGCCTTGGTCGTCAGGTTGATGACGCCGCCGCCGAATTCGCCAGGATAGTTCACCGAATAGGTCTTCTGGACCAGCGCCGATCCGACGATCGTCGTCGGGAAGATGTCGAGCGGCACCGACCGGCGCAGCGGCTCGGGGCTGGGCAGCGGCGATCCGTTGAGCAGCGACGACGAATAGCGATCGCCGAGGCCGCGCACGTAGACGAAACCGCCGCCGACGACCGACAGGCCGGTGACGCGGGTCAGCGCGCCGGCGATGTCGCCTTCGCCCGTGCGCGCGATATCCGCGGTCGACAGGACCGAGACGATCTGCGGCGTCGCGCGGACCACGTTGGGGATGTTGCGGCCGACGACGACGATATCCGCGCCATCGCCGTTCATGCCGGGCGCGGACACCTCGACGGGCGCCTCCTGCTGATCGGTCGAGGTCGGCGCCGCGCTCTGCGGGTCGGCCGCGCCGCTCGGGCTGGCGGTCGCGGGCGTCGAGGTCTGCGCCGGGGCGCCGGCGCCATTGGTCTGCGCCAGCGCGGCCGGCGCCACCAACGTGGTGGAAAGTAGAAGAAGGGTGGCGAAAGCGTGCCGCTGCGACATGACCGTCAATCCCGGACAGGAGGCTGTAGATACAGGTGTCCGGGGCGGCGTTGCCGCCACCCCGGAACCGATGCTGGCTGGGGACGGGTGCGTCCCCGCCGCATCAGCGGCCCTGGCAGGCGAAGTAGATCGAATTGAACGTCGGCGGGCCGAAGTCCTGCAGCGTGTCGTCCTTCGGCCGGATCGTCGTGCGGCCGCCGCTGGTCTGCTCGCCGGCCACCAAATTGATGCAGGCGACGTTGCTCACCGTCTTCACGATGCCGTTGACGTAGCGCATGTCCGACCCGCCACGCTGACGGATCGCAGCCGGCGCCAGCGCGGTCTGGATGAAGGTGAAGTTGGCGTAGGTCGAGAAGGTGCGCGGCAGCAGATCCTCGGCGTTGTTCGAGTCGATCTCGGTCGAGAAGCTGTCGACCGTCGCGCCGCCGACGCGCTGCGCCGCGATCATGAACTGCATGAAGCCGCGATAGCCGTTGTCGATGTCGAAGCCGTCGTCGTCGGCGCCGGTGACCGCGATATATTTGATGTTGGTGTTGCCGCCGAAGATTTCGCTGCCGTCATCCGCCGAATTGTGGCTCTGGAGATGGTCGATGATCGTACCCGAGCCGGTGCCGCCCAGCGTCAGGCCCTGCAGTTCGTTGCCGTCGCTGATCGCGATGCCCGAATAGCGGATCTGGACGTAGGACATCTGGCCCGACGAGTCGGCCACGGTCGGCCCGCCGTAGAAGCGGCCGGTAACGCCCTCGATTGCCTGCTGGCAAGTGGTCGAGCTGCCCGCCGCATTGTTCGGGCCGGTGCCGCTGGCGCACACGCCGGTCGGCGCGCGGCCGAGCAGGATGATGCCGCCCCAATGGCCCTGGCTGGTTTCTGATTCGCCGGTCGCCGAGGTCACGTTCTGCTGCGAGGTGAAGATGATCGGCGCGTCGCGCGTGCCGATCGCCACCAGCTTAGACCCGCGGTTGACCAGCAGCAGGTCGTTGGTCGCCTCATTGGCGTTGGAGAAGACGGTCACGCCCGCCTCGATCGTCAGCGTCGCGCCGGTGCCGCCGGTCGAGCCCAGATCGGTGCCGACCTCGGTCTGGCCGGTCAGGCGATAGGCGATGCCGGGGATGCGCGGCAGCGTCAGGCTGGTGGTGATCGCCTGCGGGATGTCGCACACCTTGAACCCGCCGACCGTCGCCGCGGTCGCGGTGCCGCTGCCGCCGGTCGCGGTGACCGTGCCCGTCGGACAGGCGGTGCCGCTTGCCAGCGTGCCGATCGCCGGCACCGCGGTGCAGCGCGCGCCCGACCCGCCGAATTCCGCCGCGGTCGAGTTGCAGGTCCAGCCCTGGAAGCTCGTGTCGCTCGGGCCGTTCAGTGCGCCGACGTAATTGGTGCTGGTGAAGAAGCTGTTGATCGACGACGGGTCGGTCGCGGTGGTCAGCGACGTCGACGAGACGGGGTACACGCCGTTCATCTGCGCGCCGGTGCCGTTGGTATTATTGTTGCTGCCCGCATTCACGATCGCCAGCTGTTCGTCGGCGGTGATCGAGATGCCGTTCACCGTGGTGACGGCGGCGAACTGCGCCGCGGTGATCGCGCTGGGCGTCGGCGTGGGGGCGGTCGGCGTCGGCGTCGGGGCCGGCTGCACGATCGTCACGCTGCCCGCGCCGGGCGAAGCGACGTTGTCCGCGCCGCCGCAGCCGGCAAGCGCGAGGCAGGCGGCGGACGTCATGAGGAATTTGCCGTAGCGCGTGGTGGTCGCCATGATCGAAATGCTCCCGGTCGATATGCGTTGTCGCGAAGTCGGGCTGCGTGCCCGCGATCGACCAAGGTTCCCCCGTTCGCCGATCCCTGAAGCGGCGGTTAGGCGCGTTGAATGACGCCATCGTGAGGATTTCGAGACGGTTCCGTTACGATGATGCGACGGTTTCGTGACACTGCCGACGGGGTGCGGCGCGAGCTAAGCGATTAATATGCCTACAGTTGATGACCAATAAGGGGGGAGCCGCCGACGTATCTCGGCAAGCCGCTCTCCTGCGTAAACGCCCCCTCCACCACGCCCTCCGGGCGCGGTCCCCCTCCCCCGCTAAAGCGAGGGAGGACTTTTGACGCATGTCAGTCCTCCCCCGCCAGGGGGAGGTGGCAGCGCACAGCGCTGACGGAGGGGGAGGACACGGCCAGCTCGCCGATCCACGACACCCCAAACGCCACAAACGCCCGACAAACAAAACGGGCGCCCTCCCCACGGAGGACGCCCGTCGCATCACGCGAGAAGCGTGCGCTTACTTCTCGCCGTTGTCCTTCACGCCGACGGCGGGAACCGAGATCGTTTCCTTCTCGGTCTTCACCTTGGGCACTTCGACCGTCTTTTCGGTGGTGCCGACGACGACTTCCTTCGAATCGAGATCGACCTTCGGCAGCGAACCGCCCTTGGCGCTGACGTCGACCGACGGCAGCGAGCCTTCCTTCGTGACCTTGGCGCTCCAGAAGCCGGTCGCGAACAGCAGGCCGACGATCACGAGCGCGACGACCGCGACGATCGCCAGCACACGGCCTGCACCGCCGCGACGTTCCACCACGACGCGCTGTCCGGTCCGATCGGTCGTATAGTCCACCATCACCACTCTCCCTGAAATGTGAAGGCGTTAAAGCGCACGGGCCCCGCATTGTTCCCGAGGCGCAACGACAAAATGACAGGGATATGACACGAACGGGCAACAGGGCCGGCGCGTGATCGCCTCGCGGCCCGACGGACGCAGCGCACCAAAAAGCCCGCCGGTCGATGCGACCTGGCGGGCTGATATGGTGGGCGCGACAGGGATTGAACCTGTGACCCCACCCGTGTGAAGGGTGTGCTCTACCGCTGAGCTACGCGCCCGAAACAGTTCGGAGGCGGGCCTTTAGGGGGCGGCGTGGCCCCCTGTCCAGTGCAAAATCCTTGCGCGAAAAAATTTGCGCCCGAATATCGCCCCGCCCGCTGGGATCAGTTGACCGAATCCTTCAGGCCCTTGCCGGCCTTGAACTTGGGCTGGCTGGATGCCTTGATCGTCATCGGCTCGCCGGTGCGCGGGTTGCGGCCCGTCGACGCCTTGCGCTTCGACACCGAAAAGGTGCCGAATCCGACCAGGCGCACTTCGTCGCCCTTCTTGAGGCTTGCGGAGATCGCGTCGAACACCGCTTCGACCGCCTTGACCGCATCGCCCTTGGCGAGGCCCGACATGTCCGCGACAGTCGCGATCAATTCCTGCTTGTTCATCGAGTTACTGCCCCCTTTGGCATGAGCGTCAGAATCATTGCCCCGCCGGAACAGCGAATAACGCTGTCGCGGCCGGGCATGTCAAATGATTATGGCCGCGCCCTCTCCGACGCGGCCGTTCGATAGCGTTAATACACGGACCCTAAGGGTCGCCAAGTGCTCAGTGATGCAACTCGCCGCCCGCGGGCGCAACCCCTGTCGGGGGCAGCGCCGCAAGTTCGTCGGCGTCGGTCCAATCGATCGCCTCCAGCGGCTCGGTCAGCGCGAGCGTCAGCACCTCGTCGACATGGCTCACCGGAACGATGGTCAGGCCATCCTTCACGTTCTGCGGGATGTCGGCGAGATCCTTCTCATTCTCCTGCGGGATCAGCACCGTGGTGATGCCGCCGCGCAGCGCCGCGAGCAGCTTCTCCTTCAGGCCCCCGATCGGCAGCACGCGACCGCGCAGCGTCACCTCGCCGGTCATCGCGACGTCCTTCTTCACCGGCACGCCGGTCAGCGTCGACACGATCGACGTGACGAGGCCGATGCCAGCCGACGGGCCGTCCTTCGGCACCGCACCCTCAGGCAGGTGGATGTGGATGTCCTTGCGATGGAACAGCGAGGGCTTGATGCCATAGCTGGGGCTGCGCGCCTGGACGAAGCTGAAGGCGGCCTGCACCGATTCCTTCATCACGTCGCCCAGCTTGCCGGTGGTCTTCACCGCACCCTTGCCCGGCACCGTCACGCTTTCGATCGTCAGCAGCTCGCCGCCGACCTCGGTCCAGGCAAGTCCCGTCACCGCGCCGATCTGATGCTCGGTTTCGCTGAGGCCGTGGCGATACTTCTGCACGCCCGCGAATTCGTGAAGGTTGTCCGGCGTGATCGTGACGCTGCTCGCCTTGCCCTCCAGAATCTGGCGCAGCGCCTTGCGCGCAAGCTTGGCGATCTCGCGCTCCAACGTGCGCACGCCCGCCTCGCGGGTGTAGCGCTGGATGAGCGCGCGCAGCCCCTCTTGCGTCAGCGTGAACTCGCCCGCCTTCAGGCCATGCGCCTCGATCTGCTTCTCGACCAGATGGCGTTCGGCGATCTCGACCTTCTCATCCTCGGTATAGCCCTCCAACCGGATGATCTCCATGCGGTCGAGCAGCGGCTGCGGCAGGTTGAGCGTGTTCGCGGTACACACGAACATCACGTCGCTGAGGTCGATATCGATCTCGAGATAGTGATCGTTAAACTTGCCGTTCTGTTCGGGGTCGAGCACCTCAAGCAGCGCCGACGCCGGATCGCCACGGAAATCCTGGCCCAGCTTGTCGATCTCGTCGAGCAGGAACAGCGGGTTCGACGTGCCGGCCTTCTTCAGGTTGGTCACAATCTTGCCCGGCAGCGAGCCGATATACGTCCGGCGATGGCCGCGGATTTCGGCCTCGTCGCGCACGCCGCCCAGCGACTGGCGAATGAACTCGCGCCCCGTCGCCTTGGCGATCGACTTGCCGCGGCTGGTCTTGCCGACGCCCGGCGGGCCGACGAGGCACAGGATCGGCCCCTTCAGCTTGTTGGTGCGCGCCTGCACGCCGAGATATTCGACGATCCGGTCCTTCACCTTTTCCAGCGCATAGTGATCCTCGTCCAGCACCGCCTGCGCGGCGGCGATGTCCTTCTTGATCTTGCTCTTCTTGCCCCACGGCAGGCCGAGCAGCACGTCGAGGTAATTGCGCACGACGGTCGCCTCGGCACTCATCGGCGCCATGGTCTTCAGCTTCTTGAGCTCGCCCGTCGCCTTCGCGCGCGCTTCCTTGCTGAGCTTCAGCGTCGCGATCTTCTGGGTCAGCTCGGCGATCTCGTCGCCGTCGCCCTCGTCGTCGCTGTTCCCCAGCTCGCGCTGAATCGCCTTCAACTGCTCGTTGAGGTAATATTCGCGCTGCGTCTTCTCCATCTGGCGCTTGACGCGGCTCTTGATCTTCTTCTCGACGTGCAGGACGCCGAGCTCGCCTTCCATCAGCGCATAGGCCATCTCGAGCCGCTTGACCGGATCGAGCTCGACCAGCAGCGCCTGCTTGTCGGCGACCTTGACCTGGACGTTGGCCATCAGCGCGTCGGACAGCTTCGCCGCCTCGACCAGCTCGCCCAGCTGCTGCGCGGTTTCCGCCGGCAGTTTCTTGTTGAGCTTGGCGTAGGTTTCGAACTGCTCGACCGCCGAGCGCATCAGCGCCTCGACCTCAATGCCCTCGGCCACCCGCTCTTCCAGGATCTCGATCGTCGACTGCAGATAGCCGTCCGCCTCGGATAGCTCGACCAGCCGTCCGCGCGCCTTGCCCTCGACCAGCACGCGCACGGTGCCGTCGGGCAGCTTCAGCAGCTGCAGCACGGTCGCGGTGACGCCGACCTCATACAGGTCTTCGCGCGCCGGATCGTCCTGCGCGGGGTCGAGCTGCGCGACGAGGAAGATTTCCTTGTCGGCGTTCATCGCCGCTTCCAGCGCCGCGACCGATTTGTCGCGGCCGACGAACAGCGGCACGATCATGTGCGGGAAAACGACGATATCGCGCAGGGGAAGGACGGGAAATAGGGTCATGGATACTCCGACGCCGCCCGATACCGGGGCGGCCTTGTCGCCTATATGGGGTGGCTTGCGATAGGCATCAATCGTTACGGGTCGGTATGCAAGCCTGTGGGGTCGATCGGGTTCGAGCCAATCGCTTCGGCCCCCTCGCTTCGGACTTGTCATCGCCCGGCCCAGCGTGGAAACCGGCGCTCGCCTGTCCCCAGGGAGAAACCGATGTCGCCACGCCTGCCCTTCGCTGCCCTGCTGCTCCTGTCGACGGGGGTCCACGCTGCGGAAAAGGGCATGCCGCCGATCACCGCGCAGACCGCTTTGTCCGGTGGCCCGCTCGATCCGGCGCAGAAGAAGGTGACGCTCGATACCGCCGATCTCGCGATCGAGGTCGATCCGGTCCGCGAAGTGATCAACGGCACCGCGACGCTCACCTTCACCGCGCGCGACCGGATCAACAAGCTGGTCGTCGATCTCGACAAGAATTTTACCGTCACGGCTGTGCAGGTCGACGGCGTCGACGCGGGGTTCAGCAACCCCGAAGGCCGGATGACGATCACGCTCGCCAAAAAGGCGGCGAAGGACGCCAAGCTCACCGTCAAGATCGTCTACGGCGGCCGCCCGCACACCGCGGTGCGCGCGCCCTGGGATGGCGGCTTCGTCTGGGCGAAGACGCCCGACGGCCAGCCGTGGATCGCGACCGCGGTGCAGATGGAGGGCTGCGACCTTATCTGGCCGTGCATCGATTACCCGACCTATGAGCCGCAGAAGGTGACGCTGCACATCACCGTGCCCAAGGGGCTGTCGGCGCCGTCGAACGGCAAGCTGCTCGGCGTCGATCGCCTCGACGACGGCCGCTCGACGTGGAACTGGGAGGCGAAGCACCCGAACCTCTACGGCATCGCGCTGAACGTCGGGCCGTATGAACAGATCGCCGGCACCTACAAGAGCCGCTTCGGCAATGAGATCCCGATGTTTTATTGGTATCTGCCCGGCGAAAAGGAAAAAGCGGAGAAACTCTTCGCCGAGTTCGCCCCCACGATCGACTTCTACGAATCGACCGTCGGCCCCTACCCCTGGGCGGACGAAAAGGTCGGCGTGGTCGAGACGCCGCACAAGGGCATGGAGCACCAGACGATCAACGCTTATGGCAACAATTACGCCAAGGCGCCCGAGGGGTTCGACTGGCTGTTCCAGCATGAATTCGGTCACGAATGGTTCGCCAATCAGCTCACCGCGAGCAACTGGGACGACTTCTGGCTGCACGAAGGCTTCACCGCCTATATGCAGCCGCTGTACGGCCGCTGGCGCGAGGGCGATGGGCGCTACACCGCGATGATGCTGGCGAGCCGCCCGGCGATCCTCAACGAATCGCCCCTCGTCACCGGCAAGCCGCAGGCCGCCGAAGCGGTGTATGAGAAGGCGCCCGGCCGCGGCAGCGATATCTACAACAAGGGATCGTGGGTCCTCCACACGCTGCGCAACGCCGTCGGCGACGCAGCCTTCGGGGAAATCTTGCGGCGCGAGGTCTATGGCCGCCCCGATCCGGCGCCCGGCAATTTCACGCCGCAGTTCCGGACGACGCCCGAATTCATCGCGATCGTCAATCAGGTGACCGGGCAGGACTGGCAGTGGTTCTTCGACACCTACCTCTATCAGGCCGCGCTGCCGAAGCTGGTGGTCAACCGCAACGCGACGCAGCTGACGCTGAAATGGGTCGCCCCGACCGGCAAGCCCTTCCCGCTCCCCGTCGAGGTCGCCGTGGACGACGTCGTGCGCAAGGTGCCGATGACGGGCGGCCTTGCGACGATCACCGTGCCGGCCGGCGCGCATATCGTCGTCGACCCGATGTCCCGCGTACTGAAGCAGGACGACGCAGTGGATGCCTATCAGGCGTGGAAGAAAGACCAGGCGAAAAAGTAACGTTGTGGAGGGCGGCAAGCAGCCGCCCCCCGTCACCCCGGACTTGTTCCGGGGTCCACCGGGCCGCGGGGGGATGCTTTGAGCCTCCAGCCGCCCCCGCGCCGCAGAGTGGACCCCGGAACAAGTCCGGGGTGACGAAGAATTTGGGGCACTGCTGGCGAGCAGCGTCAGCACGCACTTTGCCCCCCTCCCCCGCGGCGGATCGGGCGCGTAAGAAAGCCCCATGCTTCTCCTCGCCCTGCTCGCCGCCGCCGCCGCCGCCGCCACACCGCTCCCCAAGAAGGGCGAGCCCGCGATCACGCCCCTTACCCAAACCTCGGGCGGCGTTCGCCCGGCCGAACAGCTCGCGCTCCGCTTCGACCATGCCGACCTGACGTTCGAAGTGCTGCCCGACACCGAAACGCTGAACGGCATCGCGACGCTGCGCTTCACCGCCACCGCGCCCGTCGCAACGCTGCTGATCGACCTCGACCGCAACCTGCCCGTCACCGCGATCACCATCGACGGCACGCCCCTGACGCCGACGAGTTGGTCGAACCCCGAAGGCCGCCTCGCCATCCGTCTGCCGCACGCGCTGAAAGCGGGAGACAGCGTCACCGCGCGCATCGTCTACGGCGGCCAGCCGCACGTCGCGGTGCGCGCGCCATGGGACGACGGGATGGTCTGGTCGAAAACGCCCGACGGTCGCACCTGGTTCGCGACCACATCCGAAGGCTATGGCTGCGACCTGTTCTGGCCGTGCCTCGACTTTCCGACCGGCGAACCCGCGCTGGTCGATATCCACATCATCGTACCCAAGGGCTTGAAGGCGCCCTCCAACGGTCGCCTGATCGGCGTCGACACCCTGCCCGACGGGCGCACCCGTTGGAACTGGCGAACGCGCAACCCCAACACCTACGCCATCGCGCTCAACGTCGGGCCGTATGAAGAGATCAGCGGCATCTACAAAAGCCGTTTCGGCAACACGATCCCCATGTCCTACTGGTATCTGCCCGGCGAGACGGCGCAGGCCGAACGCCTGTTCGCCGAATTCGCGCCGACGCTCGATTTCTTCGAAACCATGGTCGGCCCCTATCCCTTCGGCGATGAAAAGGTCGGCGTCGTCGAGACCCCGCACAAGGGGATGGAGCACCAGACGATCAACGCCTACGGCAATGATTACGCCAAGACGCTGGAGGGCTTCGACTGGCTGTTCCAGCACGAATTCTCCCACGAATGGTTCGCCAACCAGCTTACCGCGGCCAATTGGGACGATTACTGGCTGCACGAGGGCTATGGCACCTACATGCAGCCTGCCTATGGCCAGTGGCGCGAAGGCCGCGCGCGCTATGACGCGATGATGCAGGCCGAACGCGACAAGATCGCGAACGCCCAGCCGATCGTGAAGGGCAAGGTCCTGACCGAAGAAGAGGTGTACGAACCCGACAAGGGCGGCGCGGGCCAGGACATCTATTACAAGGGATCGTGGATGCTCCACACCCTGCGTGGGCTAATCGGCGACGATGCCTTCTGGACGGTCACGCGACTGGCGGTGTACGGGCGCGCGGATCCGCGCCCCGGCAATTTCCGCCCCCGCTTTGGTTCGACCGCAGAATATGAGGCGCTCGTCCGGCAGGTGACGGGCAAGGACTATCGCTGGTTCTTCGACGTCTATCTGCGCCAGG
>Ga0075444_10001756_pt1 | contig 13281 bp, 11 predicted proteins | sample CoawatmetaG01DNA_FD_76836 | JGI IMG/M metagenome (GOLD analysis project Ga0075444, IMG submission 76836) | Marine microbial communities from the West Antarctic Peninsula - Coastal water metaG017-DNA | ecosystem: Environmental > Aquatic > Marine > Coastal | place: Atlantic Ocean: West Antarctic... | reverse complement strand
TTGAGGTTGTGGTTGAGATTCAACTCTCTTTTCAGTCTTCTCAACCTTCTCAGTCTTTTCTACAAAGCGAGGAGGCGAAGTCGGCTGAGCAGGCCAGGATGGAGGTGGATCTTTCGAGACTTCAGCAGCTCTCTTAGCTTGGGCTGAAGGCCCTGGTGTTGAAGTAGTTGGCGTTGACGGAGTGGGAAGTTGCATTGACTTTGGCACCACTGCTTCACGTGGCGCTTCGCTAGGCTGGTGAAAAGTATATGGTGCTGGAGGTCTAACAGCTTCTTTTTCGGGAATTTTGAGCACTGGTGGCGTGCCAGACGAAAGAGTATTCATCGGACGGGCCTGTGGCGCCTTGAACTTATCTAACGATGGAGCGGGGCCGCCTGGGCGAGTTGCCATTGGCCTAGTAGCAAAGGTGCCGGAAGTAGAAAAATTACCGGAAGTAGAGAAGTTTCCTGATGTCGATGTTCCAGATTGAGAACTTGATGCTGACGCATCACTATTAATCTCGGCATTGCTTGGTGGACTATACTCGGGACTACTTTGCTGGGCCACTACCGACGGTGCCTGATCTAAAGCAGCCGAATTATCATCATAGGGAGCATAATCAGACTCTTCGATAATTCCAGCAGCAGCCTGAGCAAACATCTTCTCTTGCGCCAAGGCCTCGGCTTGTGCTTCAAGCCGTGCAGTAGAAGAAAAGGAATCAACTTGCTCCCAGCTCGATGAACTGGCTACGGCGTTAGCACTAGAAGCACCAGAAGAATTAGAAGAATTAGAAGAATTAGAAGAATTAGAAGGGCTAGCTGACTGCGGAGTACTCTCTGGGACAGCGGCGGAAGCCGGGCTGTCAACAAGAGCATCAGAGTCCTCAGCAGAGAGAGTTCCTGTCTTTTTAACCAGCGCTGAAAGTTTCGAGGAAATATCGGCTTTACCGGCTGAATTATCAGCCCCTTTCCCTTGGCTATTGCCGCCTTTCTTACTCAAGTAAGGGGTCAAATCTGGCAAGTCGTCCTTCAAACTATTCTTCCTCTCGAAGCCTATGGCTGCACAGTGCTCAATTGTCCTTGATTTCACTCAGATTATGCTGACCAAACTAAGAATTTTTTGGCCAATTTTCCTATTGCGGACCCCTTGTACGCTCATTTACCCGCTGGGACTGATTTTGCAACCTTCCATCGCTTTTTTGGTCATTTCCCTTAACTAAGGTGAAGCCAGTCGCCTGACAAGCTAGCTGTAGATCTTTGGCAAAATCAACGGCAGATGCATGCCGGTCTTTAGGATTTTTCTGCAAAGCCTTGGCTACAACGAGATCTACTGGTTCAGGAATGCCTAAATCTGGCCGCACGGTAGACATTAATGGCATTTTCTCGTTAACAGTCTTAACCATAAACTCTTTGGAAGTCGTAGCTTCGAAGGGTCGCTTACCAGTAACCATCTCAAAAACGACCAGTGCCAAAGAATAGATATCGGTCCGGTGATTGAGGGGCAAACCACGGCACTGCTCCGGACTCATATAGGCTGGTGATCCCGCTACGGTGGTCGGACGCGCCATTGTATTCATACCGTTCTCAAAGACGGTATAGGCAATACCGAAATCGCAAACTTTGACGAAATCTTGCTCGCTAGTTGAATCTAGCACTATGTTTTCGGGCTTAATATCGCGGTGAACAAAGCCCTGACTATGGGCCTCTTGCAAACCGTTGCAAACCTGACGGGTGATTTCAAGCATGCGGGAGGGGGCAAGCGGTACGTCGGTTGTGATTAACGACGAAAGTGGAGTGCCTTGTAAATAGTCCATTACAAGATAAGGCTGCCCATCGTCAGTGATGCCCGATTCCCACAAATTTACGATATTTGGATGCCGTAGCTGCTCTAAAGCCCTGACTTCTCGGGAGAATTTCTCCATGCTCTTCGGGTCAGCACCTAGATAGCTATGCACGACTTTAACGGCCACAGCACCACCCATAAGCAGTCTGGTAGCTCGATAGACGATGCCACTGGCACCCTTACCAACCACAGTCTCAACTGCATACTTATTGTTAATCAGGGCGCCAATCAACGGGTCTTTGCCGACCGGTTCCAGGGCGACCTTATCTCTCGGACAAGTTGAAACCTCGTCTCCGAAATAGTTGTTGCACCGCAAACAAAGCTTCATTTAGAACTGCCAATCAATTTTGGTCCGTGACTCCATCAAAAAACGTTTCTCAAGCAGTACCAATAGATACTACCCTTTTAACTACTTACCCATAGACATGGGCCGTCCACCAACAAGTACGATTATCAGCCACTAAAGCAAGGTTAATTTATTGCTCGATCAACCTCTGACATACCAGTCGCCTGGCAAGCGCTCAGCTATTCCTGCCAACTCTAACATGGTCAGAGTACTCGAAAGTTCGCCGGCCGTCATTCCTGTCTTTTCGGTGAGCTGATCAAAATGAACCGGCTCATTAGAAAGCAGCTCGTGAACATCTTTTTCGCGCCCGAAAAGCTCTAAAACAATAGGTTCGCTGCGGGGCCTTGTACTGGTCGCCCAATTTAGAGCCTTCATAATCTCAGCAACGCTCGTTACAAGTTGAGCCATATTATCAGCAATAAGCCGGTTGGTCCCCTCTGAGGTGGGTTGATCAATTCTTCCTGGAATAGAAAATACTTGGCGATCCTGTTCAAATGCTTGCCGTGCCGTAATGAGAGATCCTGAGCTCTTTCCTGCTTCAATTACCAGCAAACCTTGACCAATGCCCGAAATAATGCGATTTCGAGCAGGAAAACGCCATTTTTCAGGGGTAATGCCAGGAAAATATTCGGAAAGAACCAAGCCCTTTGGATCTTCCGACAACTTAGCAAAAAGGGGCTTGTTAGAACTGGGGTAACAGACATCAGGGCCACAGGCAAGCACAGCAGCGGTTTTGCCACCAGCCTCAATGGCACCATAGTGAGCAAACGAGTCGACGCCGACCGCCATACCGCTAATCACGGTCACTCCAGCTTGAGCCAACTCTCGGCCAAATTCTTTGGCTAACTTCTGACCATAATGCGATGGTGTGCGAGTGCCCACGACACCAATGCCGTAGACCAAGCTCTCCATGCTCATCTCCCCCTTCACATAGAGGACGAAGGGTGGATCGTGTATCTCTCTGAGGGTATGGGGATAGAGCGGATGAGCCATCGGATAAGCCCTGACTTTGGCCTTCTCTAACTTGTCAGGCAACGAATCTGGGTCAATCTCAGCACGCTTCGCAACAAATTTAGCAATTAGCTCGTCAGTGATCCAACCAAGGTAATAAGGGGCCCGACTCATATCTTTTAGCTCAGAGGGGCTACCCTGCCAAAATATCTTCATGGTCTCGAAGCGGTCGTATAGCTTGATCATGCGAGAAGCCCTGAAGCCGCAACCCGTGCACAAATCAAGAGCGAGCCAATATTTCAGCTCCTCATTGCCCCACATTTTGATGGGATCCTCGATAAGATGCATAATCAGATATACCAACCCTCTCGTTGCATTTTCCCTGCAGCCCCTGCAAACAATGATGCTAGCATTAACAACAGTCTCTCCAGGAAAAAAGTTCAATTCTCTATGGTGCAAAAACAAGCTAGAAACTTAAAATCTTCAAGCATTGCTTTAGGGGCACTGTTGTCTCTGCTCTTGGCTCTTCCTTTTTCAACCGGGCCAGCTATAGCTCAAGGCCTGAGCAGCGAAGAGAGCAGCAAGCTCAAACTAATTGAACAAAACCTGTTCTTTAAGAACTACGACGACGATAGTGCCGAAATTCGTATGGCTCGCATTGAAAAAAGAGTTTTCGGCGAAGCGGCGGAGGGTGCACTGAGCACGCGTTTAGCAAATATACTGCAGGTGGCCAAGCCCTTAGATAAAGCGCCGACGCCGCGCAATCAACCAGCCCCAGCAGCACCACAACAGCCGACCTTTGAACAACAGCAGCAAGAGCAACAACTGCGCCAGGAAGAAGCCGCCGACAGGGCCAGACAAAGAGCAATGGCTGCCCGCGACGAAGAAGTCAATCAGATGTTCGCCGATGCTGTGCGTCTGTGGAAAGAGCGCAAGGGTAATGAAGCCCTAGAAAAATTCGAACAGGTTGTGCGGCTGGCTCCAGACAACGCTGAAGCTCATTTTAGCCTTGGTGTCATCTACGAGGCCCAGCGCAACTTCACTGAAGCTTTAGGTTGCTATAAAAAGGCTAACGAGATTGACCCCAACAAGCGCGAGTACAAAGAAGCCGTAAGCTTGGTGGAGAAAAAGGCTGCCGTAAAAGAACAAGATGACGGCAAAAAACTTGAACTGCGTATGCTGGCAGAAAATGCTTCTGGAGCTTATCGGCGCGGCGAATTCATTTCAGCACTTGACCTCTACAAACAACTTGATCGCAAGGCGCCAAATCAAGCTCTGGTGAAATACAACATTGCCACTATTTACTTGGCCATGAAAAGCCCAGTGCAGGCCTTGGATTTCTTTAGACAAGCACGCAAGCTCAAGCCGGACGAACCTAACTATCAAAAAGCCGTAGCTCAACTGGAAGGCAATCTACAAACAGAAGAAACTGAGCGCCTCAATTCAGAGAGAGCCTGGCAGAATCAAAATCAAAACCAGAATCAAAATCAAAACCAAAATCAGAATCAAAATGCTAATCGCAATGGCAATTTCAATCAGCAAAATGGTCAGAATCAGCCAAGAAACAACAACAACAACAACAACAACTCCAATAGCAATAGCAACGGCCTTTTAGGCGGCGACAAGAATGCCCCTCCTCCATCAGCCGCATTTGGCATTCTCGCCAAGAGCAACAAGTCAGGAGTACTTGTCACCACCATCGGTATCGCCTCGCGAGCAGCAAGGTGTGGCCTCCAGCGTGGTGATGTCATCAGAGCAATTGACGGCGAAGTGATAAAAAGCGTTAGCCAGTTTCAGCAAATAATGAACGGCAAGACTCAAGGTCAGTCATTGCAGCTCATGATTGAACGCAAAGGCGCTATAGGCCAAGTAATTCTTTAGTTTTGCTTCTGCTTAGTCTTGAACAAGAGCATTGAGTCTTTCAGCAAAACTCTCAGTAATTTTTGCTGGCTCAAGCTCAGACACTTGACGAATGTTGTAGACAGTATCGCGCACTACTGGCTTGTAGCCTGAAGAAGCAATAAGCTGCTCCATCTTCTCTTGAGCTAACTGCAAAGGAGTCTTGGCACCAGCAGCATGGGTAATTTTCTCTTCCATGATGGTGCCATCCATATCGTCGGCTCCAAAAGAAAGAGCAAGCTGAGCCAACTCTACACCGAGCTGAATCCAATAGGCTTTGATATGAGGGAAGTTATCGAGCAAAATTCTCGATATAGCAACATCTTTGAGCAAATCTGATGGAGTCGGCTCACTCACTTCATCCTGAATATTGGTGCCATCGTAATAGCACTTCAAAGGAATGAAGCACTGGAAGCCACCACTCTTATCTTGTTGTTCACGCAAGAGCAACATATGATCAACTTTGTTTTCGATGCTTTCACTGATACCAGTAAGCATTGTGGCATTAGATTTAAGACCAAGCTTGTGAGCAATGCCGTGAATTTCCAGGTAAACAGGAGCCGGCGTTTTCTTCACCGCCATGCGTTCACGAACAGCATCATCAAATATCTCAGCACCACCGCCAGGCATCGAGCCTAAACCGCAGGCAATCAAACGGGTTAAAACTTCTTCGTAGGTAATGCCATCGAGGTTAGCCAAATACTCGATCTCAACAGCAGTAAAGGCTTTCATGTGCACATGCGGAAACTTCGCTTTCAACTGCTGCAGCACTTCTTCGTAATAAGCCAGGTCGCAAGCAGGGTTGAGACCACCAACCATGTGGATCTCATTGATACCGAGAGCTACACCTTTGCCCGCTTCTTCAAGCACCCGGTCGACGCCCCAGGTATAGGCCTTGCCACGTTCATCAGGATTGGCATAAGAACAGAAACGGCAGGTCTCAACACAAAAATTGGTTGGGTTGAGGTGCATGTTGTGAATGTAATAGACATAGTTCTCTTGGCCCGGCTCAGCTTTGACTCGGCGAGCGTACTCACCTAAAGCACCGATAGCCACCAAGTCGTCAGACTGGTAGAGGCGAATAGCATCTTCGCGGCTAATGCGCTTGCCTGTATAAACTTTCTCGGCTACATCAGCCAGGGGATGACCGGTGAAAATTCTATTTTCAATAACAGCAGACATGGACACCTCTAAAGACTGCTACTAATCTCAAGAGTCAATCTTAACAGGATAAAAATCGGTTTTGTCCACATTCTCGCGACCTAGTCACAAGCGTTCACAAGGGGCAATGTAATCCTTCAGCGCATCAGTCTCGAACAATCCAATTAGGATTTAGCATTGATGTCAGGATATGGTCACACCACTTGCCATTAATCAACAAATAATCCCTGGCATAGCCTTCAACGTTGAATCCCAGGCTGCGCAAGAGCCAACCACTGCGCTGATTGGAGGGTTGATAGTTGGCCATGATTCGATGCAAGTTGAGGGCGGAAAAGCCGTAGGCAATTACTGACTGCAGAGCTTCCTTCATCATGTGCTTGCCTTCTCGATCTTGGGCAATTGAATAGCCTAAATTGCAATACTGAGCCGCACCGCGAACGATGTTATTGAGGTTGGCAGAACCTACAACCACAGAGGGATTGGCACGATCGAAGAGGAAGAAGCGCACAGCCACATCGCCATGAAAATCTTCAAGGTTTTGCTCAATCTGCTTTTGCCAATAGTCATTGGTTAAAAAATCGCTAGGCCAAGCTGGGCCAGCGTCTGCCAGGTGTAATCGGTTGCTACTAAAGTAGGTTATAACAGCTTCAGTGTCTGCAGTCTGGGCCAAGCGAATGATGCATCTTCCTGTGTTGAGCGTAGGAAGCTTGGTTTTCTGGGCGGACAAATCGTTCATTGCTCTCTCAATCAAACTAGTTATGCGAAAATTACTTCACTAATTCTAATCGACCCAGAAACTAGAATTGGCACGAATTGGGGCAGCTGATTCTTCAAATACTGGTCTGCGGTTATCTTCATGAGCAAGAATCTCAACCAGCAAATCGGCATCGATCTCTAAGTCATCATCAAGGGAATAAGGTGAAGCCAAAACCAATCCGGTTTGGTCGTCATCAAAATCTCGCCAAGACTCTTTGATGGAAGATTCGAAAAGATACTCGTCTTCATTGGTCCAGGCAAGAAAACTGTCTTCAATCGAGGGCAAGGGCTCAATCAAGGGCATACCGGCGCGGCGGCCACGGTCAATATCGTTGATTCTCTGCTCAATTGCTTCAACTTCACTGCGATGGCTGTCACCAAACCAGTGCATCATTGCGGTTTTCTGACGCTCACGACAGAGAACATTTTCTTCGCGATCGGTATCAGCCATGCGCCGAGCGTCATTGAGATTAAAGCCGCCTTGATGGCTCTGAGCACGCATCTGGGCTAAACGCTGCTTGTTGCGGTCGATATCAATAAAATTGGGCAGAATCAAACCACCCTTTGCTCTCGATACTGTTGAACTCAAACTTTTGACTAGAAGCAGCACATTAGAAATCAATTTTCATACCCGCCAGTTGAAACTCATGCCCATCTCGTTGCCAAGAGATTAGTTCAGTGCCCCGTCGATCTCAATGGGGTAATTCCCCCAAATAAGTGCCACTTCATTAATTTATCAATTTGGATATTAAAAGTCTATCTAATCGCAATAGCTACGATATGGCTAAACGAAGCCACTACGTTTTTGGCTTTCCTTAGGGCTAACCCGAATATTGCCAACACCCAAGCTAATCATTTGATTGGTTACCAGGTCAAAAAAGCGCTCCCGCTCTGGCCCCTTAATCACAGCCAAATGGTGAGCCTCAGCCAGGGCCACAGGATACCCCTGACCCTTCTCAACCTGAGTGCGCACTGCCTGCATAGCGAAGCTAAACAGCTCTTGATCAGCAAAAACCCAATGGGGCATCTCAATTCGTGCAACCTCACTGGCACCGCGCCAATAGACAAAGCAGCTGCGATCGCTCTGGGGCATCAGCTTGACCACAGTGGCACCGCTGACAAATACAGCCGATCGCTGATTAACTGGCAGCAAGCGCTCGAACAAGCTACGGTCTCCGAGGGGCCAAACCTTCGAGCAAGGAAAATCTTCTTCATTGAGGTTGGCGCACAGGTCACGACAGTGGCTGACCTCATAGGGGCAAATCGAAACCCGCAAGCCGTTGACCAAATCAGCACTGCGACTATGACTGAGGTAACCGATAATAGGCACCTTAGCCAGCCGCAACCGCGCCATCAATTCTTCCAAACGGGCAAAGTAGCTCTCCTGATAGGTGCTACTCATTTTTTCTACCGACCAGGGAATGAGCGAACCGTCGTACATGGCCAGGGCACGACCATGGTTAGCAGCCTGGCAGGCCGTTTCAGTCAACAATTCCAATTCAAACAGGCCACGCTCAAGGGCGACATAGAGTTCATCAATATGCACCCGGCGCCGGTCTACCAGCGGATAGAGGTCATCGGGTCTGGCATGCAACCGCGGTTCGCTATACAAAAGCGGTGGCACAGGCAGACCGTATGAAATGCGCGCCACGCCGACATTAAGCAGATAGCAATTGTGCACCTCATGATGAGAGGGCATTATCTGGGAGCCATCCACTGCTATTACTGTCCAGGGCTGCCGGGCCGTATCAAGGGCTGAGATCAACTCTCGCCGACCGACAGGCTCAAGGGGTTTAGCCGTAGGCCAGAAAACCCAGGGGGCATTGTCTGCTAGTTTTTGCTCGAACCTGACACTGTTACTTTCAGCCCCGGCAAAAGCTGCCAGTGCACTGGCCATAACCCGCTCATAATCTTGTTTCTCCACAACAGCATCAGCGCCAATTTGTGATACCAGTTGAGAGAGCTTCATAAAGTCGAGCATGTGAAAAAATCCAGCTATAAGAGATGAGATAGAACGGAGAAGACTAATAGTAGCGCTATACTTTACTAGCAGTAGAAGAACCAAGCAGTAATTTCAGCCGGAAAGCAAATTAACAGTGAATCAGAAAAACAACCGCAAAGCCAAAGACCCCAGCGATGCTCCTAAAGAACTGCCTTCGACACTCTCGGGTCGTATTGCCGAACTGCGCGAGCGCAAGAATCTGACTATTAGAGACTTGGCACAAGATTCACGTTTTACTAAAGAGCGCATAGAAGACATCGAATCTGGCTTAGAAACCTGGCTTTCTTCTACAGACAGACAACTATTGGCCCGTGCCCTAGCAGTTGACCCTTATATCATTCAAGAAGTTGAGACCAGGCCACGTTTAGAAGAAAGTGATGATCCGGTAGCCTATGCGGCCATGTTGGCCGACCTGAGCGACTCTATTCTCAAAGGCGTTAAAGAGCAAGAATGCCCACAGTGTGGCAATACTTTGCGTTGCCGCGTACAGGAAGGGTTAGACATTGACGAGCAGCCTATCTATCTAGCCAAGGCCTTCTGCCAGAAATGCCCATTCATTCTTAAGTAAGACAAGTTGGCCAGTTATTTCGTCGATTGCTTCGACATCAAGCGCGCTGGCTGGGGATACTCACCAAGAAAAGTAATGGTGCCGGTCTTTAAATCTCGCATGGCACCAACTATTTTGACCTTACCTGAGTAGACAGCTTCTTTCACGATCGAACTATTGCTAAGCATATCGTTTGCCGACATCCAGACATTGGCAATGGCCGAAGAATGTACCAACTGGTCGCCTTTTTCAGTGGGATGGCTGCGCCTTGTTGCCGCTACTGCTGGTGCAATTTTGCTCATTATAGTAGGCAGATTACCGGGCAAAAGCGAGCCATTAACAGCACTATCAACGGCGGCCTTAACAGCACCACAATCAGAATGGCCCAAGACAATAACAAGAGGAATGCCTAAATACTTGATACCATATTCAATCGAAGCTAGTTCTGAAGTAGCGCAGACATTTCCCGCTACGCGCACAACAAACAATTCAGCCAGACCTTGATCGAAGACCATCTCTACTGGCACTCTTGAATCAGAGCAACCTAACACAATAGCTACAGGCTTTTGACCATTGATAGCAGTCATTTCGCGCCTGACAGAATCAACTTCAAAGTGATTAGTTTTGCCCGACAAGTAGCGTTTGTTGCCAGCCTTAAGTTCTTGCAGAGCTTGCTCAGGAGTAGGCCTTGAATAGGCTGGTAAAGCAAAAAAAGAAGCGGTCATTAAGGCCGCAATAATTAGGCACATTAAGCGCTCTGACCACAAGTACTTTTGCATATCCAGTTTTCCTTCAGAGTTAAACACTATTCCTTCGGCTTCCAGCAAACTTTGTTGCAAATCTGGCTGCATCTCTGTATTTCTACTAGTGCTGATACCACCAGTAGAGTTAATCACTCGATGCCAGGGCACATTGCCAGAGTGATATTTCTTGTTAGACTTCTTGCTTGCCGTGTCGCTAGAAAGAGCACGCAGAGCCCAGCCTACCCCTTGAGCGCTGAGGCGTTTTTCAAGCAAATTCGAAATCAAACCATAGGTCAAAATGCGGCCACGGGGAATGTCCTTGACGATTTCATAGACTTCGAAGTAAACCGACACTAAAGACCGTCTCTTTTAGGCGGAGACAGAGCGTTTGACAAAGCATTGACGAATAGTGTCATCAAGTCTGCCTTTGAGCTTGTTCAATCTCTCAGTAATTTCTAGTCTGCGCTTCTGCAAATTGAGCAAATGTTTTCTTCTATGATCATCTAAAGCGTCAGCAAAGAGATCATTGAGAGCGATTTCTTCACCTTGGGCCCACCAAAGATCTTCAACCACAGAGCCAATCAAATCGTGTTCAGCTTCATCAAGCATCTGGCTGAATAAACGATATTCATTGCTGAGCATAAACTCAATTGAGGTACGCACTTCTTGTCTTAAACTTTGAGCAGCAGAAGAAACAATGGTGGCAATCAATTCTTTGTCGAGATTGCCTACTCGCAAATTGAGTTGTGCCAGAGTTTCTTCAAGCAAATAGCGACGAAAAGCAATTTGATTGAGCAAGAAATCGGGGAAGTATCCGGTGCATACCATGTGCACAATCTCGCTGCGAGGTGGCAGCGAAGAAAGAGCATGGCGGCTGCGCACAGAAAGGCCTTGAAGGGTGCTAACGGCTCGGTAATGTTTGTCAATTAACTCTTTCAAGCCATTAACAACAGCACGGTTAAGGCCAGGCACTTCGGCATTGCTTGAACCAGTATTTAGACTCTTGGCCATCAATTGCATTATTTGACGGCGCAAATAATCGATATTGCCACCAAGCTCTTCAATTATTTTCACGGCTGTCGATTCACGAGCATCCATGATGCCCAAGAGTAGATGCTCGGGATTGATAAAATTGAGGCCGAAGAATAAAGCATATTCATAGGCACGGTGCAAAGATTGCACGGTAAGATCGCTTAAACCATAAGCCTTTCTGGTTTCACTAAAGCTGGCAGCGGCGCCACCGGCACCAGTGGCAACAACCGGGAGACTAACAGAAGGCAGTCCAGAAGAAAGGTCTGGGCGACCTGAAAACGGCAATTCAGATTCAGTTTTGCCCTTAACTTGATTTTCCAATTCTTTACTGACAGAAGCTTCGTCAATTTTCATTGTGGCAAGCGCTTCGTTAGCAACACCGCCATATTCAGTGGCCAGGGCAGCAAGAATATGATCAGTACAAATATAGTTGTGCTCGAAGTTTATGCACTCATCTAAGGCAAGCTGCAATACTTGCAAAAGTGAATCGCTTGAACGCTCAAAAACAGAATCCAACATTGGCTAATAATCCAAGAAAGGGGACAAACTAGATACAGGTGAAGGTCTAGATAGCCAAAATTTGCAAGCAAAACTGGAAATCTATTAGAAAATGCTCACCGTTATAGGCTTATGGGCCTTTTAAGGAGCATATATAGGATAGCAGCAAACTATAATTTACCCTGGGGCAATAAGCCGTTCAGCTTAAGAAGGTATCAGTGAGAATTTTAATATCAAACGACGACGGGGTCTTTGCGCCAGGGCTGGGCACATTGGCAAGGGCGCTGGCTGCCACTGGCGAGCACGAAGTCTATGTCGTTGCGCCAGACAGGCAAAGAAGTGCTACGGGTCATTCGGTCACCCTGCACAAGCCACTTAGAGTCGAGGCCGTGGATCTAGCCGGAAATCTAGCCGGAAACCATAACGGTGGCATCAAAGCGGCTTGGTCCACCACTGGCACACCATCAGATTGCGTCAAACTTGCTGTTAAACAACTTCTGCCCCAGCCACCCGATGTAATTATCTCGGGCATTAACTCTGGGCCCAATCTAGGCTCTGACGTACTCTACTCGGGCACAGTAGCAGCAGCCATGGAAGGTGCATTCTCCGGATTTCCTAGCATTGCCGTCAGCGCTCAAAAGAACAACCAACTGGCCTTCGACCTGGCTGCAGAGTTCATTATCGACTTCTTGCGCGTGCTACCAAAAGCACCAATGCCTAACCGCGGCCTATTCAATGTCAACGTTCCCGCCTGCCCAATTGAGCAATTAAAAGGAGTACGGGTAACAGAACTTGGCAAGCGCCAATACAAAGATATATTTGAACGCCGGCACGATCCCAATGGTCGCGACTATTACTGGCTCTCCGGCTGTGCCATAGAAGAAGGCGAATCTGAGTTATCAGATGTCTGGGCCCTAGCCAACGGCTATATTACAATCTCGCCTGTTTCCTTCAACATGACCGACCAAAATACACTGGCCAAGCTCAATGAGATGATGACTGTCAATGAATTCTCCCACCACGTTCGATCTGGCAAATAGTTATAAAGCCTTGTTCAAAGACCCAGAATGGCCCTTGAAGACAACCATTGGCGGCTTTATCAATTACACGGCACTTGGTGCCTTCCTCTTCAATCCGGCCTTCATTCCCATTTGCTTTGTGCTCTGGGCAATTTCAACAGGCTATCTCTTACGCAGTCTGCGCCTCAGTGCCGCTGGCGAACTAGAGAAGCTCCCCGGTTGGACTGACTGGCTTGACTTGATAATTTCAGGACTATCCTGGCTCTCTATTGCGGCTGGCTTCTTTTTCTTTGCCTTATCACTATTGGTAATGAGCCTGCTGGTGGGAGTGGGCTACGACATTTCCCATATATCCAAACCAAACTTTCTTGTCTGGTCTGAGACAACATTCTTGGGTCTGTTCTTCCTCACCCTGGCTCAAAACTTCTTCCTCACCATCTTAATGGCCAACTTTGCCGAAGAAGAGCGCATGGCAGCAGGATTTGCCTGGCGCAAAGGCCTACGCC
>Ga0075444_10001753_pt1 | contig 13292 bp, 5 predicted proteins | sample CoawatmetaG01DNA_FD_76836 | JGI IMG/M metagenome (GOLD analysis project Ga0075444, IMG submission 76836) | Marine microbial communities from the West Antarctic Peninsula - Coastal water metaG017-DNA | ecosystem: Environmental > Aquatic > Marine > Coastal | place: Atlantic Ocean: West Antarctic... | reverse complement strand
GTATATACTACAGGTACAACAGATGTAACTGTTAGTAATTCTGGGATTTGGAGCGATGAGCAAGTAGGTTATTTATGGTGGGATTTATCAACAGCTAAGTTTATAAATCCTTATTTAAGTAATATTATTTTTAGTACTAGTAACTGGAATAAACTATTTCCTGGAAACGCTATAGACGTATACGAATGGGTTGAATCTCCATTACTTCCGTCAGAATGGAATGCAGTAGCTGCAACTTCAGAGGGAGTTACTGAAGGAATAACAGGCACTACTAAGTATGATGATACTGTTTTTGTTGCTAAAAACATATACGATTCGATTGCACAAACATTTTCTTTAACGTACTTTTATTGGGTTAAGGGAAAAATAACAACACCGTTAATTGAAGGTAGAAATATTAGTAGCTTTAACGTAGCAAGATATATTGCCGACCCGGCTGGAATGGGATATAAGTTTATTAACTTTATAAGTCCTACTAGCTTTACATTATATAACTGCGAGAGTTTACTTAAAGATTCCGATGTAGCACTAAGCGTTCAATATTGGAAAATTGAAAATCAAAATATTAATATACATAACCAATATCAATTATTTACTGCTGGATTAGATACAAGTAAGCCTAATAAAGATATTGAAAGAAAATGGTTTGATAGTTTAATTGGTTATGATACTGCTGGTCGTATAGTTCCTGATCCTAATTTATCAGTTAAAGAACGATATGGAATTTTAAATAATCCAAGGCAGTCTTGGTTTACAAATAGAAGTGAAGCGTTAAAACAAGTAATTGATAGAGTCAATGGTGTATTGTTAAAGAATTTAATCATTGATGATAAAATTATTACTCCTCTTCTTTCTAAAGATGTTCAACCGCTTGCTGCATCTAACACGTTTGATACAACAGTAGATACTTACGAAGATTTAGCGTTTGTTGGATCTGCTAAAGTTAAACAAGCTGTTTTAACTCCTGTTATTATTGATGGTAAAATAGTTAGGGTAATTATAACTACTCCTGGACGAGGATATAAGGTTATACCTAAAGTATTAATTTACGGAAATAATGAAACTGCTGCAGAAATTACACTAACGTTAAATAATGTTGGAGCAGTAACAGCAGCAACAATTAATAATCAAGGTAGTGGATATTCAGACACACTTACTATATTAGAAATTAGAAGATTTGCTGTACTTGTAAAAAGTGATTCTACATTAGCTGGCAAATGGGCAGTATACGAAAGAAACATAACTAATACATTATGGGTAAGAAAGAAAAGCCAGTCGTATGATACTTCTTTATTCTGGAGTTACATAGACTGGTACAACACTGGATATAATGAATTTACAACTATTAATCATTTAATTGATTCAACTTATCAACTAGAGTCTTTAGATGATGCTACTGGCGATGTAATTAAGATTGCAAACGTAGGATCAGGTGGATGGTTACTATTAGAAAAAATTGATAACTCTGCGTCAATAGACTATACAATAAATTATAAAACTATTGGTAGACAGAACGGAACAATTAAATTTTTACCAAATCTTTATAATATAGGATTATCGTCAGGGTTTGATAGTGCAAGTTATGATATAAAAGTTTATGACTCACAACCAGTTCAAGAAACTAGAATAATTTTAACAGCATTAAGAGATAATTTACTTATTGATGAATTAGGAGTTGAGTATAATAATTTATTTTTATCAAGTGTAAAATATGTTTTCTCAGAACAAGGATTAGTTGACTGGGCATTTAAAACTAGCTTCATAAAAGCAAAACATAACGTTGGAGACTTATCTAAAAAAATAACATTCCAAAATGATAACTTGCCTAGTTACGAAGAATATTTAAAAGAAGTTAAACCTTTTAAATCTAAGTTACGTGAATATGTAAGTGATTATAATTATTTAAATGTGTCTGGTAATTTAGTAACTGACTTTGATCTACCTCCTAGATGGGACGATGCTTCTAAATCTATTATTCCGCAATCTGTAAAAGTTATAGATAATGTTATTGTAGGAACCAATACAGACTTAACTACATACCCAAATAAGAATTGGGTAGACAATATGTCTTATCAAATTAAGACAATTGAAATAGCAAATGCAGGCAGCGGATATACACAACCTCCAGTAATTAGTTTTGTAGGACAAGACCAAAGCTCAACAGACACTGGATCAGGAGCAACAGCCGTAGCAAAGTTAGGTACTGGAGGAAAGATAGAGTCAGTAGAAATAACTGCTCCGGGAACTGGATATTTAAATCCACCAATGATCGAAATTAACGGTTCTATATCGTCAACTGGTACTCCTGCTAAGTTAATTGCTGTAATTGGAAACGGATTAGTAAGAGGATTGCATTCTACTATTAAGTTTGACAGAGTATCTGGTGCAGTTGAAATAACTAAACTTAGTGAATCTGAAACGTTTGCTGGATCAGGAAATAAATTTATTTTTAATCTTATATTTCCAATGGATTTAAAAACTAATACAGTAGAAATTACTATTGCTGGCGAACTTGCATTACAGAGTGAATATACTTACGAAAATATTAAAGATATTACTAAGGGATATGATAGATATTCAGGTAGAATTACTTTTACAAAACCGCCAGCGTTAAACAGTGCAATAGTAGTTAAGTATAAAAAACCAATAGAATTATTAACTGCTGCAGATAGAATTAAATTATTTTATAATCCTGCTGCTGGCCAGTTTGGTAATGATTTATCACAGCTAATGGACGGCATAGATTATGGCGGAGTTGAGGTTAAGAGTTTTGAATTTGGCGGAACTACAGGATGGGACGCCCTACCATGGTATACCGATTCGTGGGATACTTACGACACAACTTACGAAGATGAAGTATTTAAACTTGACGGATCAACGATTAGTGTTACGTTAAGTAAGCCGTTAGAAAATAATGTTGTTTATAACTTATATAGAAATGGTGTTAGGTTAGATGATCCTAATTGGGCACCTGAACCAAATTATGATTCTACAATAATTAAAAATCCTAATTCTATAATGCAAAGTATTACTGGCGACGGAGTAACTACAGTAATTGAATTACAAGAGTTACAAGTTCCAACTACTGTAGATGATGTTATTATAGTAAGAAAAGTAACTAGTGATGGTAGCTTTATTAACGATCCCGAAAGTTATGATACATCAGTAACAGGCGGAACTCTTGCATATAATTCTGCTACAGGATTAAAAGCTGAAGACATTACAATTGACGGTGACGGATTTGTTACACCTACTACAAGTAAAGGTCCTGAAGAAATTGTTCCAGGACAAGTTTTAGATACTGTTGATATTTCAGTATACGAACGTCCAACGGGCGGAAGTAGTATAGTTGTTAATAGAAATCATATTGGTGACGGATCAACAAAAACATTTGACATTGGAAAATCACCGTTTACTGAAAGTTCATTATTTGTAAAAATTGACGCAGATATACTTGAGCCAAGTACAGATGATTCAACTTTAGGTTACACTATAAATTATGCTAATAAAACAGTAACCTTTGAAACTGCACCCGCTAATGGAGCAAGAATTAACTTAACATTAGTTGAAGTTGCAGGATTAAAAATATTAGATATTGATAATTTTGTTAGTGACGGAAGTTCAAATAGCTTTGAAACAAATATGCGTTGGACAGATAGCATTGAAGGAATTGCAACTAGCAACGGTAAGAAATTAGATATTGTGCTTATTAAGAGCACTGGATTACGTACAAACAATGTTGAAATTGTATTAGCATCTCCATTAACAGCAGGCGATGTTGTTAGATATGCATTGTTTATTGGTAATGGCAACGATATAGATTCATTCAGTCAAGTTGTAGTTGATGACTTTGTAGCAGACGGAGTTCAAGGAAATGATACGTTAACTTTAAGTCAAGCTCCATTTTCATATGGTCCAGCTGGAATACATACACTAGTACAAGTAGGAGATAATATACTTCATTCAGGGTATAATCAAACGTTTACTGTTTCAGCAACACGCGATTATAAATTAGATCTTTGGCAAGTACCTATTGCTACGTTACAAAATTCAGGAGTTCAAGTTTATCTTAATGGACGGTTATTAGAATATTCAACAGAATGGTCATTCATTGGTGCCGAAGCATTTGATAGTGACACGCCATTAGATGAACAAATAGGAAATACAATAAAACTTGCTGACTCAATAGGCATTGCAGGCGATACTTTGCTAATTTACTTAATTCAACAGAGTGAATATAGATTTGGATATTTTGAACAAGCAGGAGACTCAAGTAGAGTATTTTATCCAACGCCTACTATTTGTTCTTTTGAAGTTGCAAGACCAATTGGAACTAAAATAAGAGTATTCCAATTTAGTAATAGTACTGCTCAAAAGTTTGATAGAGAGTCTTATACTGTTCAAGAAAACACAGCTATTACTAAAGGAACACCTGCATATTATTTCTTAAATAACTTAAGAGCTGGATTATTTAAATTAAGAACGCCAGCTGTTGATTCAAAGTATGTGTGGGTTATATTAAATAATAAACTATTATCTGCAGACGTTGATTACAGTGTTACTGAAGATAAGGCATTTATTAAACTTGTTAGTCCGTTAAATCAAGGGGATAGGATTGAAGTATTGCACTTTGGTAATCCTACAGTAATAACTAAGTTTGGTTGGCGCCAATTTAAGGATATGCTTAATAGAACACATTATAAGAGGATTGACGGAGAGAAAAATCATATCCTTGCAAAAGATATAACGCCATATGATAAAACTATTGAAATAGTTGATGCAAGCAGGCTAACGTCTATACCGTTAGGTTCTGAATATCCTGGAATTATTTGGATTAACGGAGAGAGAATAGAATATCGTATTAAACAAGGTAATTTATTAAAGCAATTACAACGTGGAACACTAGGTACGGGAGTTCCAGATATTCATTCATCAGGAACTGAAGTATATGACCAGAGTATTAATGCATCAATGCCGTATAAAGACGAAACGTTAACAACAGTGTTTACAACAGACGGTACAAGCTCAGCATTTGAGTTAGATTTTACTCCAGGAAACGGCGGAATAAATGAGTTTGATGTATTTGTAGCAGGAAAACGTTTAAGAAAGAATGCAATATCTTCTTATAAGTTTGAAAGCACAGTGTCTGGTGTACTAGTTAGTAGTACAAACCAAGATAGCCCAGAAGGGGACGAAACATTAGCTGCAGAGTTTTCACTAATAGGTAGTACTTTAACTTTGTTAAATACGCCAGGCGAAAATCAAAAGGTAATTATAGTAAGAAAACAAGGAAAAAGGTGGACAGCTCCGGGAACTGCGTTAAGTCAAGCGGATTCGGACATTGGTAGATTCTTACGAGCTACAAGTGTTGACCTACCTCGATAAATACAATGACAGGAAAAACAATATGACAGACAATTTAAATGATATGAGCGGAGTTTTGATTCAAGGACATATTAAGATTTATGATCCAGAATCAAACCATACGTATATTGATAAACGTAACGCAATTCATTATGAAAATATGAGTTTAAGCCTTGCTGAAAGCATTGGTAATGGTGGGTCTGGTTGGATATATGAAATGAGCTTTGGAAACGGCGGAACAAGCGTTGATCCAACAGGTATTATTACATATCTAACTCCAAACTCAACTGGCACTAATGCCAGTTTGTATAACCAAACACATACAAAAGTTATTGATGATAGAAGTGTAAATAATTTAGATCCTGTTAGAAATAAAATAGAAACAAGACATGTTAGTGGCACAAATTACACTGACGTATTAGTAACATGTTTATTAGATTACAGCGAACCAAGCGGTCAAGATGCTTATGATACAGCAACAGACGGCTCAAGTTTATATGTATTTGATGAGTTAGGTCTTAAAGCCTACTCTGCAAGCGGAACTGGACGACTCCTTACTCATGTTATCTTCCATCCTGTACAAAAGTCTCTTAATAGACTTATACAGATAGATTATACAGTTAGAGTACAGAGTTTAACTGGTTTTAATGAGGCGTAACTAGATGGCTTATACAATATCATATACAGACGCTGCAAATAAAGGCACCATTGTAGTAGAAGATCTTACGTTAAATACGGAAACTTCGTTATCAATTCCAGGAAGGAATACTACTGCATATGGCTCGGCTATTGCAACTAACTTTCTTCATTTACTAGAAAATTTTGCATTCAGTACTCAACCAAGTAACGGGGTTGAAGGCCAACTATGGTACGATAATACTGCAGGGTCTGAAACACTTAAAGTATATGACGGAACAAATTGGGTATCTGCCGCAGGTATTAAGAAAGCAGTTTCATCGCCCGAAGTTGCTGCATCGCAATTAGGCGATTTATGGGTTGATACTGATAATCAACAGTTATATTTGTTTTCAGGATCAGGATGGGTATTAGTTGGTCCTGAATTTAGTGACGGATTAGCAACAGGTGTAACACCTGCTTCAATTATAGGTACAGATAACGTTTCTTATACTGTTATACAGCTTGATGTATTATCAAAACCGGCAGCTATTATATCTACATCAGCGTTTACGCCAAAAACTGCTATATCGGGGTTTACGACAATATCTCCAGGTGTTAATTTAAGTAGTATTAATATTGCAGGAGAAGGATTTTTAAAGTACAGAGGTACTAGTGAAAAAGCAGAAAGTTTAGTAGTAGCAGGGAAAGATATTCCTGCTGCAAACTTTTTAAGAAGTGACGTAGTAAGTACATCAAACTTTCCAATTAATGTTCAAAATAATTCAGGTATAAACTACGGGTTAAACGCAGAACTAAACATTGGAATTGAAGGATCAGCTGGAGTTATTCAGCACCAAATTGAAGGATCGAACATTGACGTTCGTGTTAAGAATAACGGAATCTTAACTACTGTATTAAGAATTGATTCAAACTTACGATTAGGAGTTAATAATACTGCTCCTGACGAAGCACTAGACGTAACAGGAAACTTTAAAGCTAGTGGAACAGCACTTATAAATTCAACAACAGAAAGTGAAACTATTGGTACTGGTAGTATTATAACTAAAGGCGGAATAGGTATTGCTAAAAATATTTATGCTGGCGGAACACTAAATGTAACTGGTACTAGTACATTAACAGAGTTAATGCCTGCATTACATAATACATATAGTTTAGGTACTGATGCAATTAAATGGAAAAATATTTATTCTACAGCATTTACTGGAAACTTAGTAGGTAATGTAAGCGGAACAGTGTCAGGTAGAGCAGGATCTGCAGATAAATTAACATCTGCTACTACTTTCCAATTAACAGGTGATGTAACTGCAACAGCATTTACATTTGATGGACAAACTGGCGGATCAACAAAGACATTTAATGCTACTATTAGTAATACAATTATTGGCGGTAAAACATCATTAGCTTCATCACAAGCAGATGACGAATTCTTATTAAATAGAGTTACAGGATCCACTGGGCTTGCAAAAATATCAAGAGCAAACTTATTTGCAGCAGTTCCTACAAACCCAGCAGGAGTAATGATGGCATACGGCGGCAATTCTGCGCCACAAGATTGGCTATTATGTGATGGAACAGAAATTAAAATCTCTGACTATGCACTTCTTTATGCAGCAATTGGATTTAACTTTGGTGCTGTTGCATCCGTAACTACAGGTTATTTTAAAGTTCCTGATTTGCGAGGAAGATCTGCTGTTGGTAAAGATAACATGGGCGGCACAAGTGCTAATGTTATTGCAAACGAATCAGCAGATGTTATAGGTTCACAAGACGGACAAGAAACTATAAACATTGCTATTACTAACTTACCAGAACACAAACACGATATGAAGGGCGATGCTCTTACACAGTTTTATGCAATTAATGATTTAAGTGCTGCAACATCAGATACTGGTGCATTTAGAGGTGACGGACCAACAGCTACTAACGGTGGACAGTACCTACCAAACAGTGGTGGGATTGAGTCAGACGCAGCAATTGGTCAAGCATTAGACTTAATGAATCCGCATTTGATTACTAACTATATCATCTACACTGGCAGGAGTACTTAAATGAGTTATAGAATTAATAAAACTAATGGGGATTTATTAGTTGATTTAGTAGACGGCCAAATTGATATAGCATCAACTAATTTAACATTAGTAGGTAGAAACTATACTGGCTTTGGTGAATTAGTTAATGAAAATTTTGTAAAATTACTAGAAAACTTTTCAAATACAACAGCACCCGGAACACCAATAACAGGCCAGCTTTGGTTTGATACTGTTGGACAACGATTACAAGTATACAACGGAACTTCGTTTAAGTCTGCAGGCGGCCCAATTGTATCTGATACAGAACCTACAATGGTGTCGGGCGATCTTTGGATAGATAGCAAAAATAATCAATTACATTTTTATGACGGAACGGATTTAGTACTAGTTGGTCCAGAATATCAAGCAGGACAACAGAAAACAGGATTTGAAGTACAGTCAATTGTTGACTCTGTTAATATTACACGAACTGCATTAAAATTATATATAGCAGGGGGGTTAGTAGGAGTATTTGTTGATACTCAATTTTATGCTGAACTTGTACAAGGAATTCCAGGATATCCGCAAGATACTAATGATACACAAACTCCAAAGCGTCAATTATACAAAAAAGGATTTAATCCTGTTAGTAATGAATTTACATATTGGGGAACAGCATCATCAGCAAAAGCATTAGTAGATGACAGCGGAACATCTTTTAATACTACTAGTTTTATGAGTGCAGTAGGCGCAACCCAAACAAGCGGTAAACTTTCAATTAAAAACCAAGCAGGCTTAGCAGTCGGAGTTGGAAATATTGAATACGGTATTTTAAAAGTTAACTCGGCTACTAATCAATTAGAGTTAGAAGCCCAACAAGCTAATACAGATATTAATCTTAAAGTAAGAAAAGGTAATGCTTATATTTCAGGAATATTTATTGACGCTACTAATGAAAGAGCTGGTATATTTAATGATGCTCCGACAGTTGAACTAGATGTAATTGGTTCAGGAAAATTTTCAAGCAATTTAACAATTGGCGGAAACTTATTAGTAAGCGGAGATACAACATATTTAAATACTTCAACATTACGTGTTGAAGATAAACAGATAGAGTTAGGTATACAAGACGACAGTACTGTAGGTGCTGATGCAGTAGTTGACGGTGGCGGAATTGTTTTAAAATCGTCAGACGGTGATAAAGAAATCATTTGGATAGATGCAACAGATAGTTGGACTTCCAATCAAGATATAAACTTAATTACTAATCATATTAATAGTGATCCGGCATTTAAGATTGACGGAACAGTAGTACTAAGCAAGACAGAGTTAGCTGCAACAGTTACAACAGCAACAGGATTAGTTAACATTGGTACGTTAGGAAGTCTTGATATTGATAATCTTAACTTTAACGGTTCTACTATTACTGTTACCGGCGGTGGACTTAACGTAGTTACTGCTGGTGATATTACTGTTAATACTCAAAAAATTACTGGTGTAGTTGATCCAATAGCTGCTCAAGGAGTTGCTACAAAAAATTATGTAGATACGCAGATTGATGCTGATAACGTAGGTATTAGTTTAGATATTACAGGATTTGCAACACCAAATGCAGGTGGTGTAGGCAATGGACCATTTACAAATGTCATTGCAGTTTTACAAACAATGTATCCTGCTGCTACAAAAAACGGGGCTACAGCTACAGTGCATTGTACTAACTATGCAGGTGCAAGTATTGTAATTAGCCAAGCATTACTATCAGGTGCATTAAATAAATCTAATGTAGCAGTAGATAAAGATAATGTATCATCTTCACAGTCTGTATTGCAAGATATTGCTATTGCGGCTGCTGGTGTGTCAGGTACGGCAACAATTACACCAACAAGATATACTATGATCTTTACTAGTAACGGTACAGCATGGGCACATGCGAGCACGAGTAATTATCCATAATGCTGATAAATACTATTAATATAATGCATATTAGGGGTTAAAGAAAAATGGCATATACGATTGACAAATATAATAATACTCAACTTACAGTTGTCGAGGACGGAACCATTGACCAAACAACTGATTTAAAGTTAGTTGGTAAAAATTATGCTGGATACGGAGAAATACAAAATGAAAACTTTGTATTCTTATTAGAAAACTTTTCAGGCGCAAGTGCTCCTCCTAAAGCAATCTCAGGGCAAATTTGGTTTGATAGTTCAACAAAGAAGTTAAAATTTTATGACGGGACTAAGTTCCGTACTACAGGAGGCGCTGAGGTTTCAGCAACTCAACCATCAGGATTAACTGAAGGTGACTTTTGGTGGGATACACTTAACGAACAGTTGTATGCTTTTAATGGCGCAACTTTTGTACTTGTTGGCCCACAAGATGCAGGCACACTTTTAACACAATGGAAGAGTGCTACAGTTAATGATAATTTAGGAACTTCACGTTCAATAATTAAAGCAATTATTAATGATGAAGTAACAATGATTGTATCCAATCAAACATTTACAATTGATTCATCTGATGTAACAAACGCTATTGCAGGGTTTGATATTGTTAAACAGGGTATGACACTTAAAAATACTGTTAATTCAACAGGCGGTGTTACTTCAACTAACTTTATATATTGGGGAACAGCGTCTAATGCATTAAAACTTGGCGGTATTGATGCAGCTAACTTTATTCAAGTAGGTGATGCAAACTTTACTCAACTAGCAGAATTTGCAGACGTTGGTCTTGCTGTTGGTGACTCAAACGATTTTAGAATTAAAATTGAAAATGGTAACGAAGCAGTACTTGCTAATGAAATAGGACAACTTATAAGTGTTAGGGCTGCTAACGCACTTGGTGCTATTAAAAATCCATTAAAGATTTATTCAAATTCAGTTATTCCTGGATTAGCACTTGACGGTGTATCAACAGAAGCAGTAACTTTAGGATCAACAGATCATGGGTTTAGTAACATATATGCATCAAATTTTACAGGTACTTCAGAAAAAGCAACAGCGTTAGTTGTAAACGGAACTGTTAGAACAGGATCAGAAACAATTGCTAACGGAACAGTTGCAACAAGAACAGCTGCTTCAGAAGTAATTAATGCACAAACAATTCCAGCAGGTTCATTAAAAGCTAACTACTTTGTTGGTATTTCAACACAAGCACAGTACGCTGATTTAGCAGAAAAATATACAACAGCTGAAGAACATCCAGTAGGAACAGCAATGACTATTTGTTCAGATCCTGATCACGAAGCAGGACCGGCAAACGGTAGCGATATTCCAATGGGAGTAATTTCAGACTCACCTGCATATCTTATGAATGCAGAAGCTGAAGGTCAAATAATGGGAATAAAAGGTCGAGTACCTGTTCGTATTGTAGGCTCAGTAGAAAAAGGGAATCAAGTATTTGTAGGAGAAAACGGTATATGCCAATCAGCTAACTCAGAAGGAAAGCAATGCGTTGGCATTGCATTAGAGTCCAATAATGAAGAAGGTGAGAAGCTGGTCGAATGTGTACTAAAAGTATAAAAGCTATAGGATTGTCTTATAATGGTTGATGTTAATGTCCAGGAAATAATTACAGCTGCAACCTTTAATGGATTGCAAAGTAGAATAGAAACTATTCTAGGTCAGGGATTTACTGATACAGGCTACGGGCAGTCGTTAAGTAGCTCAATCGTTGCCGCAAATACAGTTATAACAGCTGCACATCTAGTTAATCTTAAGTCAGATATTGACAAATGTAGAGCTCACCAAACTGGTAGTCTATCAACATTAGTTGCTATATCTGCTACAGACCAAATTGGAGCAGCACAATCTTTAGCAGTTAACGGCAATTCTAATACTGCAAAAGGTATAAATGATTTTTTAGCATTAGTAAATAATCTTGAAGGTGATAAACAAACCTGTGATGACACACAAGCATCTATAGAAGCTGTGTTATCAAGTACTAGGGTTTCAAATTGGAACGGAACAATTATTCACACATCAAAAGTTACATTTACAGATGCAGCTGCAAGGCGTCATTTTTTTAATGCTGGCGGACAAATAAGACTAACTGGTCAATTAACTGCTGGTAGTGGAGCTAAAGATTCAGATTGGGCGGCCATGTTGGCTGCAATAGGAACAGTAAAAATTGGTTCTCATGCAACTACACAAACAGGATCAGGAACACCTACAGCAGTTGGAAATTATGAATTAACATCTACATCACAACGAATATTTCATAAATTAGGCGTTGCATATCAATATGACGATAATATGTATATTGTTAATGCAAAAACATTAGCTGATAATATTATTGAAATTGAAATACAATTTCAAGATAATGCCGCTTATGGTCAGGCTGACGAAAATGTAACAGGCACTATTGTTAGTGCTATTACACACAGACGTCCATCCGGAACTTATGTTTCAGTACCTTCCCCTACATATGCTAACGTTACACTCTTAGGATAAAAAATTTAAGCCTCGTTCCATTTTAATAAATACAGTATGTTCAATAAAGGGGTATTATAAGCATGGCATCAGTTGGCTCAAATGTAACAGCTGCAGAATATAATGATTATGTAGCTCGTATCAATGCAGTATTAGGCATTGGTTCAGGTACACTCGGTTATGGTGTTGCACTTTCAGGCCCAGGACAAGCAGTAGCAGGAACAACAGATATCTCAGCTGCTCAAATAACATCTTTAAAAACTGATCTTAATCTACTATATGCCCATCAACTTGATTCAACTACTAGTTTAATTGATATTGTCACCGGCAACATAATTGGAGCATTACAGTCAAATACAAGCGGCGGAACAACAGTTCTACGTGATTCTAGTGATAACTTTACTATTGTTAATCCTAATGACAATAAGGGAGTAGATGATTATGCATCATTTATTCCTGCTATAGAAGGCGCTTCTAATGCCGCAAGATTTTATTCACCTAATATGTCTTTAGAATCAAAAATTACGCCAGCAACTTCAGGAGCTTCGTATACATCATCTTGGCAAAACTTATCAGCTATAGTTAAAGTTACCTTTAATGGAGGATACAGTTGTAAAGCTAATAACGGTAGTGCTGTTACAGCTACCAATGATGACCATAGGCGCCATTTTTTTAACACTGGCGGAGAAATACGACTTTCAACAGCAGGATTAAATGGCTCTGGTACTAAAGCTGCAGACTGGGCAACAATGTTGTCAAATGCCGGAACAATCACTTTTAGGAACAGTAGTACTCTTACTAGTGGAACAGCAACAATTGGGTCAGGATTTGGGTCAGAAGATTT
>Ga0075444_10001737_pt1 | contig 13365 bp, 13 predicted proteins | sample CoawatmetaG01DNA_FD_76836 | JGI IMG/M metagenome (GOLD analysis project Ga0075444, IMG submission 76836) | Marine microbial communities from the West Antarctic Peninsula - Coastal water metaG017-DNA | ecosystem: Environmental > Aquatic > Marine > Coastal | place: Atlantic Ocean: West Antarctic... | reverse complement strand
GTTCTCATTGAGGCTAAAGATTGGCATTACGAAGCTCTGAATAAAGCTCTAGGAATTTTTGGGTTCGAAATATCTCGATATGATCATTTGGTAACATATGACGGCCTTCCCACTAGCACTAAATTACAAATGCTATCAAAAGAGTATGGCCTACCTAAAAAGCTTCATAAATTCATAAATGATTTAAAGCAAAAATATACCATGGAGCTTATTTCAGTTAATTGTAAGCCAATATTTTTTCATGAATATGCGTTATCAAAATTAAAGTCGGAGGGCTATCAGATAGCATGCGCATCAAACTCTATTAAAAATACTATAAACGTTATGTTAACTAAATCTGATCTAATGCGTTATATGGATGAAATATTAAGTGCTGATGACGTTTCAATGCCTAAGCCTGATCCTGAAATGTATATTAATACTATTAAAAAACTAAACAGGCTCCCTGAGGAATGTTTGATTATAGAAGATAATGAAAAAGGAATACTCGCTGCAAGAGCCTCCAAAGCTCATGTTTTGGAAGTTGATGAGATTGAAGAAGTTAACTATGAGAATATTATCAGCATGATTAAGAAGATTGAAGGAAGAACATAAATTATGAATATAATGGTTTTAATGGGAGGTTCTAGTTCAAGCTTTTATGACGCGGGTTATAAATTTTGCAAACCTTTAATAGAAGTAGGCGATAAAATGATTGTTGAGAAAGTTGTAAACAATCTAAGTCAAATAATTACTCCGGACGATAACGTAACATTCATTGTAAAAAAAGAAGATAATGATAAATATCATCTCAAAAACGTAATTAATTTATTACTACCAAACTCAAATATTACAGAATTAAAGTATGAAACAAAAGGTGCTGCATGTTCAGCATTATTGGCAACAGATCTAATGGATGGAGATGACGAACTCTTGATTGTTAATGGAGATCAAATAATTGATATTGACTTGAAAGAAATAAGGCAATTTTTTTCTAACAAGAAATTCGATGCAGGAGTAATCACGTTTGATTCCGTTCACCCCAGATGGTCTTATGTAAGAATCAATGATAATAATGATGTAATAGAGGTCTCTGAAAAAACACCTATTAGTAATCATGCAACGGCTGGGTTTTACTATTTCAGAAAAGGTAACTTTTTTATAGAAGGGGCTCAAAAAATGATACTAAAGGGAGCTAGCGTAAATGATATGTATTTTGTTTGCCCGGTTTTTAATCAATTGGTTTTAGATAACAAAAGAATTGTAGCCTTTAATATACCATCTGATGATTATCATTCATTAATGAGTCCTAAATTAGTTGATAGTTATATAAAATTTTTAGAGGGTAGGTGATGAAATTTAAAGTAGATAAGCTTGATAGTATGTTTAAAGGTTGGTTTGTTGGAAATTTTGAACCAACCGTCCTTTCTACTAATGATGTAGAGGTTGGAGTTAAGAAATATACAAAAGGGGACTCAGAAGAATCTCATTTCCATAAAATTGCAACTGAGATAACTCTGATTTTGGAGGGAGAAGTAATGATGAATGGCGAAATCTATAAATCAGGAGACATACTTACAATATTTCCTGGTCACTCAACTGACTTTGAGGCCCTAACTGATGTAACAACAGTAGTCGTGAAGCACCCAGGTGCCAATGAAGATAAATATGTTACTTAAAAATATTATTTAAGGAGCAACAATAATGCAAAAAAGCAGATCATTTCTATTAAGAGAACATATTAAAAAATATGCAAAGAAATCAGATTTCACTTCATATCTTTCAGCATATATATGCTATCAAATGTTTGAAGATGGTCTTTTGGAATATAATTTCGGTAGCAACATGCATCCATTTGCTTCAGATATTATAGCAATACCTAAGTCTAACTAACTATGTTAAATATAGTAATACCGATGGCTGGACATGGCAGTAGATTTGCTAAAGCTGGCATAAAAACTCCTAAGCCGCTAATAAAAATCAATGAAAAACTTATGATAGAGGGTGTTATAGATAATTTATCACCAAATTGTAATCATAGATTTATCTTTATCTGTCAGCAATCTCATATAGATGAGTATGATCTTAAAAATAAACTACTATCTAAAAATGCTAGCTCCATAATTGTACCCATAAATGAATACACTGAGGGTGCAGCATGTACTGTTTTGCTATGTAAAAAATTTATTAATAATAACGATCAATTAATGATAGCTAATTCTGATCAATGGGTTGATGTAGATATAAATGAATATCTGATAACTATGGAAAATAAAAATCTGGATGGCCTTATTATGACCATGAAGGCTAATGATCCTAAATGGTCTTATGTTAAGTTGGATGAGGATAATTTAGTTACAGAAACTTTTGAAAAAGTTGTAGTTTCAGACGAAGCTACTGTAGGTATATATAATTTCTCAAGAGGTAAAGATTTTTGCTTTGCTGCTGAAAAGATGATTTTAGAAAATAAGCGTGTTAATGGTGAGTTTTATGTGGCTCCAGCATATAACGAATTAACCAATACTGGTTATAAAGTTGGCATATATAACATTGGTTCAATTAATAACGGTATGTATGGAATAGGCACACCAGAAGATCTTAATGAATTTTTAAATACAAAAAAATCCAAGGAGTTCTAAAACTTTTGAATATTTTCAAAAAACTATATAGCATTACAAATCCACAAGAAAGAAAAAAGTTATTGATTTTTATTGTTGTTTTGTTTGCCTTTGTTATAGCTGAAACAACTACAATAACATTAATCGTGCCTTTGTTAGATTCCTTGGGATCTTATCAAGAGGGAATTAATGATGGATTTTTAAATAGATTCTTTGTTTTTTTTAATCTCCCAACTAGGGGGATTGAGGTGGTTTATTTTTTAATCCTTATCTTTTTTATAGCTAGCCTAATTAAATCTTGTTTACATATTATTGTCTTAAAAAAAACAGCAACCATCCCTTATGATATTTTCTATAATAAATCACATAGTATAATAACAAATTACTACTCAATGAAATGGTCTGATTTCACAAAAGTTAATTCCAATGAAGTAATCAAAAAAACCACTAAATCCAATGAAATGGCTGCATATGCTTGTGTTATAGCTCTGCAATTTGTGACATCTGTGTTTGTAGTTACCTTCCTCTCATCTATGTTGTTATTTTATAATTTTATCGTTACATCGGCATTGGTTATTATCCTAGGAACTATTGTTTTCATATTATTTAAAGTGATGAAAAATATACAAGAAAAAGCAGGAATTAGTAGGGAATTAAGGTTGTCAGGTGTTTTTAAAACAGCTTCCGAAGCTATTTTATCTATGAAAGATCAAAGAGTTATTGGTACAGAGGAGTATTTTAAAAATAGATTTCTTCATGAGACAAAAGGGCTTTCGCAAGCTTTGAAGGATGTAACTTTCTATCCACCTCTTCAACTTATCTTTATAGAATTTTTTGGAATTGTCGCACTATTATGCGTGATAACATTTATTATATTTAGTGATTTGAGTATGGCAGCTATATTACCATCCTTGATTTTCTACGCATTTGCTTTTAGGAGAATTATTCCTAGCATGGGTTCCATGTCATCTCTTTCTATGACATTAAAGAATTTAGAGGCATCAGTAGATATCATCTACAGTGAAATGATCATTAATAAAAATAATTCAGAAATCAATACAAATAAAGACAATAATATTTTTAATAAAAGCGAATTTGATGATAGCTGGAAGTCCATACAATTTAAAAATATTTTCTACTCATATGATGGAAAGATAGACGCTCTTAGCAGTATCAATATAGAATTTAATAGAAATAAAAAAATTGGAATTGTGGGTGAGTCTGGCTCAGGCAAAAGCACACTAATTGATATTTTTTCTGGATTATCCTCACCTTCAGCAGGCCAATTATTTTTTAATGAAATTGAAGTAGATGATTTATCTATTCTTCAGGGGCATATTGGGTATGTCCCTCAAATGCTTAATATACTTGATGATTCTCTTGTTAATAATATTACTTTTGGGAGAGAGTTTAATAATAATAAATTGAACAAAGCAATTCAAATCTCTTATTTAAATGAATTTATAAATGAACTTGAAAATGGTTTAAATGAGGTGTTGGGAGAAAGAGGAGTAAGGCTTTCAGGTGGGCAAAGGCAAAGAATAGCTATTGCTAGAGCATTGTATGATGACCCAAATATAATAGTTTTCGATGAAGCAACTTCCGCACTTGATAATATAAGTGAAAAATATATAAATAAAATGATAGAAGAGCTTTCAAGAGATAAAACTATCATTGCCATAGCGCATAGACTTACTACTGTTCATGATTTTGATATTTTATATGTTATCGAGAAAGGTCAGATTGTTGCCAGTGGAACACATAAAAATCTGTTAGATACTTGTGAGTTATATAGACTTATGAATAATGCCTAAAAAAAATAAAAAAATAATAATAGACCTTACAACGACGACATTACTTGGTCCTTCCTGTAAATTTTTTGAATTACTTCCTGATCTTGTTAGCAATAATTATTCAATAAGCATTATTGCTAAAAATTGGAAATATGAGTCATTAGAAAATAATAATTTACTATGGGATCCAAATAAACATCCTGAAGATTTGTATATAAATTTAATTTTAAGCACTTTCCCAGAAATAAAATATATTGATCCTTTTGAATATAGCTTTTATGACAAGCTAAAAATAATATTCCCACCATTTTTCAATAAAAAAAGGATTGTTCATTATGACTTTACTTGTTTTTTTATGGAAAAAAATGAGTTAAATAGATATAAAAAACAGCAACGCCAACATTTTTTAGCCCAAAAATCGCTCGTTGGATATTTAATGTATTTTTTATTTATAATCTATCTAGACTTCTCTTTGCCAAACAAGATCAAGCCGGTATCAAAAGGCTTTAGATACAGGTTATCAAAAGAAAAGGATACAAATGATGTTAATAAATTTATTTCTTCTAATAGAAAAGAGGGAGTTAAACATATTTTAATATCAGTGCTTTGGGATGAGGGTATGAGGTTTGAGGTTAATGATGACAGATTAAAAGGCGGTCCCTGTTTCAAAGAAGCCCATGATGCTGATTTCGAAAACCTTAAAAGTTATATAAAAGAATTAGATATGTATGCAAAAAAAACTGGCAATATAAAATTTATACTCGCATCTAAAAAAGCAGTAGATTGGGAAGATTTTCTTGAAACAGAGTTCATAGACTTAAGAAATTTTGAAGATCTGGGTTTTTGTATGTCTCAATCGATATTCATTGCACAAGAGCTATGTGATGCAACAATTAACTGGCCGTCGACCTATGGAATATGGATTACAAACTGTATTAATAAAGTTCATTTAACATGGCATGATAATAAAGATACTGCGAAATGGGCGAGAAATGACTTGCATTTAAAACCACCTGAAGAGTTGTTAAAGATACTCGAACTAGAATAAAGATATGTATTTAGTTTATGAAAATAAAGATCAGACTATAGACATATATCTAAATAATAAAATTATAAAGAAGTTCTACCCTAATTTTAATTTAGATAAATCATCAAACTTATTATCAGAATTTAATAACCTTGAAGATTCCAATGGTAAGCCCTTATACACAAGATGGTTGCATAAAGGATATTATATTTTGCCTTCGATCCAAGAACGGATTTACTGGGATTATTTTGTAGGCTTAGTTGCTTACAGCGAGGTATTAAAATTTTTAGAAGACAAAGATTATAAAATTAAGTTGCCTAAATATTATGTGAACGGAAGGTTGAATAGAATGCGAAATCTATTGCATGGCAGAATCCCTTTCTTTAAAAGGATTCTGTACAACCTGATCGGTGGGTTTTTAAGAAAAAGATTCAAACAAAAACATAGCATCATTCTTAATGATGATGGCTTTAACGGCTTCAGGTTTCATAATTTTAAAAAAGAACTATTAGAAATAAAATCTTTTCACAGGGTAGAGATTCTTTCTTTCGCCAACATGAGAAGACTATTTTTTGATAGAAGCACCTTGCCTCTAGGAAAATTTTCATTAAAAAAAAGCAATCAAGTTAATAAATTCAAAATATCAGATAAGTTAAGTAAATATATTTCAAATAAAGGCTTTAACGAATTAATTTATGCGTTAGATAGTATATGTATGGATATTATTGAGGAAAGCCGTGAATTGGATAGGATATTGGACCATAAAAAATTAGATATGTTTTTAACATATGATCAAACTGAAACGTGTAATGCATTGCTTCTTTCGTCAAAAATAAATTCTACTATAACAATAGCTTATCAGCATGGGCCATTTTCAAATTATCACTCTGGATGGATTGCATATGGAATCGATTCAGATCACTGCAATCTTAAGCCTAACAAATTAATTGTATGGGGAGAGTACTGGAAAAACTTCCTTTCTAAAATTTCTAATAAATTTTCAAATTTAGAAATTATTGTTGGCGCACATCTTAATAAAAAAATTGATTATGATGATATAAATTTTCAAACCTTAAAAGAATTAAATAGCCCATTAAAACTCTTGGTACCATATGAATTTTTAGCAAACAATCTTGATGTCTCAAAATATTTAGAAAAATTTATAAATTTAAATATCAATATTACAATTAAGCTCAGGCCACAGGGAGATGGGGATATTGATTCAGATTTATACTCTTATTCACAAGTAGTTCAAGAAAACTCAAATTTTATATATGATTTAAGTGACTCTGAACTAAGAAATTTTGACGCAGTAATTTGTACTCAGAGCATTTTTTCAGTTGAAATGATGAGATTTAATACATCAATATGGTATCTCGAAACAAGCGTTCCTTTCCTTAAAAATATTGCAGATGATGGGTATGCTCATCTCTTAAATATTGATGAAGTAAATAGTTTTAAAAAACAAGAGGATGTATATAAATATTTAAAACCAAAATATAATATCAGCGACTATAAAAATATTTTTTCAGATATAACCCTAAATGATCAGATAAAAATAATAATTGGAGCTATGAATAATGACTAAAATCCTTATTTCATCATGTACTGGTGTTGGCAACATGATTCTAAAAACACCTTTCATTCATTCTTTAAAAGATAATTTTGAAGACCCTTCGATAGATATGGTTGTAGGATTCCGAGACAAGGCTGAATTTATTTTTGAAAACGAAACATTTATAAATAAGAAAATTAGTTTATATAAAAAAAAGAACTTTATAGAAGTCATCAAGTTTGTTCTTAAGCTGCGAAAAAATAATTATAGTTATATTTTTTTACCATTTGACGACGAGCTTGGCGATCTTTCAAGAATTTTTCTAGGAATTTTATCTAGATCAGTGGTTATTACGCATTATCTAATGCCAACTTTTAGACATCCTAGAGCATTATTAACTTTTTTTATTTTATTTTTATTGCCAAAAGTAAAACTAGTACCTTTTATTGCTGGAAGGCATGAGATTGATTTAAACCTAGATCTCCTTCAGTCCCTAAAGGATTACCCTATCTGTAGCAACAGAAAGACCTCTATTAATATCGATAATAACTCAAAGATTTTAGAGAGATTTAATCTCGTAAAAGATAATTATATTATTTTTCAATTGAGCGCTCGCTCAGGAATGCCAACTCCAAAAAAATGGCCTCTTCAAAATTTTGTTGATCTATTTGATCAAATTAAAAAATCTTATCCTCAAATAAAGATTGTCACTATTGGGAATCAAGCAGATTTTGATGCTGAAATATCAGCCTTTTTAAAATTAAGAAATGATATCACCAATACTGCTGGCAAGACTTCTATTCTTGAGGCAGCATCGTTATTATCTAACTCAGCTGTTTCTATTGTTCATGACAGCGGTGCAATGCATATTGCAAATGCAGTTTCTGCTAAAACAATAGCCTTACTTGGACCTACTGATATTTCTAGAACTGGCCCACTTGATAAAAATACTACTGTAATTATTTCAAAAAATGATTCAACAAATTCAATGTTTAATTTTAAAATGGGAGAAGAGGCTGTCTTAAAGAAGTTTGGTCAAGATTACTGCATGTCTTCAATATTACCCGATGATGTTCACCAAGCTGTTCTAAGCCGTCTCCAGTCATGATAACTATAATTGATACGGGTATTGCTAATGTAGCTTCAATTAAAAATATGATATACAGGTGTGGGTCAGAGGCAGAGATAGCAGCTTCTCCAAAAGATGCTGAAAATGCTTCTAAAATAATATTACCTGGAGTGGGTTCTTTTGATGCTGGCATGGATAAAATTATTGAAAATGGATGGAATGACTTTTTAGATGATTATGTTCTAAGAGATAATAAAATTATTCTTGGCATCTGTCTCGGGATGCATTTTTTAACGCATTCTAGCGAAGAGGGAAATAGGAAAGGTCTTTCTTATATTGATGCTGAGACCATTCGCTTCGATAAAAATACCCTTCAAAAGCATCAAAAAGTTCCACATATGGGGTGGAATGAGATCACTAGACTAAAAAAATCAAATCTTTTTAATGACCTTGAATCTGAAGAGCGCTTTTACTTTGTTCACTCATTTCATGTTAATTGTAATGATGAAGAAGATATTTTAACCACTACTAGTTATGGTAATAATTTTCATTCATCATTTAAAAAAGAGAATATTATTGGAGTTCAATTTCATCCTGAAAAAAGTCATAGATTTGGAGTTAATTTTTTTAAAAATTTTATTGCCCTTAAAGATGATTAGAAGAACTAGAGTAATACCTGTTTTATTAATTCATAAAGGCGCTGTATACAAAACAATAAAATTTAAAAATCCACAATATATTGGCGACCCAAAAAATGCAATAAGACTTTTTAATGATTTAGAGGTTGATGAAATAGTTGTTTTAGATATTGATGCATCTAAAGATAATAATAATCCCAATATACAGCTTATTAAGGAGCTAGCTTCAGAAGCCTTTATGCCTTTCTCATATGGTGGTGGCATAAAAAATATTAAACATGTAAAGAGTATTTTAAAGTGTGGTGTAGAGAAAGTTATCTTGAACCATTCCATTATCCAGGATGTAGCCTTATTAAAATCTATTTCAAATGAAATTGGCTCATCAGGTGTTGTTGCCTCAGTAGACTATTTAAATAAGTGGGGTAATAGACAATTTTTATTTGATCATGTAACTAAGAAAAAATACAAAATTAATATGGTAGAGCATATTCAAAAACTTCAAATGTTTGGTGTCGGAGAAATTATCTTGAATTGTGTTGATAATGATGGCTCGATGAATGGTCTAGATATAGAAACTCTTAAGAAAATACAGGAGTCATGTGAAGTTCCGTTAATTGCATGTGGAGGAGCAGGGACAATATCTGATTTGAAGGATGCTGAAAGTGCTGGAGCAAGCGGGATTGCTGCCGGTAGTATGTTTATTTACTTTGGAAAGCAAAAAGGAATACTGATAAACTACCCAAAAGAAACCTCTTTAAGAGAGAGCTTAAAATAAACTATTTATGAAAACTATAGAATGTAATAATTGTGTTTTAGATTCAACTGTTCCTGACATAACATTTAGTGATGAGGGTGAGTGTTCCTATTGCTCATTTGCGAATAAGAATATTAAAAATTTTAAATTTTCAATTGAAGATGAGAAAAATAACTTAGAAACATTAAAAAAACGGATTCTAGATCAAAAAAATGGCGAGTACGACTCTATTATTGGATTAAGTGGTGGAGTGGATAGTTCTTATGTAGCATATTTAGCAATGGAGTTGGGCTTAAACCCTTTATGTGTTCATTTTGATAATGGATGGAACTCAGATATAGCTGTTAAAAATATACGCAATATTATAGAAGTTACTAAATTTGATCTGCATACATATGTGGTTGATTGGGAAGAGTTTAAAGATTTGCAAAGATCTTTTTTTAAGGCCGGTGTTGTTGATATAGAATTGCTAACCGATCATGCAATTTATGCAGCATTATTTAAAATAAGAAGAAGTTATAAAATAAAGAGTGTTTTAAGTGGAACTAATTATGCAACAGAACATGGCATGCCTAATCCTTGGACTTGGAGCAAGATGGATTTAACAAACATAAAATCTATCCACAAAGAATTCGGAACCATACCAATAAAATCTTTTCCCACAATGAGTTCAAACAAGTGGAGATTAATTAAAAGGTTTGGCTTTGGTGGTACATTTGAGGAGCCATTAAATCTGATTAATTTTTCTAAATCTAATGCCATGTCAAAATTAGAAGATGTTTTTGATTGGGAGTATTATGGAGGAAAGCATTTTGAATCAGTCTTTACAAAGTTCTATCAAGCGCATGTTTTACCTTCAAAATTTAAGATTGATAAAAGAAAAGTTCATTTATCAGACTTGATAAGAAATGGAGAAATAGATAGGGGTTTTGCGTTAGAGGAATTATCAAAGCCCCTATATGATAAAGAGGAGCTTATAAGAGATAAAGATTTCGTATTAAAAAAATTAGGTTTCAAGGAAGAAGAGTTTGATAGTATTCTATCCAAAGATCCAGTAAGCCATGATTTTTACATGAATGATTACACTAATGATAGTTTAATAGTTAAAATAGGAAAATGTATCTTTGGTAGTAAAGTTTAAAAATATAGATAATAAGGAATCATAATGATTAAATTTGGAATTGTGGGATGCGGAAGAATTGCTAAAAGACATTCTGAGCTTCTTGGAAATAGTGTTATCAATGGCGCTCAATTAGTTGCAGTTTGTGATGTTAAGAAAGATAGGGCAGATGGAATTGCCAAAGAGTTCAATGTTAATTCATATGATGATATGGATAAAATGATGACATCTGAGGATATAGATGTAGTGGTCGTTTTGACTCCAAGTGGCATGCATGCAAACCATACAATAAATTTAGCCAAATATGGCAAAGACATTATGGTTGAAAAGCCAATGGCCTTAACGCTGGATGATGCCGATGCGATGATTAAAGAATGCGATAAAAATAATTGCAGATTATTTGTAATTAAACAAAATAGATTTAATGTTCCTGTTGTAAAACTTAGAGAAGCATTTGATGCGGGAAGGTTTGGAAAGTTATTTTTAGGGACTGTTCGAGTCAGGTGGGCTAGACATCAAGACTATTACGATCAGGATTCATGGAGAGGAACTTGGGCCATGGATGGGGGTGTTTTAACTAATCAAGCCAGCCATCATTTAGATCTTCTTGAATGGATTATGGGAGATGTAGAATCTGTTTTTGCTAAATCTATTACCGCAATGGCCGATATTGAAACAGAAGATACAGCTGTAGTGACTTTGAAGTTCAAAAATGGAGCATTAGGTATTATTGAAGCCACAACAGCAACTAGACCAGATAACCTTGAAGGGTCAATATCAATATTAGGGGAAAAAGGTACTGTAGTCGTTGGCGGTTTCGCTGTAAATAAAATGCAGACTTGGCTTTTTGAAGATAAAGAGCCTGAAGATTCAAAAGTTTTAGATGATTACTCTGTAAATCCTCCTAATGTATATGGCTTTGGTCATCAAGCTTACTATGAGCATGTTATTGATTGTATCTCTGAAGCTGGTCCCAATCTAGTTGATGGTTTCCAAGGAAGAAAAAGCATTGAACTAATATCAGCTATTTATGAATCTGTTGAGACTTCAAAAGAGGTTTTCTTAAGGTTCAAACCTGAAAAGTGTAAATTAGGTCAAAAATAGAAATACATATGTCAAATATTGCATCAACAGCTATAATATTTCCAAATGTTTCTCTTGGTGAAAACGTTGTTATTGAGGACTATTGCATTATTGGGATAGAAGCACCTAACTCAAAAAATAAAACTACTACTATTGGTTCAGATTCGGTTATAAGAGCTGGATCATATATATATCAAGGCAATAATATAGGTAAAAATTTTCAAAGTGGTAATAAGGTAAATATTCGCGAAGATAACGTCATCGAAGATAATGTATCTATTGGAACCCTTTCAGTTATTGAGCATAATATTAAAATTGGGAAAGGGGCAAGGATTCATTCTCAAGTTTTCATTCCAGAGTTTTCAACTCTTGAGGAAGATTGTTGGATAGGACCAAATGTTGTGTTAACCAATGCTAAATATCCTAAACATCCAGATGTAAAAGAAAATCTTATTGGGCCACTAATCAAGAGCAATGCTAAAATCGGAGCTAATACAACTATTCTTCCTGGAAAAATTATCGGATCAGGCTGTCTTATCGGTGCTGGAAGTGTAATTACAAAAGATGTTAAAGATTTTGCTATTGTCGTTGGGAACCCTGCAAAGCAAATAAATTCAATAGAGTACTAACCCATAATTATGATTAAATTTTTAGACTTACAAAAACAATACCTATCTATACAAGATGAAATAGATACCGCCATAAAAGATGTCATTCAAAATAGCTCGTTTATAGGCGGTAAAGATATATCTTATTTTGAGGAGTCTTTTGCACACTACCAAGATTCTAGCCATTGTATCGGTGTGGCTAATGGAACCGATGCATTAGAGATAGCAATAGAATCTTTGGATTTACCTAAAAATTCTGAAGTTATAGTTCCTGCAAATAGTTTTATTTCATCAGCTGAGGCTGTATCAAGGCAAGGGCTAAAAGTAGTTTTCTGTGATGTAAATAGCAGCGACTTCACTATAAATATTAAGGATTTAGAAAAAAGACTTACAAGTAAAACGTCTGCAATTATGGCAGTTCATTTATACGGACATCCGTGTGACATGGACTCTTTAAGTCTAATAGCAAAAAATAATAATTTGAGAATAATAGAAGATTGTGCTCAAGCTCATGGAGCTGAGTATAAAGATAAAAGAGTGGGTTCTATTGGAGATATAGGCTGTTTTAGTTTTTATCCTGGTAAAAATTTAGGAGCATACGGAGATGCTGGTGCAATTGTTACTAATGATGAGACTTTGGCCAAGAAATCTAGGATGATAGCGAATCATGGAAGGATTGAAAAATACAATCATGAGTTTGAAGGTAGGAACTCTCGAATGGATGGTCTTCAAGCTGCAATTTTAAATGTTAAGCTAACGAAATTAGATATGTGGACCTCACAAAGAATTCTTTTAGCAGATACTTATTTGGATTTATTAAAAGATTTTACAGAAATCATATTGCCCTCAAGAAAAGAATGGGCAAAACAAGTCTATCATTTATTCGTTATTAGATCAGATTCAAGGGACTCACTTCAAAAGAGTTTAAAAGAAGAAGGTATTGCTACTGGCATCCACTACCCAATAGCTCTTCCCAAACTAAAGGCATTTGAATACTTAAACCAATCTAAAGAAGAAGGTTTTGCCTGGAAAAGTGACAATACTTTACTCAGCCTTCCAATTGGAGATCATTTAGATGTAGAAGATTTAATTAAAGTGAAGGAAGCTCTTACCCATATTGG
>Ga0075444_10001736_pt1 | contig 13367 bp, 10 predicted proteins | sample CoawatmetaG01DNA_FD_76836 | JGI IMG/M metagenome (GOLD analysis project Ga0075444, IMG submission 76836) | Marine microbial communities from the West Antarctic Peninsula - Coastal water metaG017-DNA | ecosystem: Environmental > Aquatic > Marine > Coastal | place: Atlantic Ocean: West Antarctic... | reverse complement strand
CTGCGACGTCCGATCTTCCTCTGGAACGTCTTCCCGCTCCATCCGCACGCGTCGGGCGACCCGCTGTCCAATCGCTGCCACACCCGTCGGGAACGGCAGGCGTCCCGCCACCTCCTCGAATGGCTGGTGTCGGAATTGCGGCCCCGGGTCCTGGTCGCCATCGGGAGGGATGCCGAGGCGGCGTTGGCGGACTTGGGTATGGCGGCCGAGCGGGTCCGGCACCCCAGCTACGGAGGTCAGACCGAGTTCGTCGCTCGGATGGGCGAGTTGTACGGCCTACCCGCCAAAGCTCCGCACGCGGTGCAACTCACGCTGCCGTAAGGAAACCGCAGCCGGGTCTTCCCGACGTTGGTCTGGCGGGCCTCCAGGTCAGGCATGATGCACCAGTACGTGATCGTATGCTGGCCCGGGATGAGACGCCTCGAACCTTCCCATCGCGCCGGCGGCCACGCGCACCTATGCCGGCGAGACTTCCAGGGTGCGACGCACCGGTGAACCCTAGGCGTGGGCAAGGGGAAGCCGGATCACCTTGCTTTACCTTAGGCGTGCCTCCGGTCTATCGCCTTGGCGAAGATCCGGCGGACGAAGGGGGGCGGTTTGGACGCGGCGGTTCGTGCGCGATTGCTCGCCTCCATGGAAGCCGGGCGCCTCGTCCTCCTCTGCGGCGCCGGCCTGTCGATGGCGCCGCCGAGTTCCCTGCCGTCGGCCTGGACCGTGGCCGCCAGGTGCTACGACCGCTATGTCATGAGCATCGATCCGGCGTGCCCGCAGGAACTGCGCGGCGACCTGGAGTCCCTGGCGGAGATCTTCGCCAAGGAGGACATGCTCGGGTCGGTCTTCATCGACGCTCTCGTGCCCTGGGAGGATTTCGTCCGGCCGCCCAACGTCGGGCACGCCGCGGTGGCGGACTTCCTGATCACGCGCTTGGCCGCCGGTGTCGTGTCGGCGAATTACGACACCCGGATCGAGCGCCGCGCGCAGGAATACGGGTTCGATCTCCTCGCCTCCCTCGACGGCGACGAGGCAAAGGTCCAGGCCCGCAAGCACGCGCCCCTGCTCAAGTTTCATGGCTGCTCCGTCCGCGAGCGGCGAGCCACGGTCTGGACGGCCTCGCAGCTCACCGAGGACCGGGTGATCGCCGCGCGCATCGAGAAGACGAAGACGTGGATGGCCCACCACCTCCGCGAGAGCGACCTGCTCGTGGTCGGCTTCTGGTCGGATTGGTCCTATCTCAACACCGTTCTCGCCGAGGCGCTGACGGGCGTCGCGCCGCTGTCGGTGACGCTGGTCGACCTGGCGCCCGAGGACGTCCTGCAGGCCAAGGCGCCCGAACTCTGGACCCTGGCCAATTCGGAGAACGTCCGGTTCACGCATGTCCAGCGTTCGGGGGCCGAAGTCCTGGACGAACTCCGGAGGGCGTTTTCCCAGGCGTACCTACGCAAGGTCCTGCACGCCGGGCGCGCCGCGTTGGAGAGCGAGCTCGGGGCGGAGTGCGAGGCGGGCTGGCTCGATCCGCCCGACCTGGGCAGCGAGGAACTCTACGACCTTCGACGGGACGCCGAGGGCGTGCCGGCCACCGCCGCGGCGACCTTGCGGAACCCGGGGCCGTCCGAGGTCCTGGGCTACGCGCACCTGTTGCTGAGGCGTGCCGGTGCCAGCCAGACCCCCGTCGGCTATGATCTCGCGGGCCGCCGGATCAGGGTCGTGAACGGTTCGGGCATGCTGCTCCAGACGGTGCAGGACCGGTTCAGGGAGACGCCGTTCGAGGTCGCCGATATCGTGGTCTGCGCCGGAGCCACCGACGTCGGCCTGCCGTTGAACGTCGTTCGGGAAGGGCGACCGGGCGACATAATCCGGCCGAGCGCCTCCGCGGCATGGCTCGACCTTTCTGCCGCCCGCAGGGAGCTCGACGTGTGATGGACATAGCGACCCAGTCCGAGGTGCTCCTTCGGTCGGCAGGTTATGAGACGTGGACCTGGCCGGGCGGCAGCGTGCCGGTCGTCTGCTTCGAGAACGCAACGGTCGTCGGTTTCCTGCACGTCTTCGCGAGCGGCGAGAGCCTGCTCGCCGATTGGCAGCAAATCCAGCAGACCACGCTCGGCCGGCATGCGGCCTCGTTGCGCTCTGCAGGCACGAAGGCCTGGAACGTTTACGCCTTGTTCCTGGCTTGCGGCTCCGAACCGGCCCTCGCGCGGCGGATCGAGCGGATCGAGGAGGATTTCTCCATGACCCGCAAGATCGCGCGGGGCGACTTGCGCACGGTGGCCGACTTGCGAAGGACGTTGTTGCCCCTCCTGCCGGTCCTCAGCGCACCCGTAATCGGCGGGGCCGATTACCGGGCCCGTCTGCGGGCGCGGTTGAGCGACCTTCCGGACGACGCGGTGGCCGCGTTCCTGGGCGCGGCGAGCGCTTCCGAGGTGGCGCGCATCCTGGTGGATGCGCCATGAGGCTCGACTACCTCGAACTGTGCGGCTTCCGGGGCTTCCTGGAGCGCCAACGGGTCGATTTCGGCACTGGCTTCACCGTGATCTGCGGACGCAACGGCGTCGGGAAGAGCACGCTGTGCGACGCGGTCGAATTCGCCCTCACCGGCCAAATCGACAAGTACCTCGTCGACAAGGCGGCGAAGGAAAGCCTCGACGACTACGTCTGGTGGCGCGGCGAAGGCCACCCGGAGGCGCACTTCGTCACCGTGGGATTCCGCGCCGATGACGGGAGCGGCTTCGCGGTGACGCGCTCGCGCGAGACCGGCGCCGACCGGGACGCGGCACGCATCGAGGCGATGCTCTGCGTTCCGGGCGCGAAGCCCGAGCGGGCGCTCCAGCAGGTCTGCAGGACATCCATCATTCGCGACGAATGGATCGCTGCGCTCAGCCTCGACCTGACGGAAACGCAACGGTTCGAGTTCGTGCGCGCGGCGCTGGGCGCCATCGAGGGTCCGGATTACGCCGCCAAGGCTCGCGAGGCCCTGTCCTCCGCCGAGGCCGTGCACAATGCCGCCGCGCAGTCCTATGAGGAGGCGCGCGCACGTCTGACTGCGGCGCTGACCGACCTGGAGCAGATCCGGGACGTCGCCCTGCAGGCCGGGGACGTCGCGGCCGTCCTTACCACCCTGGACGAGCTAACGCCCGGGGCCGGCCCCGACCTGGGAGCTCGGGTCGCGGCAGCCCGGAAGGCGCTGGCCAGGCGCCGGTCGAACCTCGGCGAGATGGGATGGGTCGCCGACGAGGCTCGCGCGGTGGCCGCATTGCGCGACACGGTCGCGCGACACGGCGACAGCGCAGGCCGTGACGCGGCGGCGGTGGCCGAAGCCGAGATCGCGGTCCAGGAAGCCCGCCGCCAGCTGCAGGCCGCCGAGGCGCGCCTGGACCGGGAACAGGAAAGCGACGGCCTCGCCGCGTCGCTCGCGATCCTGGTCGATCACGGCAGCCGGATCGGCCTGCATGACGACCGCTGCCCGCTATGCCGCGCGCCGCAGGGCGCCCCCGAGTTCGAGAAGGGGCTCGCATCCGCGCGCGAGCGCCTCGCCGCCCGGCGGTCGGCAGTGCCGGAGGCGCGCGGCGAGGTCGCGGCGGCCCGAACCCGGGTCGAGGATGCCGGCGAGATCCTGAAGCAGGCCGAGACGGTCGTCCATCGGCTCGCGTCCGCCCAAGCCGAACTGGAAGCCCGGGAAGAGGCGCTTTCGGCCGAGCTCGTGCGACGTTCCCTGGATGGAGGGCTGGCCTACGACCCAGAGGCCCTGGAGGAGGTGGTGCAGGCCGAACGGAGTCGGTTGATCGACCTGGAACGAAGCATCCTCACCTTGGAAGCTTCGCAGGCGGTGGAACGCGTAACGGAGCTCGAAGCGCGCCTCGAAGCGCTCCGGGCAGAGGCCGACGACGCGAGCGACCGGCTCGCGCGCGCCCACGCTGCGGTGAGGACCACCCGGACGCTGGACCGTACGGTCCGCAGGACGAATGCCGAGATCATCGACGAGCGCCTGGCGGTTATCAGCCCGCTGCTGAACGAGCTGTACCAGCGGCTTCGCCCGCATTCCGAGTGGCGGTCCATCGATTACGGCATACGCGGCGACGTCAGGCGTTTCCTGAGCCTGCGGGTCGGCAACGGCTTGAACCCGCAATTCGTGTTCAGCAGCGGGCAGAGGCGCGCGGCCGGGCTGGCCTTCCTCCTCTCCGTTCACCTGTCCCGGCCTTGGTGCAATTGGCGGACGCTCATGCTCGACGATCCGGTCCAGCACATCGATGATTTCCGGGCCTTGCACTTGGTCGAGGTCCTGTCGGCCCTGCAGCGGTCGGGGCGGCAGATCGTCTGTGCCGTCGAGGATCCGTCGTTGGCGGAATTGCTGTGCCGGCGCCTCATGAGCGAGCCCACGGCGCTCGGTCGCCGCCACGACCTGGATCTTGTTCCCGGCGGGGGTGCCTCGGTCACTCGCTCGACGGACATCGCACCAGCCATGGTCGGCGTGCTCAGGAGGGCAAGGGACCTGAGCGCGGCGAGCTGAAACGGCCTTGATTACCGACGGCGTCGGGACTGTGCCCGCCCCGGACCGGTGTTTCGACCCGCGGTCCCCGATTTCGTGACCTCGACGAGGGAAGAGGGCAGGGAGCTCGACGACCGCCTCGCAAACGCTCCCCGCTCTCCGCAGACCGCGTCCGACGTGGGTGGCGCCCTGCCCGCCGAAAGCGGAGAGCATTCCTGCGCGCGGCAATTCCGGGGAGTGGATGCCCGATCAGGCCGCGAAATCGAAAAGGTTTCGTCCCGGCCAGCGGTCCTGGCTCAAGCCCGACACGGGGATCATCATGTCCGCAGAGGGGCGCGCGGTCACGGGCGCCCCTCTGCGGAGGCCACCGGGTTCAAGCACATCCCGGGCGTGAGGACAGGCTTCCCTGACAATCGGGACAAGCTCTCTTGAGTTCGTACCATTGGCAGGGCCGCAAATCGGGACACGCTTTCCTGATAGTCTGCCTCGGCTGTCCTAGCCGTCCGGCTCGCCTCGTCCCGAGGCGGCTTCCTCGTGCGTGCCGGGCCGCCGTCCAGATCATCGTGGAGCGGCCGATCCGACCACGTGAGGACCGCAGCGACTGTATCGGCGAAGCCAGCCGAGCCGACCGCCAGGGCGCCTTCGCGGGCCTGACCGATCTGGGCGCTCGACCGGATGCCCACCCCGGCGTTGGGGGCCGGTGGTATCCTCGCGGCCATTCCGAAAAGAAAGTACGGAAACTCGAAGGGCATGGCCCGGTCCGCAGATCACGCTAAGGGTGCGGTCTGGACCCATCGGCCCTATGATCGAGCCGGCATCGGGTTTGATGCCGGCCTCTGTTTCCAAGGGTTGGACCAGGCATCCGCGCCTGGGCATGTCGGGTCTAGGGAGCAGGCGGACCACGTTCCCTACAAATCGAGATAAACTTAAATGAGACCGCCCCTCCGGGAGTAACAGAAATCGAGGCAAATTCTCATGTTAGCTTGCGCCAAGGCGGGTTGTCGGATCTGCTGCGGAATGTTCTGCGCAGACTGTTTTCCCGAACCAGGCTGTGGTGCAGCCGCCTCAATCCGGAAAACTGTGCCCGCCTGACGGTGAGAAGAGGGCAATCTGTTATCCTCCGAGCCATCGAGGAAGCCGCAGTCGGTCGAGAACGCGGAAACCCAAAGCTGAGCGGACGTGAGAGGCCGTTCGCGAACAGGGTCAAACTTCTCTGTAAGCACGGATCTGTAAGGACAGAGTTCCGTGTGCTTTAAGTCAAACTCATTTGAGGGCACTCCCTGTGGGGATCCCTCAAATCAGGACAAGCTTTGCCGAGAAATGACATGCATGAGGCCGCAGCCTCCGCGTCCGGCTTCGGTCCGAACTGCGGCGCGAACCGGGAGCACACCTCCGTCGCTGCGCGAAATCGGAGCCGGGATCGGCGCGAACCGGGTCTGACGATCCGTTAACGCCGTCGCCGAACCGGGGACGGCGCCGAGGGCCGGCGACGGACACTTTGGCGACGGACACTTCGGCGACGGGCCGCGTGTTCGCGTCACGCGTCTATGTCAGGGAAGTGTGTCGCCGCCGGCGAGCTGTCGATCAGCCCGTGCTGACTTCTGCGCCGCAGGGCACCGCGCGCCGTCCGCGTGGAGCTCCGGAGCGGCGCGGTCGCGAGACCTAGATCGCTCCGACGACGGAGAACGGATCGATCAGGCCGCACCGGATGCAGTAGTAGACGAGTTCCACGTCCGAGCTGACGCCGAGCTTCGATTTGATGGCGTAGTGGTAGTTCGCGACGGTCTTCGGCGAGAGGCTGAGATCGACAGCGATCGCATCCGTGTGCCGCGCATCGAGGATCATCCGCAGGATCTCGAACTCCCGCGGCGACAGGAGGTCGATCGGGGACGGCTGCTCCTCCAGCCGACTCGCGGCCAGCAGGTGTGAGATCTCGGCGCACAGGGTCAGCTTGTTGTTGAACACGCTGCGCACGGCGTCGATCAGGAGCTCCGAAGCGCTGCTCTTCGTGATGTAGCCGCGGGCGCCGGCGCGTATGGCCTGGAGCGCGTAGCTGACGGCGGCATGCACGCTGAACACGAGGATGCGCGCGTCCGGATCCACCTGCCGGATCTGACGGATGGCGTCGATCCCGCCGCGGCCGGGCATGCTGATGTCCATGATGACGACGTCCGGCTCCGCGGCCCGGTAGGTACGGTAGGCCTCCGCGCCGTCCCGGGCTTCGGCGGCGACCTCCATATCGGGCTGTCGTTCCAGGAGCCGCCGGTATCCCTCCCGTACGACGGCGTGATCGTCGACGAGCATCACCCGTATGCGCCGTCCGGTCATGACACCTCCCTGGCCGCGAGCGCGGCGCGAAAGCGGACCCGCAGGCGAAACCCGCCGCCCGGGGACGTTTCCGTCACGATCTGCCCGCCGAGCGCGTGGACGCGGTCGCGCATGCCGAGCAGGCCGAGACCGGGACGCGAACGCTCCAGCACCTCCGCGGGCGCGCCGCTCCCGTCGTCGGCGAAGTCCAGCCGGACGTCCGCACCGCCGTCGGTCTCCACGACGTTCAGCGCGATCGCCACGTTGCGCGCCGCCGCGTGGCGGACGGCGTTGGTGAGGCCTTCCTGGACGATCCGGTAGACATGGGCCGCCGCCTCTGAGGGCAGGCGGTCGACCTGCGCGTCGGCCCGCAGCGCGACTTGGATCCGGCCGCCGGCCCGCTGCGCCTGCGCGGCGATCAGGCTGCGGAGCGCGATCCGCAGCCCGAGATCGTCGATCTCCGGCGGCCGCAGCGAGGCCAGGGTGATCCGGAGCGCCCGCACCGCGTCCGATGCCATGCTGGCGAGTTCGGCGCTCTCGGTCGAGACCGAAGGCGCCGCGGAGCGCGCGCCGTCCTGGATCGAGCGGGCGAGGAGACTCAGGGCCGTCAGCCTCTGCGCCACGTCGTCGTGCAGTTCGAGCGACAGCCACCGGCGCTCTTGCTCCTGGGCATCGATCAGCCGGCGGGCGAGCTCGGCGCGCTCCCGTGTGGCCAGCTGGAGATGGCCGGCAAGCGCGTTGAACACCGTCGCGATGCGCCGGAGCTCGCGCAGGCGGAAGCTCGGCAGACGCCACGCGAGGTCGCCCTGCGCGACGCGGTCGATACCGACAAGGATCTCATTGGCGGGACGCAGGGCGTGCGCGACCGCGCCGTAGACCAGCACGCACAGGACGACCGTCATGGCCGCGAGCGCGCCGGAGACCTGCTTCAGCACGATCCAGGCCGAACCGACGACGGCGTGCGGATCGATGTCCGCCTCCACGATCCCTCTCCGCGAGCCCTGATGCTCGAGCGGCAGACGGACGGTGGATCCGGCGAAGAAGAGGGACCTGTAGAGCGTCGCGAACCAGTCGGGTGCCGCGAGCGCGTGCGGCTCGACGCCGACGCAGCTCGACCGTGTCGGGCCGGTCTCCGCCGGGATCAGCTGCACGCACTGACCGGGTTGCAGGGCGTACCGGGTGACGATCTCCCAGTCCGGAAAGCGTACGGAAATGTCGGCGGCCCGCTCGATGCGCAGGAGCTGCAGGCGAAGTTGCTTGTGCACTTCGCCGGCCGTCTCGGCGTTTCGCTGCCTGGTCTTCGCCGCGACGTCGTGCATGGCGTACGCGGCCGCTCCGGCGGCGCAGAGGATGGCGATCAGCGCGATCCGGCCGACGAGAGCCCATTTGAGATCCAGCTCGCGCGCGTTCCAGGCGGCCAGGACGTGCTTGAGGCTGAAGGTCGTCACCCGTGTCCTCCCGAGAGGCCGAGGGTTATCGAGCTTGCGACCGTCTCGGAAGGGTCCGCGCTGAAGTCGTGCGATTTGCCCAGGTCAACGCGGGCGTTCTGCCGTAGCGGGTCCGATGGCGCGCGGCCTACAGAACTCGACCTGACGAGAGCGTCGCCGGAACGGGCACCAGCTCGGCATCAGCGAACAGGTTCATCCCGGACCACACCCTCCCGCCGGCTGCCCTGCAGGCGGCTCCACCCACGCGCCGATCTGGAGACCGTCGATGCGTCTGCGCCGAAGCTGCTGTCTCGTCCTCCTTCTCGCGGGCCTCGCGCCGCACGCACGCGCGGGCGAGATGATCATGGTCACCGGTGACGACGCCGTTCGGTGGCGCGCCGCGCCGCCGTCCCTGCCGAAGGGCAGCGAGATCAGCATCATCGCGGGCGATCCCGACAGACCCGGCCCCTTCACGCTCAGACTCCGGTTCCCGCCGGATTACGTCATCGCGCCGCACACGCACGCGACCGACGAGAGCGTGACCTTGCTATCTGGCAATCTCGTCCACGACATGGGGGAGACCATCGACGCGAGCCGCGGCCAGCGGCTTCAGCAGGGCGCCTTCCTGCATCTGCCGGCCCGTATGCCCCACGCCCTCTGGACGACGCGCGAACCGGCCGTGATCCAAGTCTCCGGAACCGGGCCTTTCGGCCTCGACTACGTCAATCCCTCGGACGATCCGAGGAAGACGCGCCCGGACAGATGATCGTCCGCGACGCTGCGATCCTCACGTGACAGGCGCCACACACCATCGCCGTTGCCAACCCTGCTGCCGCCACAGCCCCCGGACGGGCGCCCGCCTCGACGCTCGGGAGCGGCCGATGCACGGGCCACCGGCTCCCGGCCGAGTGCCGGGCCGATCCCAACCCGCCTCCGACAGGGACCCTCGAGATCATGAGCACTTCTGACGCCCGAGTCCGGGATGATTTCGCGCGGCGCGCGGCGGAGAATCAGGCCCGGCTGACCGCCGACGTGAAGCCGGCCTACGACTTCGTCGTGTGCGGCGCCGGCGCCTCGGGTTCGGTCGTCGCGCGGCGACTGGCGGAGAACCCCGAAGTGCAGGTGCTCCTGCTGGAGGCGGGCGGCTCGGACGAGGCCGAGTCCGTACTCGATCCGGCGCTCTGGCCCACCAACCTGGGCGGTCCGCGGGACTGGGGCTTCCGCGCGGAGCCGAACGCGCACCTGAACGGCCGCGCGCTCTCCATGGCGATGGGCAAGGGGCTGGGCGGCGGCTCCAGCGTCAACGTGATGGTGTGGGCACGCGGCCACCGGTCTGACTGGGATGCCTTCGCGACCGAAGCGGACGACGCGGCCTGGGGCTACGAGAATGTCCGCGCCATCTATCGACGCATCGAGAACTGGCGCGGTGCCCCTGACCCGGCGCATCGCGGAAGCGACGGTCCGGTCTGGGTGCAGCCGGCGCCCGATCCCAGCCCCGTGGCCCACGCCATGCTCGACGCCGCGCGGGAGTTGGGCATCCCGACCTTCGACAACCCCAACGGCCGCATGATGGAGGGGCCCGGCGGCGCGGCGCTGACCGACATGCTGGTCCGCGGCGGCCGGCGCGTCTCGCTCTACCGCGCCTACGTCCATCCCTGGCTTGACCGGCCGAACCTGACGGTGCTCACGGACGCCCTCGTCCGCCGCGTCACCTTCGACGGTCGCCGCGCGACGGGGGTCGAGTTCGTCCACGCGGGCGCGGTCAGGACGGTCGGTGCGCGGGGCGAGGTCGTGCTGTCGATGGGCGCGATCCACACGCCCAAGGTCCTGATGCTCTCGGGGATCGGCGACAGCGACGAACTCGGAGCGCTCGGCATCCCGTCGGTTCAGCATCTGCCCGGCGTCGGGCAGAACCTTCAGGATCACGTATCCTTCGGTTGCACCTGGGAGTACGCCGCGCCGATCGCGCCGCGCAACAGCGGCAGCGAGGCCACCCTGTACTGGACGAGCCGGCCCGACCTCGACGCACCCGATCTGCTGTTCTGCCAGGTCGAGTTCCCGGTTCCGAGCGAGCAGACCGCGGCGCGCGGCGTGCCGGCCCATGGGTGGACCATGTTCGCCGGCCTCGCGCAGCCCGCCAGCCGCGGTCGCCTGCGGCTCCGGAGCGCCGATATGGCGACGCCGCCGGTCATCGAGGCAAACTTCCTGTCCCACCCGGCCGACGTGACCGCGGCCGCGGCCTGCGTCGACCTCTGCCGCGCCCTCGGCAACGCGCGGGCGTTCCGGCCCTACGTGCGCGCCGAGTCGATGCCGGGCCCGCTGTCGGGCGCGGCGATGGCGGATTACATCCGCGATGCCGCCGTCACTTACTGGCACCAGAGCTGCACCGCCAGGATGGGCCGCGACGCGATGGCGGTCGTGGACGGCGCGCTCAAGGTCTACGGCATCGACGGAGTCCGGGTCGCCGACGCCTCGATCCTGCCCCGCGTGACCACCGGCAACACGCAGGCGCCGTGCGCGGTGATCGGCGAACGGGCCGCGGAGATCCTGAAGCGGGCGCACGGCCTGTAACAATCGTCGCTGCGACGAGCCCGCTTGCGGGCTCTATCCATGATCATCCTCCGCTCCCGCGGTGCAAGCCTTGCTAATCGCGCCCCGAAACGCGCATAAGCTCCGGCTCGACGGCCGGAGAGATGCAGTCGTGAGCACGCCGCACACGCTCATTCGGTTCCTGAAGGCCAACGCGTTCTTCGCTGAGCTTGGTCCGGAAGCGATCGAGACCATCGCCGGCCTGTGCACGACGCGCAGCCTCGCGCGCCACGAGATCCTCTTCCAGAAGGGCGATCCGGGCGACGCCCTCTACGCGGTGCGGCGCGGGCAGATCCGCATCGGGGCCGGCTCCGACGACGGGCGCGCGGTCACCCTCAACCTGCTCGGGCCCGGCGACGTCTTCGGCGAGATCGCCTTCCTCGACGGCCATCCGCGGACCGCCGAGGCCGTGGCCCTCGAGCCGGCCGACCTCTTCGTCGTGGAGGGGCGGGCCTTTCTCAAGCTCCTCGCCGGGGATCCCGCTCTGGCGGTCCAGATCATCAATCTGCTGTGCCAGCGCCTGCGCTGGATGAGCGCGCGCATGGAGGAGGCGACGCTGCTTCCGCTCGACATCCGCCTGGCCCGGCGCCTGATCACGCTGTCGGAGGATTTCGGCGCCGAGATCCAGGTGACGCAGGAGGAACTCGCGGCGTTCGTCGGCGCGGCCCGGGAGAGCGTCAACCGCGTCCTGCAGGACTGGCGGCGATCGGGCCTGATCGATCTCGGGCGCGCGCGCGTCACCGTTCGGGCCTCGCACCGCCTCGTCGCGCTCGGGGCGCGGGCGCAGACATGATCGGGTCGACAGGGCTTCATCGCATGAGCATCGCAGCGCGCTTGGCGGCCGTCGCCGCCGTCACCCTCGCGGCGTCGAGCGCCGCCGCGCAGACGCGCTGCACGGAGACGACGCGCTTCGATCCGCCCCTGCGGATCCTGCACTGCGCTGACGGCCTGACGCTCGAAGTCGAGCGCGCGGGCAGCCTGCGGCCTGTGGATCCGGACAGCGACGGACATCTCAAGGGTGCGGAAATCGGCGGCAACGCGGTCTTCGTCACGATCCCGGCGAGCCGCCGCGTCCGCCGGGACGGCTTCCAGATCCTCACGCCGCACGCGGTCGCCTCGGTGCGGGGCACGGTCTACGCCGTCGACGTGACCCGGGCGCGCACCTCCGTCTTCGTGGCGCAGGGACGGGTCGACGTCGCCAGGCGCGACGCCCCCCAGATCGCCGTCACGCTCGGGCCGGGCGAGGGGGTCGACGTCGATGACGGTCGCGACGCCCTGGAGGTCCGGCGCTGGCCGCAGGAGCGCGTCAGGAGCCTGCTCGAGCGGTTCGGACGTTGAGCGACGCCGGTCGATCGGCGAATACCACGCACGACCGCGCCTTCCGCCGGGCGCGCCTCGCCCTCGTGCTCGCCGCCTCGCTCGGCGCGCTCGCCTGGGGCGCCTGGCTCGGCCAGCTGCATATCGCCGGTCGCGCGACGCCCCTCGACCGTCTGGAATCCGCCCTCACGGACCTGCGCCTGCGGCTCGCGGGCCCGCGCACGCCGCCGGCCGACCTCACGGTCGTGGCGATCGACGACGCGACGGTGCGGCGCGAGGGCGGCTTCCCGGTCTCCCGCACCACGATGGCGCGGATCATCGAGCGGGTGGCGGAGGCGCGCCCGCGCGTGATCGCCGTCGACGTGCTCTTCCTCGACGCGGGACGGCAGCCGGACGCGGACAACGCGCTCGCCGCCGCCCTCGCGAAGACGACCGCGATCCTGGCCTCGGCGGCCGTCTTCGACGGGAACGTCAGCGAGGACGGCATCCCGGTCGCCACCGCGCTCCATCGGCCGACGCCGAAACTCGGCGAGGACGTCGCGTCGGGCGTCGTCAACGTCGCCGAGGACGCGTCCGGCGTGCCCCGCCATCTCCCGCTGGTGGTGCGGACCTCCGACGGGGTCGCCGCGTCCTTTGTGCTGCGGGTTGCGGCCCTGGCGGCGCGGAGCGACCCCGTGCTCAGCAAGGGCCGGGTCGAGATCGGTGGCCGCGCGCTGCCCCTGGACCTGGGCTACCATCTCCCGCTGCGCCCCTACGGTGCGCGGCGCGCGATCGCCACCGTGAGCGCGAGCGCCCTTCTCGACGGCACGGCGCCGGCCGCGGCGCTCTCGGACGGTATCGTGGTGATCGGCGTCACCGCGCTCGGCGGCGGCGATACCTTCGCCACCGCGTTCGATCCCGTCATGCCCGGCGTCGAGCTCCTCGCGACTGGCATCGCCCACCTCGCCACGGGGGATGGCCTCGTCCGCGATGCCGGCGTGCGGCGGCGCGACGCCGCGGCCGCCGTCCTCCTGGCGGTCGGGGCGGCGCTCGCCATCGCGCTGCTGCCGCCGGGCCCGGGCCTGATCCTTGTACTCCTCGCGACGGCCGGTTGGCTCACCGCGGGCGCCGCAGCCTTCGCGCACGGCATCTGGTTCAGCGCCGCCCTGCCGCTCGCGGCGGTGGGCGTGCCGGCACTCGCCTGCGCGGTGGGCCGCCAGACGCTCGAGCGCCGCCAGAGCGCGCGGGTGGCGCGCTCCGAGGAGGTG
>Ga0075444_10001732_pt1 | contig 13389 bp, 27 predicted proteins | sample CoawatmetaG01DNA_FD_76836 | JGI IMG/M metagenome (GOLD analysis project Ga0075444, IMG submission 76836) | Marine microbial communities from the West Antarctic Peninsula - Coastal water metaG017-DNA | ecosystem: Environmental > Aquatic > Marine > Coastal | place: Atlantic Ocean: West Antarctic... | reverse complement strand
ATATACGGGCTTATTATATATGCTTTAGTATTAATGATCTCAAAGAAGATTAAAGGGTAGTGGCTAATAAGATACTACAAATTATAAAAGTTGACGCACAACTAATGGATGGAATTAAATCTTCATTCGATGATTTACCAGAAACAGATCACGCAGATGGAAATTATAGACTTAGGAAGTATTCAAAAGTTGCAATAGCAAAAAGGCCACCGTCGGCTGAAACTTGGCCAGAAAAAAATTACGTTATTAAACAAATAGACGATACTACGTTCACGCAAAGTAAAAAATATAATACACATCAAGGCGGAACTGATCGTAAATTTGAATTTATAGACAAGGATATTATAGAGTCTAAAGCAATGTATGAATTGCTAAGTGTATTTTATGACGCTTGTGAATTAGTTAATGATATGTATTCAACTAGTGTAGTTGATATTCATCAAATGAGAATTATATGTAGAGGTGGCGCAACACAAACGACGCCAGAAGGATGGCATCAAGATGGATTTAATTGTGTTGCAATTATAGGAATTGATCGTTGTAATATTATAGGTGGAGAGTTAATGGCAGCAACTGATAAAACAGAAACACCATTTATGAAAGCACCATTAGATTCTGGCACAATGTTAATTGTAGATGATGATTACTTGTGGCATAATGGTACGTCAATACAACCTATAGATCCAGACAGCCTTGCATATTTTGATGCATTAATTTTTACCGTAAAACGATAAAGGATAAACTAATGAACTTAAAAAATTATATAAGAGATGTACCAGATTTTCCTAAAAAGGGAATACTGTTTAGAGATATCGCTCCACTACTTGCAAGTCCGGTTGCGTTGTCATATGTTATTGATAATATAGCAACAAAGCCCATGTATGCAGATGTAGATAAGATAGTTGGACTTGACGCAAGAGGATTTATATTTGGTGCTGCAATTGCATACAAATTACAAAAACCTTTTGTTATGGTTCGTAAAGAAGGCAAAATGCCTAATGCAAATGCACGTATTGATTATGATCTTGAATACGGAACAAACACCTTTGAGATGCAACTAGACTCGATTAAATTTCACGACAAAGTATTACTAGTAGATGATTTATTAGCAACAGGCGGATCGATTGGAGCAGTTGCAACGTTAGTAAAAAGTCTACATGCAACTATTGTTGGCTTTGAATGTATAATAGAGTTGGCGGATCTTAAGGGCAGAGACGCTCTAGATATGCCCGTACACGCACAAATAATTTATAGCAGTACCAGTGATAACGAAAATGAATAAAACAGTACGTACTTTTTACAAAAATAAACAACAAGAAGCAGAAATTAACTATGTGATTGGCGACAAGAGTCGTATTCGACATGGCTCGTGTACTGAATGGTATACTAATGGTAATTTAAAAATGGAAGGAAATTACCAAGATGGCAAATTACATGGACCATATTTTGAGTATTATGAAGATGGACAATTGGCGCTATGCACCGGGTATGCTAATGGTAAACAATACGGTCGTTATGAACGTTGGTATGGTAATGGTGCTCAGAGATATTTAGGGGCATATGGTGGCGATGATCCAAATGATGAGAAGGTAGGCAAGTGGCAAATTTGGTATCAATATAAAACTGAAGATCAGACTGAAGCAGGCGGCTTACATGCTGAAGGAGAATATTGTTGGAATCATGAGTGTGGCGAATGGACTTACTGGGATCAAGATGGAAATGTTATATCAGAAGGACATTGGAGTGATTTAAAATATAACAACGAGTGGGCCTATTGGGACGACTCAAAGTTAAATAATCCTCCGAAGCCCTGCTCATGGATGGAGTTGAAAAACTGGAAAACATAATGCTACTCAACGTAGCGTCATAAATTAAAAAATACGAGTTGTATTATGGAAGAAATAATTTCAATTGATGATAAAATAAATGCTCTAGAATACTTTACTAAAAGACACTTTGTAACACATCAATTAGTTGACTACGGATTATTAGAATACTTTGCAATGCTCAGGCAAAAAGAGAACATTGAATTTTTAGATGATCTAAATACATATGATGATTTAGCAGCATACACTTTTATAATAAGAGATACACATCAAACCTCAATTCGCTAAGTAAGACGTCTTACTTTAAGTAATACGTGTTAAATCAGCGTGATCACACACTAAATACTTATGAAGTGTAGTGAATCCTAATGGAAAGACTAACTTTATTTTAAAAATAAAGGATTTTCATTATGAAAGCAATACACTTACATCTATACAAATCACTATCTTATCGTTTTCTATCGATATGCATAACCTTTATTATTTCATATCTACTTACTGGCAGTATGGCGATTGCCGGCTCAATAGCATCTGTTGATGCAGTTATAAAATTTGTCGTTTACTTTGCTCACGAAAGAGCGTGGGGCAAAATATTTAAACGACTAAAGGCTAGAAAATAATGTCTTGGATTACATTACTACGAGACCAAGTCTTTGAAACACACCCATTACTGTATTCTATTGTAATTGTCGGCATTGGTGTTTATATATTACACTATGTATTTGAGCACGAGAAAAAATTAAAGAAACAACAGGCCAATAGACGATGGGATCCATTTAGAAAACGCTAACTCTATTTAAAAGGTAAATAGTAAGATGAAAATAGAAATTGAAACAACAGGTGTTTGTAATGCAGAATGTCCGTCATGTACTAGATTTAGTTTTAACAGCGACACACTAGAATTGTTCCACAAAGAACATCTATTGCCAAAAACAATATTAGACGTTGATGCATTTAAAAATTTCTGTAACACAATTAATGAAGATAATTTAGAGATATCCTTTGAGGGATCATTTAGTGATCCATTGACCCATCCTAAAATTTTAGAACTTGTAGAGGCAGCATGTTCTATTGAAAATGCAAAAGTTATAATCAAAACAAATGGCTCATTAAGAAATGAAAAACTCTATAGAGGGTTAGCAAAACATCTAAATAGACTACACAGATTGATGGCATTCTCTATTGACGGTCTTAGAGAACGCAATGCCATTTATCGACGTAAAACTAGTTGGGATAAAATTATGGCCAATGCACAAGCATTTTTAGATGCTGGCGGTGTTGCAACTTGGAAAGTAGTTCATTTTGATCAGCATGAAAACGATTATAAAGAAATGAGAAAACTGTCAAGGAGTATGGGATTTTATAGTTTCCTTGTTCATTATAATAGAGCCGATAAGTTTGAGCAAGACCAAATTTTTAAGTTGGACAAAGAATATAATCTACCTCCAATTCCAAGTACTGTACAAAAATTCAGTTTAAAAGGATTTGAGAAAGATATGGAAGTTACTTGCAGGCACCTTGATGATGAGTATTATTTTATTGGTTGTGATTCAAAAGTATATCCGTGTTGTGAGCTATGGGGAGATATAGTTAATCATAGTCCTGAGATTAAGGAGTTAGCATTAGAAGTAACGTCTAGTAATTCTAATGATATGAGTCTTAAGGAACATAACTTTTACGATATAATTAAAAACGATAAATTTAAAAAACTTGATGACTCAATTAACAACAAGCCAAATTTATTATGCAAGAAAAATTGTTGGAAAGACGATAAACCATGACACAAAATCTATATAAGAAAATTTATTTTATTCCACCTGTTCCAGCAGCCCTGCACCATATAGATCCGCATGAAGTTGAAAAACTTCCTTCTGATTATCCGTTAGTGTATTCAACATATTGTGTGTCAGAAGAATTGCACGACTGGGTACAAAAACATTTTGCCTTTAAAGTGATAGTAAATTATCAAATTATCAAAGGACAAACTCCCATACATAAAGATACCAAATATGGCAGAGAGATATGTTGGAATTATTTAATAACATCTGGTGGTAAAAATGTTGCCACACGTTTTTGGAATGACAACGCAACGTACTTAATGGACGAAATAGTTTTAAGAGATCATGTTTGGTATGAAATAGATGTTACGGTTAATCACGATGTTACTCATGTAAGAGGTCATCGACTTGCAATAACTGTATGGCCAGCAGAGTAACTATTATCTCTTAATTAAAATCTTAAACCCTTTATAACTGAGCGCCAGGATAACTGACACAAATATTACAGTGAATAAAATTTCGTGTGCAGGATATATGTGTAAATGAATCATAACATTCTTTTCCTATCTTCATCGTCAATTTTGTGGTGACAACACGACACGCACATTGGTGGCGGTGTATCACTTTTCCAATTTTTTTCCGAATGATGCTTCATAAAAAAGTCGTGATCTATAATCTCATCTATTGGCTTAACATTGCAATTATTCCAATCTGGATCATCTTCAAATAATTTCATAATATATTCATCATACTGTAATCCAACATCAACATCATCTACCTTTATAGTTTCATTTGGGTTTAACCATACACTTGTATAAAAACAACAAGGCCAAACTCTACCATCAGAAGTTACATGTATTTCTTCTAAGAAGTCATTTGGATCAAAATAATTACCTTTTGTTATACACTTTATATTGTATTTGCTTGGCATATCATCTCCTCTACTAATGGTTTCTTTTCTGGATTTAATCGTCCATGCTCGCCTGTGTTTAGTTTATAATCAACTTCGTCTACATTAATCTCTTTTGCAAGTTTGGCTACCTCTGGTATTTGATCATAGTTCCATTCAAATATTAAAAAATCCCATTGTGATTCACCCGGAGTATCACAGTAAGCAACCATATTTTCCCATGCCTTAGCAAAGTTGACGCCCTCTCTGTATTTCCAATTTGTGTCGTGATCGATTCCATCAATACCAAATACAATTTTTAATTTGTTACCATACTTATTGCCCATTGTTTTATACCAATCAGCGTTCCTAAGTCCACCATTAGTATTGATTATTACTTTATTAGTAAGTTTAAATGCTTGATCGATAAATTTGGTAATGTCTGGATGCATCATAGGATCACCAGTTTGCCCACAAAACTTAATATATTTTACATCGTTGGTATTATAATATCGACTATTGGTAGTAGTTTGTTCAAAATCATCATAATTTTGATGCTCTAAGTTAAGCCAGTCGGCTTTTTCACCAGTTTCACTGTTAGTTCTTGGACATGTTCTGCATCTTGCTTGGCAATAACTTGTTATTGCAAAGTCAAAACAAATAGGGTATCGAGTAGGCATATTACTATTTAGTTTTACTTTCTAAGAATATATGCTATAAACCCACAGTATAATAAAAAGACAACTAGTAACCCCATTAGGAAAAAATCTCATCTATGTTATGCAATGCATTGATTATCCAATCAACTTCTGCACGAGTGTTATAGTGTACCATACTAATTCTAACAACACCATCAGTAGTATCTATTTTTAATGCATGTAAAAGACGTGGGCAATAAAAATTGCCATACCTACATGCAACGCCGTGTCTAACTAAATGCCTAACTACTTCTTTTGATGAATACTTTTCGTGTGTGAAAGATATTGTTGGTACTCTGTCCTTCATTTCAGCATTGCCTATGAGATTTATATCAGGACTAGTAGACAAATATGCTAACAACGGTTGTGCAATTTCATACTCGTGTTGTTGTATTAACTGCGACACTCGATCATGTTTTTTTCTTGGAGTAAGGCTTGGGTCTGCATTATAACCAACAAACTTTTTCATTCGCATTGGATCAAAGTGATGGTAATAAAGTTTATCAAAGTATTCGTAAATGCCAGTCAGTGATGCTAACTGTTCATGATTCGGGCCACCTGGATTTAATCTTAGTGGAACATCTTCGCCTACACACTCAAGTGATTGGTTTGGTAATAAATTTAATAGTTCTTTCTTGCCATACATTAATCCTAAATGCGGACCATATGTTTTATATAAACTAAAAACATAAAAGTCTACATCAAGTGCCTTTACATCTGGAAGTCCATGTGGTGCGTATGCAGTACCATCTGCTACAAGGAATGCGTCATGCTTATGTACTAACCAAGCGATAGATTTTATGTCGTTTATACTACCAATAATATTTGAGCAGTGAGTTACGCATACTACTTTTGTTTTAGGATTTAAAAGAAGTTTTAAGTCGTTAATGTCAAGTTCACCTTTATCATTAACTCTCCATTCTACTATCTTGCACCCGATTCTTTTCCATGTTGTTATGTTTGCGTCATGGTCTTGATTAGTAATAATTATTTCATCGCCCGGCTCTATCAAACCTTTCATAGCATTTGATAATACATATAAATTCATTGTTGTGTTTGCGCCAATGATAAGTTCTTCCTTATCACAATTAAGCATTGTTGACATTAACTCTGTTGCTTTGTCCATAGACTCGCCTGCTTCAATTGACAAGTCATACTCGCCATACGGCTGTACTTTAGTCGCAGTCATAAAGTGATTGAGATGTGTTGTAACACTATAAGGGACATAACTGCCGCCAGCGTTCTCAAAAAATGCCCATTTGCCACTTAGGTGATGAACAAAGGCTGGAAATTGACCTCGAACATATGTCGTGTCTAGTATATAATTGCTATCCACTATTTTTTAATCTTTTGTTCTGTGTACTTGCAATGCTTTTGCATAAACGGATCAAACTTATTTAACGTCATTTTTTCTGGATGTAGTCGTTTATTCTTTGTACATGTATAAAAATGTGCTGACTCTGTGCTTTGCATTCTAATCTTTTCTCTCATTATCCTTCTCCCTGTTTATTGGCCTGTGCTGCCAAGTGTGTCGCAAACTCTAGTGCTGTCATTCCATCTGGATATTCTATCGTAGTTTTTATTTTTAATTCCAAGTCAGCAATCAACGTTATAAACTTCTCTTTCTCAGCACAAGGTTTAAAGTGCGACATACTATTGTGCAGATTCTTATAGTTTACTAAAAGTAGTTCCATTGTTTTTTTACTTAAAGTCATTTGTATTTATTTTATTTGATTAGATATTTACTAAACAGTTTATTGTATTCTTCTCTACAATATTCAAAACGAAGTTTATAATCCTTTGCTGACTGTACTAACGCATCACTTTTTGTTATTTGTAAGTAGTCTAATATAACATCAATATTATCAAACCAATTAATGTCAACTGAAAGATAATCTACTTTGTCTTTAATATGATCTAATGTTTCTGTTTGTGGTAGTATACCATGTGGATCTAATTTGCTTTTAAATAATCGATCAAAAGAGTAGTCAAGTTCAAAATTATCAATACCGTTTTTAAGATTGGTGTGAAGATCCCAGTGAGCGAAATTTAGTTGCCACATATATTGTAGTTCCCCTTCATTAAAATCGTTAATCACTTGTTGGTGATACTTATTATACCACACGTCTTTCCAACTATCTAGTATTTTTCCACCCATTAGTTTGTGATCTTCCCACCATACTGTGGTGTGCTCATCAATTTCTTCTAAAGTTAATGTAACAAATGCATACTGGCTTACATAAAAGAAGCAGTTCTCTGCCATAGATGACTCACAAAAAATAAGTTTATCACTTAATGGTACCGCTGCTGAATTAGTGTTACCAAAATAATTACTCCAGACTGGATACTGATACCCTACAATTGGGTCTTCACCATTGCCCCAATGTCCTTCCATAGCATTAAAGTATTTAGATGTACAATCAACTCTGATATGATCAGTGGATGATCCGCTAACCAAGTTTTCCATCTCTCTAAGAGATTCTTGATGTAGTTCATAAACTGTCTGATCCATATCTGTTGGATGACGCCATTCAGTAACAATGCCACCTACAAAGTTTTTATCTAATTGAGTTGGTATAGTCTGTGTATGATGCGGATCTTCTAATTGATACAGTTGAGGACCGAACCTTGGATCAGTTGCTAACCACCAATGTATTGCTGGTGCGTGTGCGTTAACTATTTGGTATACTGCTATCATTATTTTTTATATTTTGGTGGGTAATTAGTTGGTAACATATTACTTTTGTGACTCGGTACTCTCGCAAACTTGCGCACTTGTTTCTTTTTTAAACATAATAGTCGTTTGAGCCATCTCATTATTACCTCAAAAAGGCCGAACTTGTCGGCCTTTGAAGCGTACCGGCCTCCGATTTTTTTATGTTGTACTTCCGTTGTTGCAACGCTTACTGTTAGGGTGTCTTGCACATCTAAATGAACCGTGGCTCATATTTTTCTTAGATGCAACAGCCTTACGAGTGTTTGCATTTTTTTTAACTTCAACAAAGGGTACTGCTCTTTTTCCCATAATTCTACCTCATTCTGCGGTCATCTACCGTCCTCAAACTTAACTGATATCTGTAATTAATTTCTGCAAGATTTTTCTTGACTTTTTGATTTATTAACTTCTGTTCTTCTAGTTGTAATTCTAATTGAATCATTTGCTCTTGTGCTATACGTACTTCGTTATTTAGCGCATATAATTTAAGTGCAAAAAATCCACCTAATGCAATTACAATTATCATACTTATTATTATTCCCTTATCAGTCATTATTTAGTATGAGTACCTTGAGCCACTATCGTTGTCTTGATTTCTAATTTGTTCAAACAAATCTTCATGTTGTTCCATGATATCTTCATCCATGTCTCTCATATCGTCCATTTGGTCACGAAGTCTGTCTGTTAGTCTTTCTAACTTATCAACTTTATCATCAATAACTGCTTGTGTAGTTGACAAACTAAAAGTTTGGGTTAGATTCCAACCACCAAGGGCAATCAAAATACCTATCAATAACATTATTATTTGATCTTTCATATTAATATCCTTTACGGTATTTATTTAGGTCGTTTAATTTGTTGTGCTTTATCAATATCTTTTAATTGAAAAAACTTAATGGTTTCATCATCATCAGTAACTGTTCTGGAAAACCACGATTTATAGAATAGAGTTAATGCTGTATAGTTTAAGTCTGGGTCATGGTGATTTAAAAAGACTGCCGTCACTCCTCTATATAAATGTATTGGTGGCCATTTGTTTAAGCCAAAAGTATTTACTAACGACATAGTTGCAGTATTAGTACTGAAGTCCAATGCTTCTATAATATCTTTTGATAGTATAAAGAACTGATCATGGAACTTAACTGTATCTTTACCACCGTATTCTACACTTATGTTTGAACCAAATACTGTTTTTGGTGTGTACAGATCAGTAAATGACGTCCCTCTATCATGTATCATGGAAGTTATGGGGGCAACGTCATAGTTTAGATCCCACCTAGCACGAACATATAAATCGTAATCATCAGTCATGGCTGCATCTTTAAAGCATTGTAACATCCCCCACCATTGTGCCATAGTATTTAAATATGCTGTATCACGAGTCGCTTCTGGTAAGTTACCAAATTCACGTCTTGCCTGGTAGTATATTTCTTTATATGTTTCTAATAGTCTAAAGTCCGTATCGTGCCAATTAACAATGTTTACGTTTTTAAACTTCTTAGTATTAAGCGGTAGTTCACAATGATCCCATGCAACGCCATATATATCAAACTGCACATCTGGGTAAGCATCAGTAATGCTATTATACATTTCATAAAAAGACTCACAACATGTGACTTTTTTAAGGTAACGGGAACCTTTATCATCTATACTTTTAAAACTACTGGTAGCATAACGTCCATTGACGACTCCATAAGTATTCCACGTTCTTGTTTCACCGCTAATGCATATGGCTACCTTCATACTATTCTTTTAAATCCGGAAAGTGTTCTTTAAAGTAGTCAACTCTTTTCTGGCATTGTATTATGTATCTGTTTATGTTGCTTAGTTGTTTATCATTAAATGTCATTGACAAATGGTCCTGTATAGGTTGCAAATTACTATGCCACTTACTATCAATAACTAATCCGTCTGGGTTTGTTTCTATAACACGGTCCATATGTGTTGAATCAAATTGTCCTGGTCCGCCTTCATACACTTCTCTAAGAACATCATTTGCTTGGTCTATTGTATACATCTTTACTTTATCTGTTTTAATACCTTTTATAGTATGAAACAAATCCCAATGTAAACGGTTTAACTGGAAGAAGTACTTTAATTTACCATCTGCATAATCGTTCTTGCATTGCTCATGCCAGTTATTATACCACAAGTCTGTCCACTCACCTATGTTACTGCTGTATTGTTCAACATGATCCATACGCCAATTCTCGGTACTAATGTCTATATCTTTCAATGATATTGGACGCATAACACCTTCACAACAATAGTTCATTGCCGCATCAAAGCGACTTGTTTGACATAGTATTAACTTGTCGTGGTTGTTTAATTTTGGATACTTAGCAGATACCGTACCAAACCAATTGGCCCATACAACATTATTCCACGGCCCTCCAAACTGTTCAAAGAATCCATCTAAAAATGTAGTCTGTAGTATTTCTGTTCCGTTACCACATTCATTTTCCATTGCTTGTATGTAGTTTAAGTAACCACTATCTATTGCCCAATCTCTGTCAGCGACTATATTCTTTTGGGTGACATCATCCTCGTCATAGTAACTATGAGTGTCCCACATCCATTTAAACATCTTTGGACCATATGCTTTTGTCTGAACTAATGCAGATGCTAACGCATTGCCTATTAAGTCGTAATCGTCATATATAGTAATGTTCATTATCTCTATTTTCTGCCATTATCTTAATCCTTCTTATATGTATGTCATGGTTGGTATCTATATTTATTTGAAGCCAAGAAAAGTTGCTAAACTTTTTAGTTCAGTGTCATCTGTCAATGGAGGGCTTTCAATAAACTCTAATAATTTATTATACTCATCTATATCACCTCTATATAACTTTATCACGGATACAACATGGTAGTCTGTACCTTTTGCTTTTAAGTTATCTTTAAGATAAGTTATGTTACTATTAAACGTTTTCTCTTGTCTCTTTAAATCATTTGCAGGCTCCCACGGAAAGGCAATGCAGTTATTGAATGGCCCTTTGGTTTCCCAATCTACCGGCCCTCTATTAATATTAATGTTTATTAATTCTTCTGATGGTTTAATGATAATAGGAAATACAGATGTTCCAATAAGTCCTAAATCAATTTGTGTTAATTTATGATGTGTAGATATTTTACAAGTCACCTTTTTAATATCTTCAATAAACTTTTCAAAGAATTTGTCTAGTGATAGTTCACTTGTGTCCCACTTTGCAATTCCTTTAAACCCTTTAAACATTACACCTTCATAAACCTCAACTTCTTTTGTCCAGTGGTGGAATCCTTTATGTTGTGATATAAAGTATGAAAGACTTGTTCCGAATTGGCCATTTCTAAAAATAATTGGATATAGTTTACGTGTGCCCATGCTTATATTTATTGTCAATGAAAAAGGCAGTTGCCCGCCTTAGTCATCTCCCATTGGTCCAATGCGTAGCACTGGTGTCTCCCCATGTTTTTTTATTGGTCTTGCCAGTCTTGATAAATCTCCCAACATGCCCACGCTATCGCAGCCATACTTGCAAGTTTTACCAATGGTGTTATGAATAAACCTATAACACCAAAGCCAAGTAACCATATTGTATTAACACTCTTCATCCAAGGTATAAATGTAAATCTATCTTTGCTACTCATAACATCTCCTAGTCTTGTCCGAAGTCATCTAAGTTTCCTTGATGCTTCTTATTATATTTCTTTATATTGTGTATGTCAAATAGTACTGCTGAACCTTTCTTAACTTGCGTGTGGCCGAATACATTTTTTGCCTGTATTGGCATAGTTTTCCTAACAGTCTTTTCCTTCATAATACTACCCTCATTGAGTACTTCTTCAACAAATCGTATTGCGTTATTAAGCCGCAACAGGACCTAACCAGTTCCAAAGCATTATTAAAACAACAACGCCACCGATTACCCACATTTTATTCTCTTTTAACCATTCCATAATAGTTCTCCTAAAATACTATTTATGCAGATTTCAGTATTATATAATATGTTTTGGTACATTGTAATGTGTATTACAAATATAGATTACTTGCTATTAGTCCAAAGAGGTAAAAGGCATTGTGTATGCCGAAAGCAACGTCTAATACAACGGCACTAGTTATTAGTATAGCACCAATAACAAGAGTTACAGTGAGTAGTGATGTTTCTTTATACTTCACTTACGGACTTTTTTAGTTTTAGCCTTTAACCGTTTTAAGGCACCTGGCGCCCAATTGCTATTCTTAGTAGCAGACTCTTCAGTCCTTGCCTCATTGGCTGCTAACATTTTCTTATAGGCTTTACCAGTTTTACTAAAGTCCTTAGCCTCATTAAGGTTGGGTCGTGGTTGTTGTATAGTGTATTTGTCTTCCATGTTTATCTCCGTCTTAGTTTGTTAATTAGTTTTTTAATTAATGATTGTCTAACTGGTCTACTAAAGTCTTTTTGAGCATATTCTTTTAACCAGTCAACGCCATGTGGATTAACTCTACCATTGACCCACTTGTCATACTTCTCATAGTTATTAAACCTTAAAGGCTTTGACATACTACCATAAGAATGACGTTAATATTTCTATTGTTACAACTACTGATATACAAAAGATTACAGTATTACGTAAACTATTCATTGACCTTTCTAACTTATCTATTGCTTTCATACTCTCTCCTATTGTTATTATTTCTTCCATCCTATCTTCCATTGCATGGAAGTCCTGTCGGTCTAAGTCATCAACTACTTTTTGATAGTCGACATCTTGCATAACCATTACCAATAGCGCCTATTTAATAACGCATACTCTTCTTGCTTTACATCTAACGTCTTTGGATCGTCCCAGTTCCTATTAGGATCATTTTCTCCTCCAGGATCATCTCTACAAGGAATCATATCACCTGGTGTAGGACAAACACCTTCCCATGTCTCTTCACTCTCGTTCGCTGGTTCAAAGTCATCTGGCCTAAAGCCATCATTCATATCAGTAGGACGTCTATCTAATAAACATATTAATGTTGCTGTTTCATCATCATCGCCATTAACGGCTTCAGTAAGAATTGTTAACTCACTTATACACCTTTGTTTACTATCAAACTCCTCAACTGGAATCGTTAGTATATGTGGCGTAGTAGGGTTAAGCATTACTAGTATGAGAATCCATACATCCATTATTTTTTACTCTTAACGGGTTTTTTGTCTTTGTTAAACACTGGTGGTATAGTTAATGCTTTCTTCTTTATAAACTTCGCAAATGCTTTTAATGTTATATCTCTCATACTGGCTCCTTATTAAACTCCGCTGCTTCTTCAGAACCACCTGTTGGGTCGTCATATAATATACATAATACTTTCATAATTCTATTCTCCTATTGTAGTGTTGGTTTTTCTATCTCGTCTATATTCCCCTTAGTCTTTAGTATATACTCTGTTACTTGATTAAACTCCTCTTCACATAGTATTGTTTTGTATATCTTTATTGCTTGTGCCATGAATATACCTGCTACTACT
>Ga0075444_10001730_pt1 | contig 13396 bp, 12 predicted proteins | sample CoawatmetaG01DNA_FD_76836 | JGI IMG/M metagenome (GOLD analysis project Ga0075444, IMG submission 76836) | Marine microbial communities from the West Antarctic Peninsula - Coastal water metaG017-DNA | ecosystem: Environmental > Aquatic > Marine > Coastal | place: Atlantic Ocean: West Antarctic... | reverse complement strand
GCGTCGCCGCGGCGACGCGGACCATCTGGTGGGCGTGGATCGAATGGAAAAGCTGGGTCATGGTGGCAAGGCTAGCCGCTGCGAGGAAGGGGGGCTAGCGGCAACGGTTCGTGGGCCGGGGCGATCCGGCCATGTTAAGCCGATTCCCGCCACGTCGCACCCCCCTCCACCGTCACCCCGGGCTTGACCCGGGGTCCCGCTTCTTCCTGCGGTGGGTCGGGAAAAGCGGGACTCCAGCTCGCCGGCCGGGGTTACGGCGGAAAGCCCTACTTCCCCCCCTCGCGACGGGTCAGCGCCGCCACGCAGCTCGCACGATCGATCGTGCTGCCATCGGGCTCGCGCGCGTCGAGATAGGTGACGCGCGGCCCCTCATTCTCCTTCGGGTACAGATAGGCGTCGAGCACGCAGATCGGCCCGGCGAACTGTAGCTTCCGCGCCGCGCCCTCGCGAATGTCCGCGTCGGGCTGGCCGAACAGGCGGACGAGGCCCGCCGCATCCTGCCCGATCACCCGCTCCAACCCGGCGCTGGTATAGGGCACGACCGGCCGGCTGACCGTCGGACCGACCGCCCCCGGTGCGGCGCACGCGCCCAGCCCTGCCGCGAGCGCGAGGCTCAAGATCGTGCGCGTCGTCATGCGTGTCCCCCTCGCCCCCCGTGGAACAGGTGCGTCGCCATTGCCGCGCCCAGGATCGGCGCGAACAGATTGGCGAGCGGAACCACGAACAGTCCCGCGACGGCAAGGCCCAGCACGAACCGCTGGCCGCGAGTCGCCTTGCGCCAGCCCCGCATCGTCGCATCGTCCATGTGCCGGCTCGCCACCATGTCGCCGAGGTCGCGCCCCAGCAGCCAGCCATTGACCAGGAAAAACGCGATCGCCGGCCCGATCGCGGTGAACAGCAACGCGAGATAGACGGGCGTCATCACCAGATTGATGCCCAGCGCGCGCACCGCCGACGCGAGCGCCATCCGCCCAGACCGGACGAACCCGACGTCGCGGGCCACGGCATGCGCGGCGGGATAGTGACGCGCCTCCACCGCGGCGACGATCGCGTCGCCGAACAGCCCGATCACCGCGATCGCGACCACGCGGAACAGCAACCAGGCGGCAACGACGAACACGATTACCGTCAGCGCCCCCGCCAGCCCGTCGCCCAGCGCCGAGCCCAGATCGGCGAAGGCCGTGTGCAATCCACCGAACAACGCCAGCCCGAGCAGGACAAAGATCGCCACCGTCAGCGCCAGCGACTTCGCCAGCACCCGCAATATCGCGGCGTCGCCAAGCTGGCCGAGCGAGAGGGTGAAGGCGCGGAGCATAGAACGTGGGGTGGCGTGTGCGATGAAGGGCGTCAACGGCTGGCACGTCTCGGGCCGCCACCTTTCTCTTCGTCACCCCGGACTTGTTCCGGGGTCCACTCTGCGGCGAAGGGGACGGCTAGAGCCTCCAGCCACTCCCCCGCGGCCCGGTGGACCCCGGAACAAGTCCGGGGTGACGGCGGGGACACCCCGCCCCGCGTTGCGCGAAACCGCGCACGCCCCTAGGGAGCGACATCTGACTTTACCGGAGCTTCCCTTGTCCCACCCCACCTATGACGTCGTCGCGATCGGCAATGCGATCGTCGACATCCTCGCGCAGGCCGACGATGCGTTCATCGAGTCGATCGGCGTCGCCAAGGGCTCGATGCAGCTGATGTTTTCGCCCGAGGATGCCGACGCGCTCTACGACCGCATGGGTCCGGGGCGTGAGGTGTCGGGCGGATCGGCGGCGAACACCGTCGCCGGCATCGCGGCGCTCGGCGGCCGCACCGGCTTCATCGGCCAGGTCGCCGACGATCAGCTCGGCGAAGTGTTCGCGCACGACATCCGCGCGGCGGGCGTCGCCTTCACCACCGACGTGCGTCCCGGCCAGCCGACCACGGCGCGCTGCCTGATCTTCGTGACGCCGGACGGCCAGCGCACGATGAACACCTATCTCGGTGCCTCGCAGTTCCTGCCCGCCGCCGCGCTCGATCTCGGCATGATCGAAGACGCCGCGATCCTCTATCTCGAAGGCTATCTGTGGGACCCGGAAGAGCCGCGCGCCGCGATGCGCGTCGCGATCGAGGCCGCGCGCAAGGCGGGCCGCAAGGTCGCCTTCACGCTGTCCGACGTCTTCTGCATCGGTCGCCACGGCGGCGACTTCCGCCAGCTCATCGCGGATGGCCTGATCGACATCCTGTTCGCCAATGAAGGCGAACTGGCCGCGCTCGCCGAAACCGAGGATTTCGAGGCCGCGGTCGCCAAGATCGCAGCCCAGGTGCCGACGCTGGTCGTGACGCGCGGTGCGCACGGCGCCTGCGCGCTGCAGAACGGCACGCGTGCCGAAGTCGCGGCGGAGCCGATCGAGCGCGTCGTCGACACGACCGGCGCGGGCGATCTGTTCGCCGCCGGCTTCCTGCACGGTCAGGCGCAGGGCAAGGGCCTGGAAGAGTCGCTGAAGCTCGGTGCGATCAGCGCCGCCGAGATCATCAGCCACTTCGGCGCGCGTCCGAACGTCGACATGAAGGCGTTGATGGCCGCCAAGCTCGGCTGATCGCGCCCCTTGTAAGACGAACGGGGAGGTGCCGGCCGGCGCCTCCCTTTTCGTATGCGCGATGGACCGCCGGGCGGGCGGATCGCCATGGCCGGCATCGCCGCGCGCCGTTACAGCGGGCGTTCCTCCCTGCACGAGCCGACATGAGCCGCCTGATCCTCTTCAACAAACCCTATGACGTGCTCAGCCAGTTCACCGATCGCGGCACGCCGGCGGAGCGCGTCACGCTGTCACGCTTCATCGACGTACCCTGCGTCTATCCCGCCGGCCGGCTCGACCGCGACAGCGAAGGGCTGTTGCTGCTGACCGACGACGGCCGCCTCCAGGCGCGCATCGCCGATCCGAAGTTCAAGCTGCCCAAGACCTATCTCGTGCAGGTGGAAGGCGTCCCCGACGCCGCCGCGCTCGCCGCGCTTCGCACCGGCGTCATGCTGAAGGACGGCCCCACCCGCCCCGCCGAGGTGGAGGCGATCGAGCCGCCGGACCTGTGGCCGCGCACGCCCCCCATACGCGTGCGCCAGGCGATCCCCGACCGCTGGCTGCGCCTCACCATCCGCGAAGGCCGCAACCGCCAGGTCCGCCGCATGAACGCCGCCGTCGGCCACCCGACGCTCCGCCTGGTGCGCTGGCGGATCGGCGACTGGACGCTGGACAACCTCGCGCCGGGGGCATGGCGCGACGCCTGACGCCCCTGACGTGTGGGGTGATACATCCTCCCCCGCCAGGGGGAGGTGGCGCCGCCGAAAGGCGGTGACGGAGGGGGAGGATAGGAACGCCCCCCGTAACGCAGCGCAACCCTGACCGCCCCCTCCGCTAACCGCGCAACATCGCCAACTGCCCCCGCACCACGTCGAGGTTATGCTGGGCGAGGTGACTGCCCCGCCCCGCGACGCTGCCCTCGAGATCGGGCCGCTCGCCGATCGCGATCGCCCGCTCCCACGCCCCGCTCGCCAGCGGCAGCCATTGGTCCACCGCCCGCGCCGGATCGGCGATGGCGTGATGCAGCAGCAGGTCGCCGAGCACGAAGAAGAAATCCGGCGACTCCGCCCAGCGCGGCATCTCCGCCTCGGCCAGCGCCATCGCATCGCCCAGCCGCCCCGCCTTCGCCAGCGCGGCAATCGCGCACGTCACCAGCTCGTGCCGCCAGCCCGCGTCCGGCGGCGTCGCCGCCACCGCCTGCGCATAGCCTTCCGCCGACGCCGCGCCGTCGCCGCGCATGTCGGCATCCTTGGCGATCTGGTACAGCAGGTACGCATCCCCCGGCCGCCCGGCGAGCTCCGCCAGCAACAGCCGATGGTTGCGATCGCGCTTGCGGGCAAGCTGCGCCGCCCGATAGCCGTCATGCCCGATATGCAGCCCGGTCCGCACGCGCGGCACAGCGGAGGCGACCTGCTCATGCACCCGCCCCTCGAACCGCACGCCGCGCGGCAGCACCCGCGTAATCCAGCTCCGCGTCGTCGTCGCGCCCGCGCCATCGTCGCTCAGCACGCACGCCCGCCCCAGCCGCTCGCCCCCCGCGCACCAGTCACGCAAGGCCTCCCCGCCGCAGACAATCCATTCGTCCGCGTCGATCACCAGATGCCAGTCCGCATCGGCCAGCCCCAGCGCATGGTTGCGCGCCGCCGCGAAATCGTCAGGCCAGTCGAGCCGATGCACCTCCGCCCCGCACCCCTTTGCGATCGCAACGGTATCGTCCACCGACCCGGTATCCACCACCACCATCCGGTCGACGAACGGCGCCACACTCTCCAGGCACCGCGCGATACACCGCGCCTCGTCCCGCACGATCAGCGTCGCGGCAATGATGGGGGCAGAGGGCATGAAAGTCTTTCACTGTCGGAATAGGCAGGCAGTTGCACGGGATGGTTAATGAACCATTCGCTCCTGCTGAAGCACCCGTTCAGGCCGCCGCGAATACCCGTCATCTTCCTGGACCATCGATCGACGGTATCCTCCAATGCGCTTTGGCAAGAGCCACCGCCGATACAATGGGAAACCCCGTCTTTACGATGACTTGTCCCGTCGTCAGAACCTTGAACACGATAACGACCGGAGCCGTAAACCCAAACAGGAAGAGCAGGTCGTTAGGGTGAGTCCAGTCAATTCCGAGACCGACGAATCCGATCAGGCATCCGGCCACCCACAACGGCTTCCAGCGGAAATCGGGCGAGCGTACGACGGCAATGATAGACCAGACGCTGACCGCGATCACGATCAGCGCAAAGACGACGACCGTTATCTGAAACCCGTTCATACCCAGCCCCTCTGCGTCGACCAGCCGACCTTATAAACATCGCTGTATCAAGCCACCCCTGTCCTACACGCCCCGCCTCTGCTACCATTCCGCCATGCTCCGCGCCCTCCGCTCGCCCGCCCATCCCGCGGCGGGCCGGCGCAGGGGGCGTCTCCGAGCAAAACGTATCGTCCACTTCGTCCGCAGCCCCCGACTCGAACGCCGACTCGGGCGCCGGACCCGCTTGACCCGCTCGCCCCGATCCCGGACAGCGACGCCGTGACGCACCTGCCCCCACCCCCCGCCGACCTGTTGCGCGACGCCGCGCTGTTCCTCGATTTCGACGGCACGCTCGTCGAATTGCAGGAGCGGCCCGACGCCGTCCGCGTCGACGCGCGCCTCGCCACGCTGATCGAGCGGCTATCGCACGCGCTCGACGGCCGCGTCGCGATCATTTCCGGCCGGCCGGTCGACGGCATCCGCGCGCTGTTCGGCGCCCCCGCCTTCGCCATCTCCGGCAGCCACGGTCTGGAGGTCGCCTGGCCCGACGGCCGCGTCCACCAGGCGGAACGACCCGCCGCGCTCGACCGTATTGTCGCCGACATGCACGACTTCGCAACTGCAACACGAGGCGTCCTGGTCGAGGAAAAGCCCCTCGGCGCCGCGCTCCATTACCGCGCCGTTCCCACGGCCGAAGCCGCCGCGACGCAGCTCGCCACCCTCCTCGCCGCCGATACCGGCCTCCACCTGCAGACCGGCAAGATGATGGTCGAGGTGCGCGTCGCCGGTGCCGACAAGGGCAGCGCGCTGCGTCAGATGATGCAGGCCCCTGCCCTCACCGGTTACAAACCCGTCTTCCTCGGCGACGACGATACCGACGAACCCGCCATGGCCGCCGCCGCAACGCTCGGCGGCGCCGGCATCCTGATCGGCGCCCCCCGCGCCACCGCCGCCGCCTGGCGCCTCGACAGCGTCGCCGACACCCTCTCCTGGCTCGAAGCCGCAACCGAAAGCCTCAGTGCATGACCAGCGTAGACCTCTGGCCGATCGGCAATTGTCAGGTCAGCGCGCTGATCGATCGCGCCGGCCGCTACGTCTGGGCGTGCGTGCCGCGCGTCGATGGCGATCCGCTCTTCTCCGCCCTCGTCGGCGGTGCGGAACCGGAGAGCGGCTATTGGAGCGTCGAGATCGCCGATTCCGTGTCGGTCGAGCAGCAGTACATTCGCAACACGCCAATCCTGGTCAGCACGCATACCGACAGCGCCGGCAACGCGCTGGAGGTGATCGACTTCTGCCCGCGCTTCGATCGCCTCGGCCGCACCTACCGCCCGGTCGCCTTCGCGCGGATCGTCCGTCCGGTCTCGGGCAGCCCCCGCATGACGATGCGGCTGCGCACCACCTGCGGCTGGGGCGGTGCATGCCGCGAACAGATCGGCGGGTCGAACCACCTGCGCATCAACCTCGATACGATGCAGATGCGCCTCACCACCACCGCGCCGATCGGCATGATCCAGGAAGAGCGCATCTTCCGCCTCGACCGACCACTGCATTTCTTCCTCGGCCCCGATGAAAGCTTCAGCGGCGATCTGGCGGAATCGATGGAGGCGATGCTGACGCAGACGATCGCCGAATGGCAGGAATGGACGCGTGGCCTCGCCATCCCCCTCGAATGGCAGGACGTGGTCATCCGCTCGGCGATCACCCTCAAATTGTGCCAGCATGAGGAAACCGGCGCGATCGTCGCCGCGCTCACCACCTCGATCCCCGAACATGCCGGGTCGGAGCGCAACTGGGACTATCGCTACTGCTGGATCCGCGACGCCTATTATACCGTCCAGGCGCTGAACCGCCTCGGCGCGCTCGACGTGCTCGAGGGCTATCTCGGCTATCTGCGCAACATCGTCGACGATGCGCGCGGCGGCCATATTCAGCCATTGTACGGCGTCCTTGGCGAAGCGATGCTCACCGAACGCTTCGCGCCCGATCTGGCCGGCTATCGCGGCATGGGCCCGGTGCGCGTCGGCAACGCCGCCTACGAACAGCATCAATATGATGCCTACGGCCAGATCGTGCTGTGCAGCGTCCACGCCTTCTTCGACCAGCGCCTGCTGCGCCTCAATACGGTCGAGGATTTCCACCGCCTCGAACAGGTCGGCGAACGCGCCTGGACGCATTACGACAAGCCCGACGCCGGGCTTTGGGAGCTGCGCACGCGGCAGAGCGTCCACACCTATTCGGTCGCGATGTGCTGGGCGGCGTGCGACCGGCTCGCCAATGCCGCCCATGCGCTGGGCATGGAGGATCGCTGCACGTTCTGGCAGGATCGCGCCGACCATATTCGCAGCGTGATCGAAGACAAGGCGTGGCGGCCCGACACCAATCGCATGTCGGCGACCTTCTCGGGCGACGACCTCGACGCCAGCCTGATCCAGCTGCTCGACCTGCGCTTCTTCGAACCCACCGACCCGCGTTTCCTCGGCACGCTCGAGGCGGTCGAGCAAGGCCTGCGTCGCGGCAGCTTCATGCTGCGCTACGATACGGAGGATGATTTCGGCCTGCCCGAAACCGCCTTCAACGTCTGCACCTTCTGGCTGATCGAGGCGCTGCACGCCACCGGCCGCCATGACGATGCGCGGGCGCTCTTCGAAGAGATGCTGGCACGGCGTACCGCGTCAGGGTTGCTGTCCGAAGACATCGACCCTACGTCTCTGGAGCTGTGGGGCAACTACCCGCAGACCTATTCGCTGGTCGGCATGATCAACTGCGCCGTCCTGCTGTCCAAACCCTGGAGTTCGATCCGCTGAGCCGTCTGATCATCATTTCCAATCGTGTGTCCGCCCCCACGGGGTCCAAATCCGGGGGCGCACAGGGCGGCCTCGCCGTCGCCCTCGCCTCTGCGCTTCGCCAGTATAAGGGCATGTGGTTCGGTTGGTCGGGCGAGCGCACCGACGAATATACCGGCCAGATCACCTTCCAGCGCAGCGAAGGCGTCACCACCGCGACCGTCGACCTCGAAGAGCAGGATATCGAGGAATATTACAATGGCTACGCGAACCGCACCCTGTGGCCGCTCTTTCACTATCGCGTCGATCTGGCGGAATATGAACGCGAATTCGCCGGCGGGTACCAGCGCGTCAACGAACGCTTCGCCGACACCGTCCAGCCGCTGATCGAAGAAGACGACGCGGTCTGGATTCAGGATTATCACCTGTTCCCGCTGGGGCAGGAACTGCGCAAGCGCGGTGCGAAGAACCGCCTGGGCTTCTTCCTCCACATCCCCTGGCCGCCGCGCCGCCTGCTCGCCATCCTGCCCGAAGCAGAAGGGCTGGTCTGCAGCCTGTTCGCCTATGACGTCATCGGCTTCCACACCGACGAATGGCTGTCGTCGTTCCGCGACTATTGCACCGCCGAACTGGGCGCGACCGTCGAGGGCGACGAGCTGGTGCTGGACGATCGCCGCGTCCGCGTCATGGCCTGTCCGATCGGCATCGATGCCAAGGAATTTGCCGGCCTCGCCGTCAGCACGCGCGGCCGCCTTGCCTATCGCCAGATGCGCGACGCCGCAGTGGGGCGCGACATGATCGTCGGCGTCGACCGGCTCGATTATTCGAAGGGGCTGGAAGAACGCTTCCTTGGCTACGAACGCTTCCTCGTCGAGCATCCCGAGGAGCGCAAGGAAGTCACCTTGCTCCAGATTGCTCCGCCCAGCCGCGCGACGGTCGGCAGCTATCAGAAGATCCGCAGCAATCTCGAAGGCCTCGCGGGCCGGATCAACGGCGCCTACGCCGATATCGACTGGGTGCCGATCCGCTACGTCAACCAGGGCTATCCCCGCGACGTGCTCGCCGGCATCTACCGCGCCGCAAAGATCGGGCTCGTGACGCCGCTGCGCGACGGCATGAACCTCGTCGCCAAGGAATATGTCGCGGCGCAGAACCCCGAAGACCCCGGCGTCCTCATCCTGTCGCGCTTCGCCGGCGCCGCCTGCCAGCTGACCGACGCCGTCCTCATCAATCCCTATTCGGCCGAGGAAATGTCCGACGCGATCATGCTCGCGCTCCGCATGCCGCGCGAGGAACGCATCGAACGCTGGCAGCGGATGATGGACGTCATCATGCGCGAGGATATCGGCTGGTGGCGAAAGACCTTCACCGAGGCGCTGATGGAAGCCCCGTTGGAGATGGAGACGGAGGCGGAGCCGGCATGATGCGCGTCCGCGGCAGGGCTTCGGGCATCTCGTCGCGGATGAAGGCGTAGATCGCCTCGCGCACCTCGCACCGCAGATCGAACGCGGTGGAGGCGTCCTTGGCGGTCATCAGCCCGCGCACCTCCATCAGGCCATCCTGTTTTGAATCAGTAACTTGGCAGTTGAAGAACCGCTGGTCCCAACGGGGGCTGGCCCGGACGACCTCCTCCAGCTTCACCCTGATCCGGGCGACATCGGCGGCGGGATCGAGATACCAGAACACCGACCCCAGCAGCGCACTCGTCTCCCGGGTCCAGTTCTGGAAGCTGTTCTCGAGGAACTTCGACACCGGCACCACCAGCCGCCGGTCGTCCCAGATCCGGACCACGACATAGGTCAGCCGGATATCCTCGATCCGCCCCCATTCGTTGTCGATGATGACGACGTCGTCGATCCGGATCGGCTCGGTAAAGGCCATCTGGATGCCGGCGATCAGGTTCTTCAGCGCCGGCTGCGCCGCGGCGCCGATGGCAAGACCGGCGACGCCGGCAGAGGCCGCCAGCGTCACCCCGATCGTCCGCACCGACGGAATGCTCATCAGCATCATCATCGCCGTGATCAGGATCAGCACGAACACCCCGATTCGGTGCAGGATGCCGATCCGCGTCCGCCGCCGCCGCGCCCTCAGATTGTCGGCGGCGGTGATGTCGAACCGCACCTCGCTGATGTCCCGATAGGCGGTGAGCCCGGCGAGCAGCATCCAGCCGAAGATGCCCGGCGTCAGCAGCCCCAGCACCCGCTGCCAGATCGTCTCCCAATAGCGCGGCAGGTCCAATCCCGGACCCGATGCAGCTAGGGCGATGACGATCACCAGCCAGAAACTCGGCCGATCGAGCCGGGCGATCAGGATATCGTCGGTCTTCGTCGCGGTGCGTCCCGCCAGCCGGCGCAGCGCCGCAAACAGGATGCGATGAACCAGCGACAGCAGCAGGACGAACGCCAGCACGCCGCCAAGCTTCCCCGCCCAGTCCGGCAGGTCGATATCGAGATAGGGGATATGCATCGCCGCTAACACGCACCACGCCGGCAAAGGCTCCCCGCCCCCTGCTCCGCCGCCCCGAACACAATGGCCGATCGGCGCGTTGTCGACACGGTTCGAATCAGCTGCTGTCACGAACTCGTCACATACAGGGTCCACCGCGGACATATGGCTACGACGCTCACCGCCGCTTCCCCCCAAACGGCTGCACGCGGCCCGCGGCTTGACGGGCACCTGCACCCTGCCGGCCGGTGGATCTTCCTGGCCGTCCTGATCGGCGCGCTGGGCTATGCCGGCGCCAGCATCCTGACGGACACGGCAGAGGTCGGCGAAACGCTCGCGACGGGCGTCTTTCTGTTCCTCGGTCTCGCGCTGCTGATCGCGCTCGGCTTCGAATTCGTGAACGGCTTCCACGACACCGCCAACGCCGTCGCCACCGTGATCTACACCCACGCCATGCCCGCGCCGCTGGCCGTCGTCTGGTCGGGCGTGTTCAATTTCCTCGGCGTGCTCGCCTCGTCCGGCGCGGTCGCCTATTCGATCATCACGCTGCTGCCCGTGGATCTGGTGATCAACACCGGCTCGGCGGGCGGGTTCGCGATGATCTTCGCGCTGCTGCTGGCGGCAGTGCTGTGGAACCTCGCGACCTGGTATGTCGGCCTCCCCAATTCGTCGAGCCACGCGCTGATCGGCTCGATCCTCGGCGTCGGCCTCGCCAATCAACTGCTCGCTCGGGGTTTGAACGGCACATCGGGTGTCGACTGGCATCAGGCGGAGAAGGTCTTTTCCGCGCTGTTCTTCAGCCCGCTGATCGGCTTCACCGCCGCCCTCGTACTCTTGCTGGTGATGAAGCGCTTCCTCCGCGACCCCAAGCTTTATCGCGAGCCCGACACGCAGGCGCCGCCGCCCAGGGGCATTCGCGCGACGCTGATCGCCACCTGCACCGCGGTCAGCTTCGCGCACGGCAGCAACGACGGGCAGAAGGGCATGGGCCTGATCATGCTGATCCTGATCGGCTGCGCGCCCACCGCCTATGCGCTGAACCGCACCGTCCCCGAAAGCGCGACGCCCGCCTTCGTGGCACAGGCGCGCTCGGCCGCAGAAATCTACGCGCGCCAGCCGGGGCCGGAACCGACGGTCGACATCGCCCGTGCGACGGTGACGCGCGGCCTCGCCGAACGCCGGGTCGATACGCCCGCCATGTATGGTGCACTCGCCTCGCTGTCGCGCGATGTCGGCGACAAGCTGGAAAGCTACGGCTCGCTCGGCAAGGTGCCCGCCGCGGCCACGCCCAATTTGCGTGGCGACATGTACCTCGTCCTCGATGCTGGCAAGCTCATCGTCGCCGATGAAGGCGCCCGCACCCACTTCACCGCCGCCGAGATCGACGGGATCAAGGCCTATGGCAGCCGGTTGGAACAGGGCACGCGCTACATCCCGCTCTGGGTGAAGATCACCGTCGCGATCGCGCTGGGCCTCGGCACGATGGTCGGCTGGCGGCGGATCGTTGTCACCGTCGGCGAACGGATCGGCAAGACCCACCTCACCTATGGCATGGGCATGTCGGCCGAGCTGGTGACTGCGGCGACGATCCTGCTTGCTGATCGCTTCGCCATGCCGGTGTCGACGACGCATATCCTGTCGTCGGGCGTCGCCGGCGCGTCGGTCGCGAATGGTGCAGGCCTGCAATGGCGCACCGTGCGCAACATGGCGCTCGCCTGGTTCATGACCTTGCCCGCCGCGATGCTGTTGTCGGGCGTGCTCTACTGGATCCTGCTCACCGTGCTGCGCACGACGATGGCCGCATAAGCGCAACACTTCCGTAACCTCGCCGTGACCGCGGCGTCACATCGGCAGGCTATGCATCGCCCATAAGGGAACAGCGGGTTCCCGAGGGGGCCACGCATGACCACCGACACGACCACCGCCGATATCCTCGCCTTCGTGCCGCAGCGGCCGACCGTGCCGGAGGCTGCGGGCGTCACGCGCCGTCGCTATCGCACGATCTGGATTTCGGACGTCCACCTCGGCACCCGCGGCTGCAATGCCGACATGCTGATCGACTTCCTCGACCATGTCGACAGCGACCAGCTCTATCTCGTCGGCGACATCATCGACGGCTGGCGCCTCAAGAAGCGCTTCTACTGGCCGGCGAGCCACAATGACGTCGTCTGGCGCCTGATGAAGCGCGCCAAGCGCGGCACCCGCGTCACCTACATCCCCGGCAACCATGACGAGGTGTTCCGCCAGTTCGCCGGCATGGACTTCGGCGGCGTCAAGATCCGCCGCAAGGCGATCCACACCACCGCCGACGGCCGCCGCCTGCTGGTGCTGCACGGCGACGAATTCGACGCGATCACGCTCGCGCACCGCTGGGTCGCGTTCATCGGCGACAGCGCCTACACCGCGCTGATGGTGGTGAACCAGTGGCTCAACGTCGCGCGACGCCGCCTCGGCATGCCCTATTGGTCGCTGTCGAAGCACGCCAAGGCGAAGGTGAAGAACGCCGTCGCCTTCATCTCGCACTTCGAAGAGGTCGTCGCCCATGCCGCGGGATCGCGCGGCGTCGATGGCGTGGTGTGCGGGCACATCCACACCGCCGAAATCCGCGATATCCAGGGCGTCGCCTATTATAACGACGGCGATTGGGTAGAGGGCTGCACCGCCCTGGTCGAACATTTCGACGGCCGCATGGAGTTGCTCCATTGGGCGGATGAGATTGCGGCACGCAATGCCCCGGCCAGCACCGATAGCGTGATCCGCGCCGCCTGATGCGCATCGCCCTCGTCACCGACGCCTGGGCGCCCCAGGTCAACGGCGTGGTCCGCACGCTCACCGCCGTCCGCGACGCGCTGGAGGCGCAGGGCCATCGATTGCTCGTGATCTCGCCCGATCGCTTCGCCAGCCTGCCCTGCCCCAGCTATCCCGAAATCCGGCTGGCGCTGGCGCGCAGCGGCACGATCGGGCGGCTGATCCGCGACTTCGACGCGGATGCCGTGCATATCGCCACCGAAGGTCCCCTGGGCCTTGCCGCGCGGCGCTGGTGCGTCGGCGACGGCGTGCGCTTCACCACCGCCTATCACACGCAATTTCCCGATTATGTCGCGGCACGCACCGGCGTGAATGCCGAATGGATCTGGCGCTATATTCGCTGGTTCCATGCCCCCGCCGACGCGATCCTCCCCTCGACCCCCTCGGTCGATGCGGTGCTGCGCGCGCATGGCCTGCCGCATTTGCGCCGTTGGGGCCGCGGCGTCGACCTCGCGACCTTCACCGCCGATGGGCCGCGCGATCCCGTCATCACCGCCTTGCCAGGCCCGATCCAGCTCTACGTCGGCCGCGTCGCGGTCGAGAAGAATATCGAGGGG
>Ga0075444_10001727_pt1 | contig 13404 bp, 10 predicted proteins | sample CoawatmetaG01DNA_FD_76836 | JGI IMG/M metagenome (GOLD analysis project Ga0075444, IMG submission 76836) | Marine microbial communities from the West Antarctic Peninsula - Coastal water metaG017-DNA | ecosystem: Environmental > Aquatic > Marine > Coastal | place: Atlantic Ocean: West Antarctic... | reverse complement strand
CAATTAGAATGTTTGCTAGCTAAGCAAAATATTGATGATGTTATAGAATTATGGCGTTCATTGGCTAAAGTAGGCATGGGTCGTGATTTAACTATATTTATAAACAATTAACTTGTAGTCGTCTTTATCCACTTTAATTCATTCGATTGAAATTGAATGGAAAATTCTAGATGAGCGACAGCATAGGTAAAAAAGGGTCCATCCAAATTCATTCTGTTACTGTGGAGTAGAACGGGGTGTACGTGTTTAGATGGACACATACCCTGCATAGAGTTCACAATTGAGATAGAGTCTAACAATCTCATGTATAGCCCAAATAAAGCGATAAGAGACAAGGTCCTTCCTTTCAAAATTGGTAAATTCTCAGTCAATCACTATACTTATGATTAACCTAAGTCGTAGAATATAAAAAAGTGTTTAAAAAAATATTTATACCATCAAGCAACCTTCCTATTTGTAGGGTATAACAGCCTAAGTTAATTAAAAAAATAAATAAAATTGATTTCAAAATGTCTTTTTCCTGCAGCTGGTTATGGAACTCGTTTTCTACCAGCAACTAAAGCAGTACCAAAAGAAATGCTCCCGATTCTTACTAAACCATTATTGCAATATGGCGTAGAGGAGGCTTTATCTGCGGGAATTACTAATATGGCAATAGTCACTGGTAGAGGGAAAAGATCAATTGAAGATCATTTTGATAATTCATTTGAACTTGAGTCTCAACTTAATGGCACTCCAAAAGAACACTATCTTAAAGAAATTAAGGACGTTATCGAACAAGCAACATTTACTTACGTTCGCCAACAAAAAATGCTTGGACTTGGCCATGCTATTTTAACTGGTAAGCCACTTATTGGAAATGAAGCATTTGCGGTAATTTTAGCCGATGATTTATGTAGTTGTAATGGTGATGGAGTAATTGCCCAAATGATAGAGGTATACAATAAATACAAATGCTCAATAGTTGCGATTCAAGATGTTCCTGCAAATCAAACTAGTAAATATGGAATTATTGCTGGTGAATTAATTGATGGTTCTGATGATATTTACCAAGTTTCAAATATGATAGAAAAACCCAATGAAAATGAAGCTCCAAGTAATATGGCAATAATTGGACGATATATTCTAACTCCTGATATTTTTAACATTCTTAAAAATATTGAAGCGACTGCTGATGGTGAAATACAAATAACTGATGCCCTATTAACTCAAGCTAAGCAAGGTAAAGTTATTGCATACAAGTTTAAAGGAACACGTTTTGACTGTGGAAGTGTGGAAGGCTACGTTCATGCAACAAACTACTTTGCCAAACTTGAAAAAATCATTTAACTATAAATAAATACTAGTTTTTTAATTTATAATTCCAAGAGTCATAACACATAGCCTCTAAATTGTATTTTGCCTCCCATTTCAGTACTTCTTTTGCATAAGAAGGGTCAGAATACGATATGTCTACATCCCCCTCTCTCCTTTTAGAAACTTGGTAAATAATTTTTTGATTTGATACTTTTTCAACTGCCCGAACAACATCAAATACTGAGTAACCAGTTCCAGTTCCAAGATTAACGATAATCAACTGAGATTTTTCTCTAATTACATTTAAAGCTTTAATATGACCAGACGCCAAATCATCAACATGAATATAGTCACGAATACCAGTTCCATCATGCGTATTATAATCATCGCCAAAAATATTCAGTACGTTCAGCTCACCAGATGCAACTTTCATAATATAAGGCATTAAATTATTTGGAATATCAACTGGACACTCTCCAATAAGCCCACTTTTATGAGCACCAATTGGATTAAAAAATCTAAGAATAGCAATATGCCAAGAATTATCTAAGTTATATAAATTTTTTAATACATCCTCAATAGTTTTCTTATTTTCACCATATGGATTAGTTGGACATAAAGGTGAATTTTCTGAAATTGGCATTTCTACAGAACTCCCGTAAACAGTAGCAGAAGAACTAAAAATTATAGTTTTACAGTTAAATTGTGCCATTACGTTAAAAAGATTAATACTACCATCAACATTGTTCAAATGGTACTTCTCTGGATTTGTGACAGACTCCTTAACTGATTTTAATCCTGCTAAATGAATTACAGCATCGATATGATGAGAAGCAAAAATTTTTTCTAAGGAATTTTTGTCACAAATATCAGTTTTAATGAAAGTAAAATAATCATCTATATTTAAATCAAAATTTAAATTAATATTTGTAATTTCAGAAACGTTATGTAATGCCTTCACGTGACTATTAATTAAATTATCAGCAACAATAATCTTAAACCCCAAAGTCAGTAATTCAACACATATATGCGAGCCAATATATCCTGAACCCCCAGTAATTAATATTTTCATCTTCTTAAATGCATTGGATCAGAGATTTCATTATTAGGAGTAAAGCCTGGTACCGCCTCAATTAGTAACTCTCTAGCAGAAATATAGTTTCTTTCCTTAATAGAAATTTTGAGCTTATTAAGAATTTTTTCTAAATCTACCCAAGGAATCATTTCTTCTTGAGACCTTAAGATTAATTTGTGATCTGTAAGAAGAATACTATCTCCAATTAGCAACTCTTCATAAAGCTTTTCTCCTGGCCTAAGACCAGTATAAATAATCTCAATATCTCCATTAGGATGATCATTATCTTTAACTTCTAACCCACTAAGACGAATCATTTTTTTTGCAAGGTCTAAAATTTTTACAGGCTCACCCATATCTAATAAAAAGACATCACCACTCCTTTTACTCATTGAGCCAGCCTGGATAACAAGTTGTGCAGCTTCAGGTATAGTCATAAAATACCTTACAATCTTAGGGTCAGTAACTGTTACTGGACCACCATTCTTAATTTGTTTTTTAAATAAAGGAATAACAGAGCCACTTGAACCCAAAACGTTTCCAAATCTAACCATTGAAAATTTAATTTTATTATTTTCAAATTTTTTTGAAAGAGACTGAAGAATAAGTTCTGAGAATCTTTTTGTTGCACCCATAGTATTTGTGGGACGTACTGCTTTATCTGTAGAAATTAGTACAAATACCTCTACATTAGATGCTATAGCTGCCTCAGCACAAGAAAGTGTTCCAAAAATATTATTTTCAATACCGGCAAAAATATTTAATTCAATCATTGGGACATGCTTATATGCAGCAGAATGATAAATAGTTTGGACTGAAAATTTTTTACAAGTTTGCTCTAATTTATCATTATTTAATATTGATCCTAAAATTGATGTTATTAAAATTTTAGATTTATTACCAACTATTTCATTTAATTCCTGATCAATCAGGTAAAGTGAGAACTCATTTTGTTCAAATAAAATTATATGTTTTGGCTCTAGACCTGCAATTTGCCTACATAATTCTGAACCAATAGACCCTCCTGCACCAGTTACCATAACTACTTTATTAAATATATTTGACCTTAAGTAATTTAGGTTTGGTGGAACCAAATTTCTTCCAAGCAAGTCATCGATTTTTACTATATGCAAGTCATCAATTTTAAGGTTACCTTGAGCAAGCTCTGAAACACCTGGAACTGTTCTCACCATTACAGAATAACCTTCTAAGGAATTTACTATTTCATTTTTTCTTTCTCGAGATGCAGAAGGAATTGCTAATAAAACCTCTTCAATTTCCATCGAAATTATTATTTTTTCAAGACTATTAGATGGATATATTTTTAAGCCCATAATTTGATGGTCTAAAAGTGAAGGATCATCGTCAATAAAAGCAGATGGATTGAATTCACTACTATAAGATAAGGCAGTTGCAAGTTGAACACCAGCTGAACCAGCACCATATACTAGAACATTTTTTTGATTATTATTTTTTATACCGCTAATATTGCTGGATCGTGAGAACCACCATCGCCCAATAATTCTAGATCCACCTATAAGCAAGACACCTATTATCCAGCTAATTATGATTACCGACCTTGGTACTCCTTGAATTCCCGATAATAAGACTATAACTCCCCAGAATAGGGTAAATAATGTAACTGCTTGAACAATTACCCATAAGGCTTTAAAGCCTATAAATCTAACAATTTCCCTATAAAGTCCAAATTTAATAAAAATTGGTATTGCAATAATTGGACCTACTAATATTAAATAAATTACTTCATCTTGTGGCCAAAACCACTCTCCTAGTCGCAATGAAAAAGAACTAACAAGGACAAAGAGAGTAATCAAAAGATCAGTTAATATCATAAGCCATCTTTTATTAACTCTGGACAAAGATAAAAACCATTTAATTAGATTATGTTTCATAATTTTAATATTAAGCCCTTAATGCAAAACTCCATCTTTTTGAATAACCTTAGTAATTGTTTGCCATAAAATTTTTAAATCAAATAAAAAAGAATGACAATTCAAATATTCAGCATCTTTTTTTACTTTCTCTTCAATTGGCAAATCATCTCTTCCATTAACTTGTGCCCAGCCTGTTAAACCAGGTAGGATTGTATCTACCCCATATTTTTTTCTTAAGGCTATCAAGTCATCTTGATTAAATAATGCAGGTCTTGGTCCAACAAAACTCATATCTCCTTTAGCAATACTCCATAATTGAGGAATTTCATCTAAGCTATACTTCCTTAATTGACTTCCAATTGGAGTTAAAGCGCTTAATGAATCATTCAAAAGATGGGTTGCTAGTTCAGGAGTATCAATTTTCATACTTCTAAATTTAGGCATTTTAAAAATAACATTATTTTTTCCTACCCTATCAGACCAGTATAGTACTTTACCTTTAGACGTTAATGTAATTGCAATAGCTATCGCAATAATTGGAATTAAAAAGATAATTAATAAAAAAATTGAAAATAAAAAATCAAATATTCTTTTCATTATTTAAGATCTCTTTTATAGATTCAAGATATTTGGTAATTACAATTTTCTCATCAAAGTAAGCTTCAATTTTGTTTCTGCCATTCTCTGCAAACTTCACTCTAGTTTCTTCAGGAAATTCAAACATTTTAATCATTTTTCTTGCTAAGTCTTCCGCTGATTTTACTTTACATATTAAGCCATTTTTCTCATGATCAACAATATCTTGACAACCAGGGGCATTCGAAACAATAGCAGGCCTTCCAATTGCAAAAGCTTCAAGAATACTTCTTGGCATACCCTCTCTATAAGATGGAAGGACAACGCAATGACTCTCAAAAATATTATTTTGAACTGCGTCAGATAGACCAAGATAGGTAATTAAACCTTGATTAATCCAAAGATTTAACTCAGAGAGATTAATCGCCGATTTATTTTTTACATTTGACTCGCCTAGCAATTGAAATTCAATTAGCTCAGTTGGACGCTCATTTTTAATAATTTTTATCGCATTAATATACTCGTATATGCCTTTATCTTTTAAAAGCCTTGAAATCATTAAAAATATAAATTTTTCTTTTTTTACAGGATTTTTCTTAAATTTAAATTTAGTAAGATCAACTCCAGACCCTGGTAGAAGAGCAATCTCACAACCTCTAATTAGATTTTTTTGTGAAAAATAATCTAAATCTGAATTATTTTGAAAAAAGATTTTTGATGGAAATTTAAGTGTGATCTTGTATAGAAGCTTTGCGATAAATGTTGAAAATCCATTGGTAATAAATATAGTTCCTAGTCCTGTAATATTAGCTATGCTAGGAATTTTGCAGAGTTTTGCGGCAATTGACCCATATATGTTTAACTTAATTGTAAAGTGACAAACAAGACTTGGTTTTATTTTGCTATAGATAGCTAACAAATTAAAAAATGTTGTTAAATCTTTAAAGGGATTTAAGCTCTTGGCATCAATACTTAAATTATAGCATTTAAAATTTTTCTTAAGTTTTTCACTGTAAACACCGTCAAATGGAATAATAAAGACTACTTCATGGCCATCTTCAGAGATACTTTGTGCAAGATTCAATCTAAAATTATAAGCTGCCCAAGAAGAATTAGCTACTATAGCGATTTTCATTTGGAATATTCCTCATAAAGACTTTCATATTTTTTTACTACATTTTTAATATCGTAATTTAAAATGATTTTTTTATGTAATATTGTTGATTTGATCATAGCATTTTCATAGTTTTTTAAAACCTCTATCATAGTGTCCTTAAATTCATTCAAGCCCACAATATAGCCACATTCATTATCTACAAAAGAATTGATACTTCCAACTGAAGTAGATATTACAGGTACATTACTTGCACCAGCTTCGAGCAAAACTATTGGAAATGACTCCCATAAAGAAGGTAGTAAAAGACAATCAGATTTATTTAGTAAGTTAGGAACATCATCTCTAGATCCTAAAAATTCAACTTTGTTATTAAGATTTAATTTATTAACTTGATCTTTTAGAGTCTTTTCTAATATTCCTGAACCAACAATATTAAGTTTAAAACTATAATCATTTAATTTGCTAACTTGATTAATTAAAAACTCGTGATTTTTCATAAACTCCAACCTCCCAATTACTATAAAAGTAAATGGTCTTTTGCTCTGACTTCTCATAAGACCTTGGTATTGCTTTACATCAATACCATTTGGAATGATAGTAGATCGTTTTTTATAAAAAAAACTGTAAGAATCTTTAGCAAATATTGTATCCATATCTCTAAACGGCTTTAGAGCCCATAGAATTAATCTCCTAAGTTTCATTGAATAGAAGCTATTATGAGGAGTAAAAATTATTTTGACCTCCTTATAATTATTAACTTTATAATAAATTTTTATCAAAGTTGCAATAATTAAAGTATGGAACATATGGGCATGGATAATTTGAATTTTATGGGTGTGAATATGTCTAGAAATTTGTATTAAAGAGTTAAAAAATTTACTAATATTTTTTCTATAATTTAAAACATAAGCATGAATCTTTTCTTCATAAAATGACTCTAACATAGCTTTTTCAGATGAAATCCCTATTACAGAAACTTCAAATTTAGATTTATTGATATTTTTGCAAATATCAAATACTACTCTTTCTGCTCCACCCAATCCAAGTCCAGTGGTTAAAAATAGTATATTAGTTTTCTTTGTGTTATCGAGATTTTTGAGATTTTTGTAAGTGTTACTAATTTTTATTTTCGAGTTTGTAATATTTGTGTAATTGTTATGCCAGACCTCCAATGAATACAAACTCCATAAAATTTTTGCTCTTTTTTCTATAGAATATATCTTTGGATTGTCAAGTAGATTCTTAATTAATTTTTGACTAACAAAATTTTGAGAGTATGAATTAGAACTTTTAAGCCTGTCATAAATATTTTCTTTGAGATCATTGTCAACCCATCTACTTAAAGGCACTTCGAAACCTCTTTTGGGTTGTTTATAAACTAAATCTAACGAATAACTCTTAGCAAGACTCCTTAATATATGTTTTGTATCTAAACCTTTTATTTTCTCAATGTCAGGTAATTTTGGAGCCCACTCAAGCATGTATTTACTTAGAAAAGGACTCCTTCCCTCCAAAGAATGACTCATAGTTGCAATATCCATTTTTTTTAATAGGTCACTAGGAAATAAAAGTTTAGAGTCTAAAATTAAACACTTTGAAAGGGCTGATAAATTTTCATTATTAACTTCATCAATTATTTTTTCGACTTCTGAATCAATATTATCCACTCCAAATCTATAGATATCTTCAAAAATATCAGTTCTTGAAGATAGATATTGGTCTAACCCATCCTTATTAGCCATATTTAGTAAGCGTGAGAAATAATTGTAATTACTCATTTTTGTTTTTGAATTTGGAATCATTGAACCTAATACTGAGATATATTTTGCATATTTAATCCAATTATTCACAAAAGGGACATATCGTCGGTAACCAGCAAATAACTCGTCAGCACCATCACCATTTAAAACAACTGTAACGTATTTCTTAGCCTCTTTGCTAATATAATAACTTGGAATGGCGCTACTATCCATAAAAGGTTCGCCATAAGTATTCAATATTTTTTCAACATCATTCTTTAAATCTATTGACACCTTCAGCTCATGATGATTTGTGCCAAATTTTTTTGAGGTTAAAGCAGCAATTTTTGACTCATCAAATCCACCATCAAACTTAACAGTAAAAGTTTTTATATTTTTTTTATACTGAGTTGCAATTGCAACTATTAATGAACTATCTATTCCACTACTTAAAAAAACACCAACATCTAAATCAGATGACATCAACCTATCTCTAATACTTTTATGAAGAATAGAATCTAATTTAATGAGTGCATCTTTGTGAGAAATTTTAATAGGTGGACTATATTGATCAACAATACTAAAATATTTAAATTTACTTATCTGAAGTGAGGGAATATCTATTTCATATGTATATCCAGGCATAACTGTTTCAACATAATTGTATGGAGTAGAATCATTACTAAAAAATCCAACACGTAGAAAGGTAGCAATAGATTTTTCATTGATAGATAAATTTGGAATTGAATCAAGCAAAGTATTCAACTCACTAGATATAAATATTTGATCATCAGACTTATAAAGATAAATTGGCTTTTTACCAAGCCTATCGCGGCCAAGAGTTAACTTATTATTCTTGATATCATAAATAACAAAAGCAAACATTCCATCTATCATTTCAAGAGCTGTGCTTCCAAACTCAATAAAAAGAGCTAATAAAGTTTCAGTATCGGACTGAGTTTTACAAACATATTTCTTTAAGTTTTTTCTAAGATCTAAATGATTGTAGATTTCACCATTAAAAATAATAATATATTGCCCTATCTTAAAAGGCTGATCACCATTTTTAATATCTTGAATAGAAAGTCTTGTGTGAATTAAATGAAGATTATTATGATGGTAGTGAGTTTGAGCATCTGGCCCACGATGGAACAAAGATTGTTTAATAGAGTTGACATAACTTTTATCAAAATTTATTAGAGCTGCAATTCCACACACGCTAATTTAACTCCTGAAAAAAAGCATTATGTTTATTTAACATATCATCTAACAAAAACTTTTCTTTAACTTTAACATATCCTTTCTTACCCATGTCTATAGCTTTAACAGGGTCCATTAATAAATTTTCGATTGCGTCTTCCAATTTATAGTCTCCTCCAACATCTAAAAGAATGCCATCAATATTATGTGAAACTAGCTCAGGAATTCCATCTATACGATATGCAATTACTGGCAAAGATAGTGAAAATGCCTCCAAAATAGATGTTGGACAACCCTCTCCATATAAGGAAGGAAGCACGAAGATTTTGCTCTGATTAAGAAAGGGCTTAACATTCTCATGAAATCCCAAATAATTTACATTTGAGGCAAGCCCTTCTTTCTCAATAAGCTCTTGAATTTGACCATTAAGATTATCATTCCCTAAAAATATGAATTGACTACTAGGAATTTTTTTAACTATTTTTGCTATTACTTTAATGTAATCTTTATGTCCTTTTCTTGAACTTAGATTAGCAAGAGTTATTACATATTTTTTTTTGGGAAGCACGATCTCTTCTATCGGCAAAAATGGAACACCATTGTATATTACCTTAGTATTTTTTTTTGAAATAGAGGTTATAATTTTACCAGCTGCATTAGAATTTACAATATAGCCATCTAGTAAACAAGAAAAAAAATATTCAAAAATGCGGAATGTTTTATCTAATTTAGATGTCGAATTTGGATTCCACCTAACCCCCTGAACTAAAAGATTTTTTGTAAAAATTTTACAAAAAAACCTTAAAAAAATTGAAAGTCTAAATCCTATAATATAAATTACATCTGGCTTATGTAAAATAATATGCTTAACTAATAGAAAAGTTTTGTAATTAAAAGAATAACATTTAATAGACTTGCTTTCAATCCACTTACTTAGTGGACCTGGTGATCCAAATGTTGATAATTGATACGAAATAGAGGGGTTTGAATTAATAAATGCCATTCTACTTAATGAGCGTTCCGCACCACCAATATCTGAACTTGAGAAAAGCAAAAGAACATTAATAGAATTCGAAGACATTAGTAAAGAAGGACATTAATCATAATTTAATGACTATTAGCAATATAATTATTAATTTTTTTTGCAATATTAACCCAAGAAAATGATTTAGATACTCCAATATTATGTTTTGATGTTTTGCGCATTAAATCAATATCTATTATAAGCTCTGAAATACAGTTAACAAAACCCTCTTTATCATTTTTATCAACAATGTAATTTAAGGGGTCAAGAATTCTTTTTACGCCTCCAGCTCCAGATGTTACTATTGGTAATCCACAAGCCATTGCTTCAAGCATTGCAGTAGGTGTACCTTCTTTTTGTGAAGTAATCAAAAAAATATCACTCGCATGATAAAGTAAAAAAAGCTCACTAGATGTTTTGTAACCTAGCATTTGAACATTTGTTATATTCTTATACTTTATTCTACCTAATAAGTGTTTTTTTTCTGGGCCATCGCCAACTATTATAAAATTTAATAATGGGAGCGCCTCAGCAATATCTAATACTAAGTCTAAATTCTTTTTCTTAACTAAGCTTGAAGCAACTATAACTTGGAAAGGACTATTATTGAAAGTCCTTTTTACTCCCTTCAAGAAAATATTTTTGATTCCACTAGGCTGAATAATTACATTTTTACTTGTTATTTTATTTAATTGTGAAGCCAAATCATATCCAGAAGCAAATATTAAATCAACATTACTCAACAATAGAGAAAGAGCTTTTTGCGAAAAAAAATTATTTGATAGCTCATCATGAATGCTCATAATTATTTTTTCTGCATGAACAGTTTTTTTAATTAAACTTGCAAAAATAAGCGAACTCCAGTCTCCATGGATATGGATTAAATCAAATTTTTGTTGTTTAGTAGTTAATTTAAAATAAATCAAAAAATAGAAAAATAAAATACCGATGAATTGAGGTTTTAGCTTATAGAGAGGTAGCCTAGAAATCTGGACATCACTTGATGAAACCCTATCACCTTTATTAAAATATATCGTTACATCATGTCCCAAGCTTGACTGCTCTCTGGTTAGCTGGGCTATATGCTCTTCCATCCCACCTGGAAGTGGAGGTAATCGAGTATATAATCGCAAAATTTTCATAAAATAAAATCTATATGGTTAATCTAATATAGCTTTATACATATCAATAAAAATTTTCATAGAAACGTCATATTCATAAGTGGTGAGAAATTTTTTATATCCTATTTTACTTAACGAAGCAGCAAATTTTGGATCACTAATTAACAACATAACATGTCTCTTTAAGGCAATAATATCTCCAACCTTAAAAAGAAGTCCATCTTCATTTTCATTTATAACTAATGGTATTCCTCCAGTTTTACTTGCAATTATTGGAAGCTTCATTGCCATCGCTTCTAATAATACACGACCAACACCCTCCTCAATTGATGGTAATATCAGAATATCAGAATAATGCATAAAAGTTGGGATTAAAGAGTACTCAACCCTTCCAACAAATTTTACTTTATTATTTAAACATAACTTTTCAGCTCTTCTAATTAGATTTTCTTTTTCATGCCCTTCACCTAGAAAAATTAGCCCTATATCTGGATTTTCTTTATTAATTAAAGCAAAAGCCTCCAATAAAATATCGACGCCCTTTGCACTAATTATATTTCCAACAAATAATAAATTAAAACTACTACCATTAAACTCTTTTGGTTTAATATTATTTACATTTTTCTTGTTAAATAACTTACTATCACATCTTGGAGGGACTAGAAAAATTTTTTTGCGATCTATATTCAACTTATCTAAAGGAACATACAGAAAAGGAGAAACTATCCTAATATAATCTGCTTGTTTGGCAAGAAATCTACTAAATAATTTTACCAATTTTGAGTGAATTTTATTACCATCTTCGCTAGGATAATCAAAAATATCACCTTGAATTTCAAATATAAAATGCCTTTTATAAATTTTACTGGCTATAAGGGCAAGAACTGCACCTCCTGCGTCGCTAGCTTGAAAGATTTCAAAGTTATATTTCTTAAATAGTTTATTTATTTCAAAAATACCAAAAAAAGTAAAATACATAATATTTAGATACCTATTTGAAATTAAAGGAAGGAGAACTCCATAAACTCTCTTATGTTCACTTACCTGCCTCTTATTTGATCCACATTGAGCTAGAATAACAACATTGTCCCAAAATCTAGACCATCCATCAAAAGTTTGCATATTTTGAGTATGTCTACTTATTGGATAAGGATAGGAAGATCTGCTAATCAAACAAATACTTTTAAAGGGCATTTATAATCCTAATAATTGTATTAATATCATCAAAAGTTAAATCCTGATTAACTGGAAGTATTAGAACTGAATTAGTCAAATAAATGTCGCCTATATTATTATTTTCTAATACATCTTCGTGAAGAGTGCCCCATAAAATAAAGGTGTGAATTCCTGCATCCCAAAGAATACTTCGCACTTTTTTATTATTTTTAACTAATAAAGGAAATCCATAAGGACAATTGACTTCAAAATTACTTATATTAAACTGTTGAGGGAGATTGTTAAAGTAGTGAAGAAACAATTCACTTCTTTTTTTATTAATTTTTTTGTAATCTATTCTTTTATGATAATCAAGGATTTTATTATAATTATAACTTTCACTCATGAAATAGTCATTTTTATCAAAACTAAAACGATCGCCAAAAATAGATATTTTTTTCAAGAAATCATCAAAAATACTATTATTTAACTTGTTAAAAATTATAGATTGGACTTTATGAAATAATAAAAAATTTAATAACTTTATTTTAGGTAATTCATTATTAGGCAGGCTCTGATGTTCATCTGTTTTAAGAAGAGCTCCAAAAGGCTGATTCAATAACTTACGAAATCCGTAAATAATATTAGCACACTGATATTTTTTTGATGGTAAGGAATGAGTAGCATCAATAATAGTTTTAATATTCCTTTTTTCCAGTATCTCATATAATTCTCTTGGAATATCTCCAATTAGACTAAGATAATCATGCCATAAAAAATATGTATTACCTTGAGTGTTCACTGTAGATACTAACTCAAGTATTAAGTTTTTCGGGACTTTTAGCTTACTATCTAGACTTTCATAAAAAATTATTTCTACTCCAGCATTTTTAAAAATATCAACAACCATTGAGCATATAAAAGAAGGCAAAAATATAGTCTTAATTTCTAGGGATGAAATTAAATAATTAAATGCATTCCTTCCAAGTAAAAATGGGATAAATTCATCGTTTAAACTATTAGAGTTTGAGAAAGAATAGCAATCTTTGAGTGGCCTGTTATAAATCATCAATAATTAACAGTATTTAAAAAAGATCTAATTTTTGTAATAGTGGACTTTTAGGATTTTTAGTAGCTACTATAAATTGATTTTTAAATAGCAGATTTCTAAGAAAAGGAATTTTATTTAACAATAATTCAATTTTT
>Ga0075444_10001724_pt1 | contig 13423 bp, 10 predicted proteins | sample CoawatmetaG01DNA_FD_76836 | JGI IMG/M metagenome (GOLD analysis project Ga0075444, IMG submission 76836) | Marine microbial communities from the West Antarctic Peninsula - Coastal water metaG017-DNA | ecosystem: Environmental > Aquatic > Marine > Coastal | place: Atlantic Ocean: West Antarctic... | reverse complement strand
TCTTTACCAGATACCTTTATTAAGGATGTAATAATTATCTTATCTTTTTTTAATTTAAACGCCGCCTCATCCTTATTTAAAGCAATAACTTTACCTTCAGTATATTTACTTCCAAGTACACCTTTATAAGAATAAGTTACAGCCATATATCGTCCAGTTAATCTAAAATAAGTATTCTTTTATATTCTTCTATACCAATTGAACCTTCCTTTAGAAACGTTCTCCCAATTTCTTGCATATTTAAAAAACTATCTTTTTCTAAAGCTATCTTTTTAAGCTCAGGAGTTGTTTTTTCTTGTAATATGCCTTCAATTAAATTATCAGTTATTCGTAAAACCTCATAGACACCTTTACGGCCTTTGTAGCCCGTTCCATTACATGTATCACAGCCTTTTCCACGGAATAAAGTTACTCTAGTAGCCTCTTCAGCAGAGAAGCCTACAGATCTTAACTGACTTTCATTAACATCTTCATCTTCAACAAGGCAATCAGTGCAATTCTTTCTTGCTAAACGCTGCGCAATTATTAATGTAAGGGAGGATGTTATCAAGTAAGGCTGCACACCCATATTCAAAATACGAGTAATAGTACTTACTGCATCATTAGTGTGAAGTGTAGAAAGAACCAAATGGCCTGTTAAAGCAGCTTTAATAGCAATTTCAACTGTTTCTTGATCACGTATCTCACCGACCATAACAACTTCAGGGTCTTGTCTTAAAAAAGAACGCAATGCAGTAGCAAATGTCATTCCATAATCGGGTTTAACATGGACTTGCCCTACACCATTAAGAGTAAATTCGACTGGGTCTTCAGCAGTTAAAATATTAATATCTTCTTTATTAATTTTATTAAGAGCAGCATAAAGAGTTGTAGACTTACCTGAGCCCGTTGGACCTGTTACAAGAACCATTCCTTGCGGCGAAGTAATTGCATCTATAAATGCTTTTTCATCGTCCTCATGAAAGCCAAGCTTCTCAATTGATAAATCAATACCATCTGTATCAAGAATACGCATTACAACTCTTTCACCAAAACTTGTTGGCATCACAGAAACCCGAAAATCAACTTCTTTTTCACCTACCTTTAGGGTAATGGCTCCATCTTGAGCTTTTCTTCTCTCAGCAATATCAAGTTTTGACATAATCTTAATACGAGTAATAATTTTCGTATAATTCTCATGTAATATTTTACTAGTTTCAGGCTCTTCCCTTAACACACCATCTAACCGAAAGCGCATCCTAGAACTATGTTTAAATGTCTCTAAATGAATATCACTTACGCCTTCTTTAATTGCTTTTTTAAGATTTGTATCAAGAAACTGAACAACTACAGCAGTATATTTTTCACTATCAACCTCTTCTTTAGAAACAGAGGCAGAAGCTTTTTCTTCAGCTAATTTAGCTAATCTATCTCTTTTAGCGACTGCAGGATCAATTTTTGATGCTTCAGATGATATTTTTTCATCTGCAGCTTTTTCTCTTCCTCTTGCTTTTGCAGAAGTAGATATTTTCGAACTAATTTTAGGTGTTCTTGGTGCTGATGCAGATGATGGATCAATGGTCTTAAAAGTATCTAAAATCGTGCTAATTTGACTTATAGTAACCAGGTAAGGATTAACTTTTTTATCTGTCAACAAGGCAATACTTTGCATTTGATTTAATGCAGATGGCTCTGATATAGCTACATCTAAGGTATGTCCATGGACACTAATTGGTACTATTCTATTTTCTGAAATATATTTTTGAGGTAATATATCTGAAGTCGTAAAATCGATATTATCAGTATCAAGATTAGGAAGAAATTCAATATCATAGCTACCTGAAATAGCATTTGCAATAGTTTTTTCGTCAGTAAATCTAAATTCGATAAGAGTTTCAATCAAACATTTATCACCCTCATCACTTGAAACCATAGCACTTTTAAGATCACCTTCACTTATTAATCCATTAGCATGCAAAAGGCTTGCAATTTGTTCTGCTGATTCAGATGGAATACCAAGAGAAGACATATTCGTAATCAATTAAATTATTGTAGGTGCGAGGAATACTAAAATCTCTTTTCGAACATCTGTCTTCTCATCTTTCTTAAATAAATTTCCAATAAATGGTAGGTCGCCAAAATATGGTGTCTTAGTCTCGGAGTCCTTATATGATTGAGTAAAAACTCCTCCTATTACAACAATAGTTTCATCTTGGATTAGCAATTTAGTTGAAATGGTTCGTGTTGCAATAGGAGGGTTTGTAAGAGTCGTATTAACTGTTGATTTTTCGACTTCGACGCTAAGAATGATATTACCATCACCTACAATTTGTGGTGTTACTTTTAATGTAATACCCGCCTCTTTTAGCTCAATTGTTCTTTCACCATCTTCTATCCTAATATATGGTATCTGGTCCACTTGTTTAATTTCTGCAACTTGTCCATCAAGAGTAAATACTCTTGGATTAGATAAAATTTTTGTCACACCCTTAAGTTCTGATGCTGCTAAAGCAATTGCTAAATTTTGAGTTGACGTACCAAGAATTAAACCAAGCGCATTCCCAGTAATTGATCCAAGATTATTAGTAGCACCAAGAAAAGCAAGGGTGTTAGTATCATCTTCATCACCCATAACTCCAAAAATTTTTGCATTTGGATCAGTAATCCCAAATGATGCTCCCAGTGCCTTTCCAAGGTCTTCTGAAGCCTCAACAATGAAAGCCTCAATTAAAACTTGCTGAATCCTAACATCTAATTCAGAAACTATAATTTCAATAAAATCTAAATCTTCTTTAGTTGCCTTGACAATTAAGTAATTAAGCCTTTCATCAATAGTAATTTCTATAGCTGAAGAGGATGATGGAGTCGATTCATCACCTGAAGAAGCTCCATTAATAACACTTTTAATCTCCTCGCTAACTTTACTAGCATTTGTGTAGTAAAGTTTAAAAATTTCAGTATAAAGGGGCTCAGTAGCATTTTGAGCAGCTTTTGTTTTCTCCATTGCTTGAATAATCTCAAGATCATACTGTTCTTGAGCTACAAGAACATCTTGACTATGAATACGAATAATATTAGCCTCATCATCTACATATTTTGCAAGTTTTTTAATTTTTAAAATGGAATCAAGCGCTTTATCCCAAGGAACATTATTAAGTTTAGCTGAAACAAGCCCTTCAACCTCATCTCCTATTAAAATATTCTTACCAGTAACCTCAGAAAACAAAATAGACATGTCTTTAATGGAAATATTTTCAAAATTTATAGTTATTGGAAAAACAACGTTCTCTCCAGAATTAGAATTTACATCAACATTAACCTCTCTTTCTTCCTTATTAATCTGCTTTCTATCTGATTTTTTTGAGAGCTTTCTTTGTACTGATATATCATCTAAAACAGGCCCAGTATTAGCTGTAGATCTAACCTGTTGTCTCTTATCTGCAATAAATGTTTCTGAATCTATTAAGGTTCCTCTATTAAGTTCTATTAAGGATTCTTTATCTACATTTAATAGGGCACTTTTATTAATATTTAATTCTACTGAAGAGCCTTTTGTAACGTCTAATAAGGCATTCTTATTTATTTGCCCTGATGATAACGGTGCACATGATGATATGGAGGTAACGACAAAAGCTAATATGAATGTTTTAAAGTGATTTTTCATTTGTAACACTCCTATTTCTTACAGCTAAAGATATTACTTCACCCTTTTCAGTTACTTCAATTGCATCAGACTTGATATTTGTAATTACACCCTCTGCATTTCCCAACTTATCTCCAATCCTTACAAAGTATTGATCTCCATTTTGAGTTCTTAAAGAAGCAATTCTTATAGATGGGGAAATTATTATAGCAATTATAGTATTTGACGTTACTGCATTTTGAAGAAGAGGGTGAGCATTTAGATCTATTGTTTCCATCGAAAAATTGCCACCTGTTGATGTAATATCAACAGAAGGAAGTGACCCAAAAGCATTTTCTGCTGCATATGACAAACTTAAGGATGATGTAAAGAAAACTAAAAAACATAAAATCTTTATAAATTTATTTATCATTAAAACTCCTCTTCAGATGTGGCTAAATCTGGATTTACACATTTTTCTGCATCATTCTTTGGAAGACGATAAGTTGCAATTGTAGTTGTAACATTAACATTACCTCCCTGTGATTCAGCACCTGGAACATTAATTAGCTCTTTATTAATATTTATAATTTTTTTAAGTTGAGCTAACCCATTTCTAAAATTCGTGAACTGCGTATAGTTTCCAGTAATTTCAAGGTTAACTACAAATTCATAGTAACCAACTCTCTGAAGTTGGGGCAGCTCCTCCTCTCCTTCACTAAACTCATTCATTTCTTCCATATTTTCTATATTATCATCAAAACAAAATCCATCAGAAAAAACAGGTTGCTCAACACCTTTTTCTATTTTTGTAATCGTTAACTTGTTCTGCATAGCAAGCAAACTAATTTGACCATATAAATCCTCTAATTCTTTATCACTATGAAATAAAGTAGTTCTTCTTTCATATTCTTCTTGAGCAACCTTTAATTCTAATTGGGCTCTCTCTATATTGGATGAAAGATCTTCAATTTCATATTTCAGCGATTCGATTAAAGCTATTTTATCATTCTTTATTCTCAAATCCTCTTGAGTGGGCAAATATACATAATAAATATATGCGGCAATACCTATTATAACTAATAGGACTCCTAGTATAGTTTTAGTGTGTGGATTTGGAGCACTCTTTGCACCGTCAGCTGACTCTTTCTTAGAGAATAAGCCTTTTATCAGGTCGCCTATATCCATATTTTTATCAAATGCCATTAGTTTTCCTCTCTCACTACTCTACTATCAATAGTCTCTTGTGCAATCAAAATAACCTTAACAACAAATGATTTAACATCTTGGTTGGAAACCGTTTCAACGGACATAGTTGACAATGAGGCTTTTTCTACAACATCTATTACAGACAAGTTATCTATAAATCCTAAAATATTACTGTCATTAGCTGAAATTCCTTTAATATTGACTTGATTACTGCCAGTATATTCAATTGAAGTTAACTTTAAAGAGCGTCCTGGAACAGCAGAATTAATTCCAAGCAAAACTGAATACATAAAACTTTGATTTGAAGTTAGGTTACTTGTAGCATCTAAAGTTGTTTCTAACGATGATTTTTTTGAAATTAGATCTGATAAGATTTCTGCCTTATCATTTCTTATTGGCTCTAATTCATTGAATTCAATCATAAGCTTATCAACTCTATCAAGCTCTGTACCACTTAATAAAAAATTCCATACACCAAATGCAATTACTAAAACAGCAAATATAACAACCGCCCAACGAGATAAAATCTTCATTTTTTCTTGAGTTTTTACACCATCTCTATTAGGCAATAAGTTAATATTATTTGTCCCAGTTACATATTCATAATATCCAAATACATCTAATTTTCTTGTAGCCAAACCTAAAGCAGATGAAAATATTGAACTATTGAGTTCAGCTGTAGATTTTTCTTGTAAATTTTCAGGGACTTCTACATTCAGTAATGAATCAAATACATCAACCTGAATATTAGGGAGTGCTTCGTTAAAATTACTAACAGTTCTTCCAATATTTGGCATGGATGATGAAATCAAAAGTTTATCAATCGCCTGTGTTTTATATTTTGCAGTATATGAAGAAATCATTTGTGAAACTTGCATTGAAAAACGATTACTGATCCCTTTCACTTGTTCATCAGTTGAATCTTGATCCATAAGTGTAGCTCTATCTTTCTCAGACAGATAAATATCAGAAATAAAAGGTGAATCCTTGTGCAATATTAATATGTAATTTTCAAAGGCTCCAAACTATACAATGGCAACTGGTGAATCTGACTTCGTTAAGTCTGTCCTTAGAGCAAGCGCATTTCGAGTAGCAAAGCAGCGAACGTCAACAACAACTGGATTAAGTCCTGCCTGTCTTACAATATTCAGATAATTATCAATATCATCTAATTTAGATGCTACAAATAATAGATGCATCATATTTTCAGCCGTGTCTCTCTTTAAGACCTGCCAAAATATAGAATACTCATCAAGATTATCAGCCAACTGAACTGTATTCTCCCAAAGTGAGCCATTTGAAGCAGCTTCTTTTAACTCCTCATCAGTCATTAGAGGAAGTGGAACCACTTTAATTATTGCACTACTTACAGGAATAGAAACCGCAGCACTTTTTGTTTTAATCTTAGTACTATCGATCAGTTGAATGAGCTTATTAACATAAGTTTCAGGATTTTCGACTATGGTATAACTTGAACTACCATCAATATACTTATAGCCAACTTTAGATAGTGTCCATTTTTTCTTGACTGAAGATAGTTGGGCAAGCCTTATACAGTTTGGTGTTATATCAATACCAACAACATCTTCCTGCTCAACAGTAAGCTTACTAAGATATCCAACAATTGCTTTTATTATTTTTTTAAACATACTTCACATTATAAAAAGAAAAGAGCTATAACAAGTAAATAGCATCAAATTAAACTAGAAAAAAATTAATAGATTCTAAAAGGGGAACTATACTTTAATTAGGAGGTTTAAGACAACTAACTTAACTAGAAATTATTATTAATAGTAAGCTATAAAATCCTAAAAAAAAGAGTTAATATAATTCTCTCCAAGATTCTTGATTAATTCCCCCACCGCCTATTTTGCCACCTGATTTTGGAGTAATTACAATAAGATTTTTAACTTTCTTACCAACAACATTACCCTTATCATCTTTAACATCCCCTGAACCAGATCCACTTATACCAACATAGACCTTATTGTTGTAAACAACTGCTCCTGTTGCAATACCTTCTCCTAACTTTATTGTTCTTTTTGTATTGCCACAAGCCATTGCATGCTCGGATAGATAGGCATCTCCAGGAGAGCATATTGCACCTGCATTCGGTTTATATCGAGTAGCATAGACTATTTCATTAAAAACAGCTAATTTTCCAGTTATTCTTTGATTTGTACCCATACCCACATACCAGCCCATATCTGATAGTGCCGGACAACTTACCCCAGCTTTTGTCATATCTTTCAAAAGGGATGATGCAATATTAGTCAGACCAGTTTCATTTTCGTATAAAGGAAACTTTTTATCTTTTACACCAAAAATTCTATTGTCAATTTTACTGTCAAGAGTCTGAATCCTTCGGAAATTACCTGTCCCATAGAAGTGCCATAAATTATCATCAGTTCCAATTGATGGTGTTATTTGGAAAAACTGTAAACGATCATTAGATAGGCTTGCTTCTGAATTAAAAGTAGGCGTAATTTCATACAAATTACCTTGATCTGTAAGATTCAGTTTCCACATCTTACTTTCAAGATCAAGTCCGTAGACCATAGACCCTCTATATGATGCTTTACTCGTTGTATCTGGAGTAATTGAAACAAGATCTGAAGGCATTGAGTTTACAATATTATTTCCACTGCTTCCATCTGCCAAATCAATACGGCGCAATACCTTACCATCATTCTCTAAGTCCACTATATAAATAGATGAACCATATTTTGAATTTATAGCAGCATTATATCCAGCACCAAAAACTGCCACCCACTTAGTTGTTTTTCCAACTGGCATTGCCACAATTACGGGAGTTGATAAAGACTCTCCCAATTTTGAATAATCAAACTCAGCAGAAATTCCTCCTCCATAACCTAAGTCAGTCCTATTACCACTTGAGTCCCAATGATAAACCATATTTAGGCTTGACTTATTTTCAAAAGCAAACAAAAAAGCAGGGCTTGCTGTATTGGTAACATCTAATGCAAAATAACCTTTACCCCCCAAACCCATTCCAGAAAAAAGAACTGTTCGCCATTTACCACCATAATAAATATCTTTAACTTTAGGTGAGCCATCAACACCATAAATACTATTAGATTTATTAGCTTTTACAGAAACCATTTTGTCTAAATCCTGCAACATCGTTGGCGGTATAAATGCCCACAACTCTTCTCCCGTAAGTGAGTCAAAAGCATGAAGCATGCCATCATTTGCTCCTACATATACTACTTCTTTTCGCTGTTGACAATTCACCCCACAACTGCTGCCTTTCTTAAAAAAGTCATAGCCATTTAGACCACGATAATAGGCCTCTGTTTTTGATTTTGAAGACTTAGTAGTAATCTTAGAATTTGGCTTTCCAACTACAGTAAGCCTTGAATGATATATATCACCAAGCTTCCAACGTTTGTCAGTTGTTTTTCCATTAGAATTTTCATCATAAGAATCAACACCTCGAACAAATTTAATTAACTTAATAGTTTCAGCATCTGATGGAGTTGTTCCACTATTTTCAGCTAACGCTCTTCCTAAATCAGCCGCATTTGAGGTTGTAAAGTTATTAGTTGAGGTATTAACACCAAAAGTGTTGGCAACTGTCCAAATCTTTCTAGAGGACTCAGCTTTAGCATCTAACTTTGCACCAGCATCCCATTGTTGAGCACCAATGAAACCATCTGAATCAAGCTTAAACTTGCTTAAACGCCCCTCCCACTGATGTTTATCTTTAAATACAAAGGTTGATTGGAAAATATGATCACCCGAACTAATATTTGGCATCACTACTGGAGCTGAAAAAGTTAAGCGTGAGGATATTGCTTGGCGAATATATTCAGACATCGTTTCATAGAGTTGCTGCCAATTGTTCGAAAATAAAGGAGAGTCTGGATATGTTCCACCTGCCTTAGCTAAGGCAATATAGTTAGCTTTACTACCACCTTGATGGAAGCCAATTACTAGAGTTGCAATACCCTTTGTTTTAAGAAGATTTGCTGCAATATTTGATGCTTTACTTCCGTACCACGCTCCATCACTAATCACAATTAAAAAATTCTTCTGACAACTTGCATTAGGATCCATTGGGCCGTCAGGATAAGTTTTATTAAAGTATTTTTGAGCCTCTATCATTGCAGAGTCTAGGTTGGTCCCTCCAGAAGGGTTGTACCATCCATTACCCTGATAATCAGGATTAGTTTTTTCTTTACCATTTACAGTTATTTTTGGATTTACACTTAAGTTAATTTTGCCTGCTCCAAATTTATCAATCTTTATTCTTTGGTTAGCAGAGCTAGCCCAATCCTGAAGGCCAAAGTAAGCACTATCTGTTAACTCTGTGGATGAAGTAAGCTTATCAATAACTTTCAGAACCTCAGTCATTCGAGTTTCTGAGGCTGGTCCACCAAATCCTAAAAAGGTAAGGTTAGAATCAAATTTGCTAACTCTATGCTGATAAAAACTAGTTCCATAAATATTCCCAGAGCTATCAGAGGTAATTCCATAAAGATAATAAAAGGTTGGGTAGCCACCTATTTGCTTAACGTAAACCCCACTAGGTGTATATTTTTGAATTTTGGCGGTATATCCTTCATTAACAACATAGATACCATTAGCATTAACCTCAATATCGCCTACATTAGTGTTACTGGTAAGATTAAATGTAGTTAAAGAAGAGACACTTAGGTCATCAGAATATTTTCTTACTCTTTGATTGCTTCTATCAGTTATATAAACTGACCCTCCATACCAATCTATTCCATAGGCACTAGACACTGAAAGATTAGCTATTTTAACTCCACTTGAGTTGTATTTTTGTACTGTATTAGTACTAATTACATAGACATTCCCCGATGTATCAATAGTTAAAGCTAAAGGGTTAGACGGGGGGTTATTAAAAGTTTGAAGCCACTTCCCATCAGCATTAAATTTCTGAATTTTCCTTCGATCGCTTACATATAAATTATCGTTTGCATCGATATCCATTCTTTGAGGATAGTAGAACTGTCCTTGACCATTTCCTGATCTACCGATCGTTTTAATGAAATTTCCAGCAGCGTCATATTTACGAATTCGGTGATAATGATATTCAACTACATATACGTTATCATTTGAATCAATAACAACATCTCTAGGGTAATACATTTGTCCAACCGAGTTAACAACACTGCCCATAGATCCTGAAGTATCAAGCATGATATAAATATTAGCTGGTACATCAGCCTTACCTGTTCCAGGTGGTGGCGATTTTGCTTCAACAGCAAAAGTAAGTATTAACAAAAGAGCGCTAAGATAAATCTGTAGTTTTTTCATTTTTTTATTGATCCTCTTGGGCTTTAGAAAAACGCTCAAAATACTTCTGATGATTAGTCGATTGGATAACAATTGATTCTAAAACATCATTTGAAATGGATTCAACTGAGTAGCTAATAATTGCTTTTGAACTTTCCCAATTCCACTGAGCAATTGGCTGATTATAATAAAAACTATTAGGTTTATTATTATTTTCGCCATAAATAGACTCTGCCCATTCAAAAAGAGTTGGGCTTTCTGATACTCCCATCATCTGAATTTCAACAAGCTTACCATATAAAAATTTGAAATGAATTGGCACACCCTCAAGTATTTTTTCACTCTTACATACCTCCTCTCCAGGTGCAAATACCATTTGTTGAGGTTGGTCTTGAAAAAAAGGCTGATCAAACTCAGCACTTAGTTTTAATTTACTCATTAGAGCTTTGTGAGAGATTCCAAAACGAAATGATTCTAAGTCACACTTCGCCTGAGCATTTCCAATAAAAGATAATTGCAGGAATATAGCTAAAATTACAATTTTATTTTTTTTCATTACTAGCCTAAAGTTTAAAAAATCATTGAATCAATTACTTCTATTCCACTTAAAAAATTATGCAGTCCCGAGCTGGTACTTAAACTTCCTTCAGAGCGTATTCTATAGAGATATTTAGTATTTGTTGCAGCATTTCCATATCCACTTCCCTCTCCAACATCAAAACCTACTCCTTCACCGCCCTCATAAGCAACTTTGCCTAATAGTGATACATTACACTCATATTCCTGTGCTTGTGCTCTATTTTTTAGTGTAGCACTATCTGTTGATATGTCCCACTTACTCATTTTCGCCTTAGAAATAGAGTGGCACATTTTACCAGCAGCTATATTTTTACAAGGAGCTCCAGAAGCTGATTCAGTCTTTAGCCAAATCCTAGCCTCAGCAATACAAGTCTCTGCAGAATAAAAAGAATCTGTTCTAGTAATAGAAGCTCCAACAAGTTCTGCAGCTTGTTTAGAGGAATAATAAAGACCTACCCCCATTGTAATCATCACCAGCATTAAAGTTAAAGAAATAACAAGAATGAATCCTTTGCGAGAGTTATTCGTTAAAGAAGTTTTCATATTATAAATTTCTCATTGAAATGGTCGATGAAAAACTGTCTCTATGAAAGTTATCAGTTTTTGTATAATCGAAGTTTCCAGCGTGATAAGGTTGCTTTTTAACAGTTCTATCCTTCCCATATCCCTCTCTTGTTCTTAAACTTAAAACAATTTCAACCGTAGATAGCGTCTTAATGTTTGATTGGCAAGCTAATGCATAACTTTTATTAGATTGATTTACTGGAATTTCACCCATTCTTTTTTTGGTAGTTAAATTAAAAATATCAATATCATCACCTGCACCATTACCAACTGCGTAAAGTATATCATCAGAGCAAAACTCTATAGACTTATAAATGGTTCGCCCTTTCAAAGAAATTGAATTATTTGAACAGTTAATCACTGCGCTATTTTTAGAAGCCTCACAAATAACACCATTGGAATTTGTATCAATATTATTAGCTACTAAATTTTGGATTTGTTTATTAGGCGTTATAGTTTTAATTAGCTTCTTAGTTGATTTGTCATAAACATCTACTTTACCTGCAGTTGCATTCATATAAAGATTTCCATCAATTGCAACACCCAATCCTGAACTCCATCTCTTTGAAGATGCAATAGCTAGACCAAACATAGAAGACTGGCCTGATTTTGGATTAATTTCAACTGGAGTTCGATTGCCAATAAAGTCAAGAAATCCATAAATTAATCCATTAGATCCAATAGTAATACTAGAGTTCTTATCAGGTCTAGATGCAAGAGGAATTCTTTTTAAATAAGTTCGACTAATAGTGTTAAATACGTGCAGTTCATTGTCGTCAGTTGCATATAGATTTGCAAAGCCCGCTTCGTTATTAAATTGAAGATCCTCAATATAGTCAGCCATTACTTCTTTGGCACCAACCAGAGGAGTTTTAAGCAGAGCATTTTTTGTCCCAAGAACTGTTCTTCGTTTATACAATCGAAAACGACTTCCTCGATTAGTACTTTTAAATGCTTCAGTCCAGTATCTAGTTTGAATTCGCTCTACAGTACTAGCTGTAACAACTTTTTGACTATTTAATGTATCAAAAACTTCATCATAAATTATTGTCATTTCATCGCAGCATTGATTGCCACTATCAGTAAATATAATTGGCGCAATTATAGTTCCATAAGTCATAAGCCCTTTACTATCTCGGAACTCATAACCAGCCATTCGAACCTCACGCTCAAGAAGATTCATGATAGCTCTGCCTGAAGCATGCAACTGTATTACATCAATATTTTTTTTATATTGTTTTTGAACGAGCTCATATGAGGCATAAGTAGCAGCAATAATAATTGTACTAATCGCCATTGCAATTAACATTTCAACCAAAGTAAAGGCTTTTTTATTATGGCGCATAGAAAACTCGCTTCATGAAGACTGACTTTTTATTATTTTTTGCATTGAGCTCTAATGAGACTATAAAGACGTCACTACTCCCAACTGTTTTCCTTTCAACATTAATAACGCGTTTATCTTGAGACCTTTTATCACCTACCTCACCTTCAAGTTTATTACACCAATTTTTTAAACGGTTAAGCTGATCATCCATCCCTGTAGTTGTAGTAAGTTGTGTGCAATTACTTAAATCCTTGCCATGGTACTGCATAATATTGGCCTGGTCAGCACCAATAGTCTCAATAATTTCTATATTTTGAAATGCGAGTTTTTCTTTGTCTATGGTATTACTAATAACTGTATTTGAAGTTCCAACTAATGTATATACTCCAACAAAACCAATAGCTGTAATGGCAACGGAAACGAGAGATTCAATTAAGGTAAATGCATTTTTTGAATTATTCATAATTATCATTTATTACAAGTCTACCCAAGCATTTTTAAACCGTCTTTGTTTATCAAGCAACCCTGTAGCTCCAAAAACAAAGGTCTGATATGTTATTGGGATACCTGAACAAGTTCTTCTCACTTGATGTTGCTGTACTGCTTGAGATGCTGTTGCAGTTCCATCTGAATGAAAACATTGGGCAGATGGACCAAAAAGCTGCGTTTTATTCGATATTACTACATTAGGAATAAATAATTCTAATGATTGACTCGATTGACTCGCATTACAATTTCTATTATCAAGAAGAAACGCCCTATAGGTAGCACCATCTGATGGTAAATTTTTAATTGTTCTTACAAGAACTGTTCTACTTCTATTAATAGCTTCATCTCTTGCTTGTTCAAAAATATTA